>Ga0214543_1012157_pt1 | contig 11632 bp, 5 predicted proteins | sample CNSS2metaG_FD_160094 | JGI IMG/M metagenome (GOLD analysis project Ga0214543, IMG submission 160094) | Root nodule microbial communities from cowpea collected in UCLA plant growth center, Los Angeles, California, USA - CNSS2 | ecosystem: Host-associated > Plants > Roots > Nodule | place: USA...
AAAAAATATTTAATTGATATATGGAACAATAAAAAAATGGGTATGGGTATGGGTATAAGAAAATACCCGTTACCCGGTGGGGATGGGAATGGGTCAAAAGTTGTATACCCGTTGGGTTTGGGGATGGGGATGGGGATGAATTTTTATTATGGGGATGGGGATGGGATCATGATACCCGTACCCGCCCCGCCCCGTTGTCATCCCTACTTTAGCTAAAAAAAATGGTCTCTAAATTTGTATCTAAATTGGTTATTAATGGGACAAGTCTAGAAAAAAAAAATTGTGGCTAAAACTTTGGTAGCTAGTGTTATTGACCAATTCAATATAATGACTAATTTAGAGACTAATTTAGAATCTATTTTAATTATCAATAATTTTTAATTTATAAATTGGTATATAAATCGGTCCCTATAATAACTAATTATTTTTATTCCTAAAATTAAACATTGTTTCAAAAATTTGTAGCTAAAAAAATGGTCTCTAAATTGGTTATTAATTGGACAAATTTAGAGATTTTTTTTTAGCTAAAACTTTGGTAGCTATTGACCAATTCAGTATAATGACTAATTTAGAGACTAATTTAGAATCTATTTTAATTATAAATTATTTTTAATTTATAAATTGGTATATAAATTGGTCACTATAATAACTAATTATTTTTTATTTCTAAAATTAAACATTGTTTCAAAATTGGTCACTATAATCACTAATTATTTTTTATTCCTAAAATAATAAACATTTTTTCTTGAATGTGAAACAAAACAAAAGTCATATTTCTATAAAAAGACATAGATTTATTATTTTTTTTCAAAGAAAAAATGTATGCTATTAACATAATGGCAACCGTGTGCAAAATTGAAAAATATCTTGATAAAAACTTGAGTAGTAAAATATGTAAAAATTGAAAACATACGATAGAAGTAAAAACATTATATGGTAAATTGGTAATGTTCACAAAACAATACTGAGTAATTAAATATGCCATTACAGCTTAGATCTTTTATACTTTGTTGGTTTGGATATAACATAAAATAATATAAACGAGATATTAGTTAAAGTAATTTTTAAATGGAATTTATATATTTTGTGGACAGATGGAAACAAAAGGAAAAATAAAAGAATATTTATTTTAACTTCATCCATATAACTAATTTGATTTTAGGTATAAATTTGACTCAAGAATAGGATAAAATATACATGAAAATAACTACATATTTAATATTTGGGTTAGATATATTTTGTCCTCCGTGAAAATTGAAATTAGTTCATTTTTAAAATTTTGGACAAATTTAGTCTCTTGTATTTATAAATAAGTGGATTTAGTCATTTTAACCATATTTTGTTATGTTTATTTAACATCGCATTTCTAAATGTTTGAAACGTCAAATAAACATAACAAATTTTGGTTAAATGAATTGAATCCACACATTTCTAGATGTGAGAGACTAAATTGGTCCAAAGTTTTGAAGATGGACTAATTTCAATTTTCACTAAAGTTTAAAAGACCAAAAACATATTAAACCTTAATATTTAATATAAATAAGCTTTAGTTTAATAATTTTAATTGAATAACTATTTAAAAACAAATAATTTTAAATAAAATTATTCTCATATATACATGCTACCATTTTTTTTAGCCAAAGGTTAAGTCGATCGACACAGGTTAAAGGTTGAGTTGAGCCAATTCGGCACAGGTTAAAGGTCGAGCTGATTCTACCGAGACAAAGGATGAGCTGAGTTAGTTATGGATGGAATTCGAGATGAATCAGTCAAACCAAAGGTTGAGACTAGTCAAAGGTTAAGATAGCAAGATCTGAGTCGAAGTTGAGACGATTGGTACGTGTCAAAGGTCAAGACAAATTTGTCGACGAAAGTCAAGGTGAGTTGGTACGGCTTAGAGTTGAGACAAGTTGATCGAGTCGAAGGTTGGGCCCAGTCAGCAAAGGTTGAAGGTCCAACCGATTTGACACATGTTGAAGGTCGAGCTGATTCAGCTTAGGCTAAGGGTCAAGTTGATTCAGCGTGGGCCAAATGAGCGGATTAGTCTTGGGATGAATTAAGAGTTGGGTCAACCATGATTGTAGATCGAGATAACTTGGTCGAGCCAAAGCTCGAGACTGGTTGACACAAATGAAAGGTCAAGACAGATCAACATGAGTCAAATGTCGAGACTAGTTAGCTGGGTTGAAGGTTAAGGCGAGTCAGTCTAAAATCAAAGGTCAAGATGAGTCAATCAGGTTAAAGGTAGGGATGTTTTAACCCGCCAAAATCGGGTCAGGTCGGAACAACTCGACATGAGACAACGGGTTGAGAATCTGAACTCGTCCCGCCAATATCGGGATGGTAAGTTAGTGGCTAGCCCGCCCATTTCCCCCTTATTTTCCTTTATCCCTGCATTTTGTGATCGAGGCTTGGAGAAACGGTGCGTTTTGTGAATATGGAACAAAGAAAGGATGGGATACAAAAAGGATACAATGCAATCATTGGAAGAAAGAAAGGATACAGTGCAAAAATGCAACCAAAATTCATATTCACAGTCATTCCTAGTACAATCAGAAACTCTTATTCACAATTAACAAAATCAAAAACCTCAATTCACAAATCATATGCAAAATGAGAAATCCCAATTGCAATTTCCATAATTAGAAACTCAAAATCAAAAATCCAAATTGAAACTCCCAAATCAGAAACCTTAATTCCCAATTTTCAATTCACAAAAAAATAGAAACCCTAACTTTCTCCCAACATTTCAATAACCATTAGTCCCCATTGTTGTCTTCTCCTTCACCTCAAAAACCCACAACCAGACTCGTTTAAAGAGGAGGAAGAAGGTTAAACAATAATGGAGAAGAGGGCCATTGGAGCTCTTAGCCAACAACACATCCTGGAAAATATAAAGCAATGTCAACGACGATGTCCAACTTCGACGCTAAAGACTATGCAAGGGAGGTGCAACCCTTGGTGGAGGTGGTGTTGTTGTGGCCTCACGAATAGAAGAAGATGGAGATGGGTGCAGTAGATTTCGTCTCCGATGCTAATAGCGAGACAAGGAAGTTGCAGTCGTGAGTAGAGGTGTTGTTGTTGTCACATGGAGAAGAAGACGAAGGTGGCTAGGATGGGTTTCATTTTCTCTCTTGCGTTAAGGTTGACTGAAATCTTTTCAATGAAAAATGAATGAAGAAAGGGTAAATAGAAAACGTAAGACGGGTTACGAGTTCTGGCGGGTTGACTCGCCTTGTGACCCGACGAGCTAGCGGGTCGGGTTCTTTCAAGTTGGCAGGTTCAAACATATAACTCGTCCCGTCTTTTTTCTGGCAGGTCGACCCGTCGGGCCCAACCCGCTTTGATATCCCTAGTTGAAGGTCGAGATAGTCAACATAAGTCGAAAGGTCAAGTAGATTCGACATGGACTGAAGGTTAACCCAACATAGGTTGAAGGTTAAGCTGATTCGTCTCATCATGAATGAAGAGATGAGTCGTCCACATCAACATCGTTGTTACACCTCTCGTAAAAAAATTAACATCGCTCAAAGTGGAGGATGTATTTCATACATTTCTAAAGTAAAGAAAATATTTTATATGAACCTTAAGAAGAGGGACGAATACCAATTTTACAACTAAAAACATACTTATCCCTTCACCTTCCTCCATTCCCCCTCCACCTCCTACCACCTTCCTCCAGCTCCCACTACCTTCCTCCACTATCTATAAGTAGTCATCTCATCTCGCTTTATCCTCCCAAATACCACCAAAAATCTCTTGAAACACCTCATGCACATCCTCCACAAACCTAAATTTCAAGTAGGTAATAGTCAATGAAATGTCAACAAACACATCCGACTCTAAACAAGTTTGAGCAACAACCCATGAATTATAGAAACCATAAGAGAAAGAGAAAAGAGAAAAGGGTGGTGGAGAAAAGAGGAACGCAGGGAAAAAGGGTGGTGAAAGGTGGATGGTGGTAAAACTATTAAATGAAAAGAAAAACTTAAATATAAAAACTAAATTACTAATTAAGCATTTAAAAATGTTGTTAAGTATTTAAAGACAAGATGTTTTAATTTAGTCCCAATACAAAAATTATTTGCAATTCATTTCTCTAAAATTGAAAACTATTGATCTTAATTAATTTCTATAAAAAGAAAAAACAAACTTTTATTTTGATCTCTTAAAATACTTCTTTGAAATACCTTCAAAATCTAAATTATCTTGTTTTCTAAAGTTCCTTTTAAGAGAAATAAGCAACATTTATTTTAGTAATGTAGAAATTTTTTTTATTAGATTTACATGTTGACATAGTATCCATAGATATACTAAGGAATATTATTTAGATACAAGTGACACATGATAGTAAGATAAAAAAAAATCAATTTTTTAAGGATGAAAAGCAAAGATTCTCTTTTATAAATACTAAATTCAAAACTTTCCAATTTAATTGGAATTAAAAACACATTAAAGTCCAGCTTAAAATAAAACAAGATTTAACTAACATTTAAAGGTAATAAAACACTCAGACTGATATACAGTTTAAACCTTAAAAAATTAAATCTTAAGTAAGTTGTGTATGAAGATTATTGTGTAGCTAGAAAAGTTACATTTAGCTGTAGAAAGTATGAAACCATTTCCCAAAATTAGACCTATAAAAGAGTTGGACACACAAATGTCTTATCCTTTTCAAGGGGTAACTATCCTTATCATTACAGCATCGAAAAGATCTTCAAAAGAATTGTGAACTATATAAAGTTAAGTACAAATTTCTTAGATGAACCATTATTGCAAGTAATTCCTATATATTGAGCATCAATCTTGGGTTCTTCTGGCGAATATACTACACTCATGAGGCCAAAGCCTACTTGCAAGATGTTGCAAACAAAAACAATTCTATAGGGAGGGGCACTCTAAACCAATTTGATACCTGTAGCCATGCCATCACTACACCGACCTCTGAAAATTATGGTGTTCTTTTATATTCCAAATTCCAAAATCCAAACGCACATTTAACCTTTCACTTTAATTCTTCGTTCCAATGAATCAACGCACACATATGCATTACATTCTTATTTAAACAATCATAAACATAAATCAAGTATCCTCAGAATTGTGGTCTACAACGTTACTAATCACATTCATTGCACGTATCACAGTCAACAGTTTCTGGTGTAGAGTGATTGTGATTTTACACTCTTCTCCCCACCACGTTTCTGTAATCAGTAGTACTTCAAAATTAACAAAATTTTGCTCTCTGATTTTTTTTCCCCTTCTGTCATAAGTTATTCTCTGCGTACCAGCTCAAAGACTAATTTCATGTGATATCAGAAGAACTTTTTCACACTTTACAGAATAACATTGACTTCATATTTTGTTCAAGAAAGTGAAGTAGACAAAAAACCAAGTGGGTTTTGTAACCGACACTTGCAATATATGATGGTACATTTTTTTTTTTATCTTTACTGTTATCAAAAGGCTACATCTTTATGTTATCCCCCACTCAACAAATAAGTGGGCCATGAATCTGACGATTTTTTCCTCGTGTATCTTGGCGTCCAAATTAGAACAAGGTTCTTGTTTGGTCATCCTGAAATGCAGAGTTATAACCATTTATAGAAACTAGGTTCATGATGGCTTCTGTCACCATATTGTCTTGCACTTGCACAAGTCCAACATATATGAGTTAAAAAGATATGATTGTGGATGTTCTTTACTCAACAAGTGTAAAAGCCATACCAATGAAAAGGCCTGCAAGACTCAACCCACGTGCTAATCCAGAACGGGTAAAACTCCAAAGTGTTGTTCCTGTTGTTTTGATGAGCCTTGGCCTATAACCTACAAGCTAAAGGTTATTATCCCTACACTACAACTGGCCTTAAGGGTATGTGAGCAATTGCTGAAGCTATATTTTGCTTGATGGATGGCATTGGCCTAAAGTAACAGCAAAAGACAAACAAGTGTATCATGAAAGATATTTCGTATACATGTAACAGTAGTGCATTTGTTGGTATTTGATGCATTGATATAATAATCTACGAAACTATTTTTTGACATAAGAACAATGAAATTATAGTTTATTTCCGGGTCAAACGGCTTCCTCTTTTCTTTATCACTTGCTGGTTCCTCTTAATGTTAATAATTGAAATTATTTGACCTCTTGCACGTTACATGATTTTCAGGATGTTGCATATAATGATATGCTCATCTGTTTCCTACATGGCCATGACAATGCCTCCTACGAAATCAAGAGACATAAATGCTTAAGCTGCAAATTGTGCAATCGTTGTTTACAAAAACAGTTTTTAATTTCATAACCGGCATTCAAATTTTGGCTATGTAACTGAAATGAAGCAAAATCTTGGTCATAAACCATGATTCAAGTAAAGAAAAAGAGGGACCCCAACAGCTAAAAAGAGTGAGTCACAACCTTTCCTCGGAGTTAAAAAAAAAGAAGGAAAAACAGCAATAATTGTAGAACACAAGTGGCCAAGCAGGAGTGTTGGAATGTTGTTGAGGACAAAGTACAGATACAAGATCACCACCAAGAAACATGAAAACACAAGAGCTTTTCATATGTAATCGAACTGTTGTGAACAAGATATTGTGGTTGTTTTGTTTGTGGCATGCGTGGAAGGTTTTACACCGATTAATTATCATGCACACAGACTTACATAGTCCTCACATACTCACATGCAAGCCGTTGGATAAGACTTGGCCCTACTTTAACTTTTTTTCAAGCGGTCCAAATTATGCACATATCTCACATAGTTTGTTTCCCTTTTGTACCCGCTTTGGATTCAGTGGATTTGAGCCTGGACCCACTCAAGACCCTGCAAGTAAGAGAATAAAATAAAGATAGCCATTAGCTGACCTATCAGATAGAGTGTTCTTCTGCATACGTTCTTATGTTTTCAACCACAACCAAAATTTGTTGTCTAAAACAAGCACCTTCATTGTGTATCTCTCTCTCTGCTAAACTCTTCATATCTGCCACAAATCAGTTTTCTTAGGCTGTCAAATGAACATGCTTAATTACAATATTTTGGACTAATTTGTAATAAAGTTTCAGGAATATATAAATTTTTATAATATGTATTTCTTCTCTAAAGGATGTGAAGAGTAAGAAGAAAACAGAAAAAAAAAATGATGTTATAAAAGCTCTTGGCTAGTCTTATCAATACATCCACTGGTTTTTACTGTGTGAAGATACTGATTCTCCAACATCGCTGCTGCCCAATTTCTTGGGCCTGCTCAATTCCATGGTTCCTAAGAAGACAAATCATAATAATTCCATTTCATTTCGGCAAGATTTTGATGCCAACTGGCACTACCCCACTTAATACCTTCCGTTTGTGCTTATATAAGGAACACACATTGCTACCTCTCAACATATCAGCTCTTCCTTGAGTCTGATCATTACACACTCTTCATCTTTGTTACCAACTCATCCTCTTACATCTTCATTTCTTTTCCTACCCGAAAGAAAAATGGCATCGAGTTCAATGTCAGCCTCTGGCTCGTGGAGTGTGAAGGACAACAAGGCCTTCGAGAAGGCTCTAGCTGTTTACGACAAGGACACCCCTGACCGTTGGTACAATGTTGCCCATGCTGTTGGTGGCAAAACTCCAGAGGAAGTGAAGAGACACTACGAACTCCTTGTCCAGGATGTTAAACATATTGAGTCTGGACGAGTGCCATTCCCGAATTACAAGAAAACTTCAGCCTCTGACCAGGAGGAGAAAAGGTACCATTCCCTTTCATTATAAATACTTTATTTACTGTGAGATTAGTACATGATCTAATAAATCAAGAAAAAACTTGTTTTACTTATCAGTTACACAATCAAATTATCACGAGGGAGACGAGTATATCTGACACAAGAAAAACTCGTGAGAGAAAGAAAAGAAACAACTCATCTAAGAGGGCAAAGAATAATCTTTCGATCAAGAAAGAAGAAGTTTATATGCAATAGTTATAAAATGATACCCACCAGCCAACAACTTTTTAGATCTTCCTGGCTCTAATATTTTATTTTCCTTTTGTCAGGCTGAGGAATTTGAACCTCCAGTGACCCCAAACTACCATCGACAACCACAACAACAACAACAAATTGATTTTCTAATTTTCATCAACCAACATCTTCAGTTTCCAGCATCCCTGGTAGTACTACGTGGTGCTATGTCACACATAATTGCTAGTGCAATGGCATTTTTAGGCTATTTTGGTCATAAGAATCATATGTCCCGTGATTCCATCTTGTATTTTCTTGTCGTTGAAGCTGCCTCTAAAAGAGTCAGCGACTGTTTCAGTTCCTAGTCCTAAATAAATTTATAATTTCATTATGTGTTTAATTACCATAACGTACGTCGGTTACCTTGTTCTTCAATAACAGAGAAAATAGTTTCCCATGAACGATGAAGAAACAATAAATGCCGAATAAATAATTATCAAGAAAATAGGCACATTAAACTTTTTACTAGCAGGATCTTTGCAATCTTGATTCTTCCATAATAGGAACATTATAGCTGGAATTACTCATACATGAACTCTATGAAACCATTGCACTTAACACTCAAATGAAAAGAAGCGGGAAAAGTTGTTTTGAAGGTTTAATACAGACCTAGTTAAGGTTTAAACTCTCTGAACAAAAACATGATTAGTAAGGACAGTGTGTCGTTGTTTTAAGTTTATTTCTTTGTAAGAAGTGAAGTAACTTAAGACAATGGTTTTATAGTAAGTACTGTAGGAAGTTTCTTCATCCTGTAGAACACAATCATTGCTTGAAGAAGCTTTCTAACAGTGGACAAAAGATGGGATATTGAAAAGAAAAAAATATTTCCTCAAAGTCAATTAATAAATAAATAATATAAATTACAAGTACATTAAACTTAAAAAACCCGTGTTTCATTAACGTAAATTATTGTCTATTTTAAAAAACACAACCTTCGCTTCTCTTTTTCCTCTCTATTGTTGCATGTCTCATTCAGGGGGGAAAATAATTTTATATTTGGAACCCATAACTTCATTTCCTTCTTATTTTGTCTCGCGACTAAGCAGTTGAATTTGGTATTTTCTACCTATCTAATAATCATTTTAACAATGCCAAAAATATGAAGAAGAAAAGAAGAAGAAAAAGGTTTCATTGTATGATCAGAAGAATCACATTTCATGCTAATATTTTTCTTTATTATTGGAATAGCTGTATAGTCGTGTACCCTCTATTATGTATTTCACTACTCATAGATGTTGTAAAATCGTTCACGTGAATATACAGTTATGTTGATGAAAGATTTCAGTTGTTTGTAGTAATAAAATACATTTTTTTGTTCCGTAGATTAAGGCTTACGCATAAGCAGAGACCAAATCACGAAAGTTGTAATTATAGTAACTATGATCCTGTTGGAGAGTTTAAAGCGAAGTAAGGAAATTGAAGTCCATTATAGACATAGCCATAGGTTAGTTCAACAACCTTTGCCTTAGAACTCTATAATACTAATGGTCTCCTTAATTGGGAACACTTATTTTCTTTTTAAAAGTTATCGCAATTGCAAAAAACTATGTTTGTTTTGTTTTTTTGTCAATAGTTGTAGGGAGATGGGGAACGAGCAAGGGTACCCAATGGAAAATAGAATGCCTCTTCGTTCTTGTGGGGTAATGTGATGTAAATGATTTTACCATTTTTCCTCAATATCGAGAGAACGCTAAAATGCTTTAAGCAAGAAAAATATAGGTAACCTAACATATAGGTTGGTTAATTGGAGGGCAAAGGTGTGAGGTTCAAAATTAAAGAACCAAATTTACTAGTAATTGTTAGAAGTATCTTTTAAGTTTAACTTAATCTCACAAAAATCAGCTTATAAGGTAAGAATTGCACTCACTTATATATTATGAATTGATCTTATTTCTAATCGATGTGGAACTTTCGAGAATAATTAAAAAATATTAAGGGAAAGAAAACTCATCCTTGTAGAAAATCGTGATAGAAGTGAAGAATGTGGAGTGTAAGATGGGATTATAGATGGATTTATGTTTGGTAGTAGATTGTGTTAAATGATACAGAAGTGCATAACGAAGAAGCTCATCATTCTGCATAGATTTGAACATTGCCTATCAAGATTTGTTGTAATTGTAAGAGTATGCTTGAATTGTGTAAAATTGAACTTAGTATAAGAGTTATTTTAACATTTAATTGAATTATATAAATGTTTAAATAAACTTAACTGTATTATGATTACAGTGATTCGAATTAAATTGATTAATTTAATACATTGGTTTAGATACCTGAAAAATCCCTTTTTTTTAAATATATTTTCAAATACCATGAGTCATATTTTTTTTTTTTGAAGTTTAAATTAGTCATTTATGAACAAATTAATTTTAAAAGACTAAAGTTTAACAATTAAATTCAGTTTTCTTTCAATGCTTTAGTTTTTTTTTTTTCTTACAGTCAGCGGAAGTTTGGTGTGTTGACAAGTTGAACACTAAAGTAGAGATATTAAAATGGGTTCACCACAGGTTCGAGTCGGGTTGAATCGAGAAAATATTAACTTTTTCAAGAGTGGGTTGAACTTAACCCGACTTATTTAATTTACCAACATTTTTTCACAATTTTTTTTTTATTTTCTTTAAATTTTTATTTTATCTTTTTAATAATTATTTACTACTATTGTATATGTTCACAATTTCATATTTTTAAATGCTAGAATGTTGCTTAATTATATTTTAATAGTTTGAATGTTTAATTAATTTGATCGTCAAGTTATATATGTTGATACTTTAATCTTTAACTATAATATTCATAGTAAATTACTCAAGTAACTGTCTTATAAACAATTTTTTCTAAATTAATATGAAAAAAATGTATAATTTTTTTATTTATATTTTGTTGAATAGCATGACAGAAAATTTGTAATATTAGTCATGCTTTCTTAGACTATATGGATACTTTCTTGAAAATAATTCTTCATATATTGATGGTGAGCGTGATCAAAACATTGGCTATTGATTTTATTATGATTGTCATCTTATGGGTTACTTAAAAATTTATTTAAATATTTGAATACTAAAAAATAAATAAATAAATATTTTTTTTAGGTGAATTGGTGAGCCAACCCACTTAACCCACAAACTCGTTGTGGGTTGAGCCGGGTTACAAAATTTCTGGTTCATCATAAAGTGAGCCGGATTGGGTTCACTCATTTTCAATCCATCTCGTGGTGAGTCAATCCGTGTGAGCCGGATTGACTCACTTTGACATCTCTACACCAACGTTAAGGGATTGCGCTAGAAAAAAAAAATAATACTATAATAGAAGTAAAAATAATTATTACTGATTTGTTACTGGTTTTTCTATTTACATAAAACTTATCAAAGTAATAATTGATCGATTGCACATTTTATTTTAGTTAATTTATTTTTAAGTGTCTCTATATATGTTTAAATATTCATAGATTTGTATTAAACCGAACCATTTATATGATACGTTGAATTAGGTTTCCAAGGTAATATGAATACACATCTTTCATTCACACATAATATATATATATATATATATATATATATATATATATATATATATATATATATATAAAAATATATATTATTTTTTTCTTTATTTTTTTATTTTTTTTTTCTCTTTATCGTT
>Ga0214543_1012159_pt1 | contig 11625 bp, 6 predicted proteins | sample CNSS2metaG_FD_160094 | JGI IMG/M metagenome (GOLD analysis project Ga0214543, IMG submission 160094) | Root nodule microbial communities from cowpea collected in UCLA plant growth center, Los Angeles, California, USA - CNSS2 | ecosystem: Host-associated > Plants > Roots > Nodule | place: USA...
GGTATAAATAATAATAATTATATATAAATATATATATATATATATATATATATATATATATATATATATATATATATATATATATATATAACATGTTAATGAATTAACTAACTTTAGTTTGACCGATAAAAATAATTTTTTTATTTGATGTTACGCGCGATGTATTTATAAGAATAGATATGAGTTACCGTTTTCGTATTTTTCTATTTCGCTTTTGATCTCATTATCTTTTATGTTTTTTTTTTTACATTCACTTAAATATTATTCAATGGAATTATGAGATGAAAACTTAATTCAGGTGTAAAATCTAATTAAGATATTATTATTCTATAATAATATTTGTCATATTTATCTTTTATTGTTGTAGTTAGGGTTGATTTGATTTTTAGTTCTAAAAAGCCAATTTATTAATATCAGTGAAATTTATAAGACAAAAGTATAAAGAGTAAATAAAGAGTCTAATGATGATAATTTAAGTAATTGTCTAAATTATGGCAAGAGATATGGATTAAATAAAAAATTTTGATAAACATTGAATTGGAGGAGAATACAAAGGATCAGAAAGATCGACGTGAAAGAGGATCTCAAGAAAAAAAAAAAGAAAAGACAGTTTGAGTGCCCTAATCGATCGAATTATAAATTTTTTGGCTAGAATAATTTTAAATAAACAAAAGTTAACATATGATAAAGCATTATCTTAGTTTGCTTTTAGATTTTGTATTAAAAAAAATATAAATGTCTAAAATTTTTGAACCGTATGTATATAATTTGTGAAAAGCGTGAGGCATACGCTTAGAATATGCTGGCATTATGCACATCAAGTATCACTACCTTTTTCTTGTCCCTCATCATATCAATGAATTACGCACATCAACATCGAAAGCACCACTTTAAAAAGATCATGATAAGGAAATCTTCTCGCCCTGCTAAATCTAATTCTAATTATGCCTTTATATATATGTATTAAATTTTATTTCTGAAAATATATGTATTATATTTAATTAGGTAATGTATATATAATTGTAAAATACATAATGAAATGTAAGATTAATGTATAATTAGGAACTTCTCACTCGAAAGCTTGTCCCATTGCACCAGGACTCGGGACATGTGAACAGTTGAAACATGTCGGAGTAGAGAAGGTGCACAATTATGTTGAGTTTCTTCCTTGCATCAACAATTTCTGTGTCCTTTGTGATGATCGCTGGTGATAGAATGACATGTGTTATGGTGAGAGACAAATAAAAGAAGATGTGAAAGCATCATCCAAGGTAGTTAAAATTCATGGAGACATAATTAAAAATGTAAAAGGTGTATAATAATATTTTTAATTTGAATGATCCTAAACAATGGTTCGTGTCTTGTTCGTTTTTAACTATGTATAATCGCGTTTATTATCATGAGAAATAAAAAAAAAAAAATTACCGATTTGCAAAGTTTTGAAGTTGTTATTTATATTATTGGGAAACGAAGTGATAATGAAGATATATTGATATGATTATCCCCTAATATGGAGATATGGTTTTTGGCCCACAATATCTACGTTCATTGACATCCACCCACCTCCATCTGAAGAAACCAAAGAGGTTACTTGTCTCATTGACAAAAACACACACATATATAGTACTTTTAAATGTTAATTCAGGAACATAACCCATCATTGCTTGTACATGCTCCTTGCTTTTCTATATGCAGCAGTATCAATCACAAATTTATAAATCCCCAAACTCATAGTTAGGTATGTATTTTTTTTTTTTTTCCATTTACAATCTAGTAAACATATGTTGAACTAACAATACACAAAATTCTTTTCTTACTTCCATGTTTTAGAAAGCCTAATTTTTCATTTGTGCTGATGTAAACGTATCCCAAACGCACCTAAGATAATTCCACGTTTATTCTGTGAATATATTTTTTTTCATAAATATTCGCTCGCTCTAATTATTTTGTATTTTTCAAAATATTATTACTTAATTGAATTGTCTATCCACATTTTTCAACCACAAAAGATTATTTAAAATCTGTTGCAAGAAAAATATTTCTATATATATTATGATCAGTAATTAATTTCTAAATATTAATTATTATTTTTTAGTTTTAGCCTCCTCTCCTGAAGAAGTATTATAGTAAAGAAAATTGTTTTTTTTATGAATTACGTAAAAGGAAATATATAAATTATAAAAAAAATAACCACTCCTGCAAATTAGTACAAACATTCGTGATGACTCAATTTGAGTTTTTCTTTTTTGTATATTAATATAAGAAGTAACCAATCTTAATTAGATTTAGGTAAATTTGAATAGATATTTAATATTTTTACCAAAAAAAAAGGAAAAATGAGAAGAATGGAAAAAAGTAGAAAAAATCTAATAAAAAAAATTACAAGACGAACGTATGTAAATTTTTTTTTTCTCTATAACTATATTCCTAATAAAAAAAAACCAGTGAATAAATTAATAAAAAAAAATGAAATCGGCCATATCAGTTCTTGAGTTGACATACTGTTTATACAGAGAGAGAAAATATCAAGAAAAATGCGGCTGATGAGAAATTTGAATCCAATGTTGGATCGATAAATCCTTTCACATTCTCGACACAACCACTTACGATGACTTGCAACGAGAAAGTGTGTTTATTAATCTTCACTCCCAGAGAGAAAATCATGCTTTGACGCTAACCAAACGCGTCATATTATTATATATCATTATTCTGCTCCAACTAAAAATTTTCAGTATGTGTTGTGCCGTCTCAGCTACTCATGTTTCAACACTAGTTTCCCTTTTTTATAACTTTCATGAATCTTTACGTTCAAGAAATCAGCAAATCATGGTAACCACAGAAAAAAAAAATCAAAATGCACTGAAAACTCCAAAATCGATAGTATTCACTTTCGGTAACTCAAATCAAACAAATGAACTTAAATATACAAGTACAATCTCATGGTGCCAGTATGATGATGATCATAGATATATTATACACAATATAAGTTGGTCAATTTTGATCAAATTCTGGTTCCAATATAGACCACGAAAGGAAAATGGGAAGAAAAGAAAGTTAATCAACAAAACAAAAAAAAAAATTTAGTGGTAATGAGGTTATATCATTATGAAGCTTCCACTACTAACCACTTTTTTTTTTTCTTTTGCAAAACATGTCCGGTTGAACTGAGAATGAACCCATGATCAATGGTGTAATGGGTTTGGACCAGTTGGCACGCGACGCTTCTCAACCCCATAACGTGGATCAATCTCTGTGTCTGAAGGATCGTGGTGTGCTGCAACACCCGGTTGGTGGTGTTTGAAGAAAGGAGAGAAGTCAAATTTTGTTGCAAGAAATTTTCTGCCTGTTAAAAGGTGATGAGATGATGGTATTGAGTGAGTTGGTTGTGTGGTGTGGTTCTTGTTGATGTTGGAGTTGAGATTGTAAAACTCATGAAAAACTAGCAATAGAAGGGACAACAATAAAAGAATGTGAAGTGGTCGAGAGATTTTTAAGGCCATGATGGAAGAGAAGGAGGTGGCAAAGGTTGAGAAGGGGACGCATGGAAAGATATGGAGGAAAGTGTTAAGACAGAAAGGAATTTGGAAGATGGAGTTTTGAGAAGGGTTTAAGATGAGAAATTGTAGGAAGAGTGTTGAAACTGTGTGAATTGGTCTTTTCATTGAAACCTCAGTTTTTAGTACCTTTTATCATGGTTTATTTTCAATGAGAGGAGGGAGGAATATGGGAGTAGAGGTAGACACTTTTCCCAATGGAAGTTCCTTAGAAATAAAGGGAAAAAAAAATACTCAACTTTTAGAATCATAATGTCAATTGTCAAATCTGGAATTATGCATGATTATATATTCTCTTGTATAACCTAGATGCATCGGGAAAATGAGTATAATTAAGATTACCTTCTATCTTGAAAAAAAAAAAAAAGAAGGAATGAAATAAAATAAGAGATGATTGGTACAAGGAAAGATCCGTGCTGGTTTTGAGTGTATTGCAACTTAATAAAAGGGTGGGGAATGTGCAATCCATATTTTCTATCGTCAAAGCAATCTAAGAACTATTTCACAAAGGTAGGGGACAATACAATTTTAACTGTTGCATAAAAGTGAACCACAAAGTAATAGATGAAATTATCTGAAAAGGTGAATTTAGAGAGAGGGACTGTAATTATTATAAGTTTTCTTTTGTTCTTGTTCTTATTATTCAGTATTATACTCAATTTTTTTCTACATTATGGATAACTAGGAGGTTTTTTCCTGTTATTGATTTAATTAAAAATAAATGTTTTAACTGTTGAGAACAATTTGATGAATATATATCTTAAAATTATCAATGAAATTTTATCAAGAGATGTATTTTCGTCCATAAATTTGAGTTATTGACAAATTTTACAGACAAATTTTGAGATTTTAATTATGGATAAAAGAATTCGTTGATAATGTAAAATTTTGTTTAATAATAAAAAATTTCATCAGTAAAATCCATTGATAATAATGACTTTATTTAGGAACAGAAAAATCTATCGATAAAATTTGTCGAAAATTTAAAATTTTCTTTTCCAAAAATTTACTGACAGATTTAGCTGTCGATAAAAGGAGTGGGCAATTTCTCGCCCAAATCTATATTACCAACAAAAATGTCAGTCAGTAAATTCTGTCACTACTTACATAAAATTCGTCGGTAAAATTCGTCGATATAAGAAACTGAAAATTTCCCGCCCAATCTCACTTATGGAGTTGCGTCATAAACATATAAGAAAGAAATAGAAGAGAACAGAAGAAAAAGAAAAGAAGAAAGAGAAGAAGAAAAAGATGAAGGAAGAGGAACTAGAAAAGAAGGAGCACGAGGAGGAGATGTCGTGGTGGTGCATCGATGACAAGGTAGTGGCACAACGACGACGCGGTGGTTGTGGGACTGTGGTGCAGTGGAGGCAGTGGTGGCACAATAGGGTGGTTAAGGAGAAAGAGAAAAAAAAGAAAGAAAGAAGAGTGTGGGAAACCAGCGAAGGCAACAACAATGGTGGCGGCGACGGTGACGATAATGGTGACAATGGATTTATCGAGATGGAGTGTAGGAGGTTATGGAAGAAATAAAAAACTAAAAGAGAAACCGTAAAACGAAAAAAGAAGAAAAAGGGAGGAGGAAGAAGATGAATCAATGCGTGTTATTTACCGACAAATTTTTTTGTAATTACCGATGAATTTTTCCGTTAGTAATAACCGACAAATTTGACGAATTTACCTACAAAAAAATTTGTTGGTAATTACAGACAGATTTTTTTGATAGATATTTCTGTCGCTAAAATTTTACCGACAAGAGTTTTAGTGACGAATTTTTAACCTCATTAATCGGTCAGTAATTTTGGTTTACCGACGAGTTTTGACTGTCGATAATATCGATTTTTCTTGTAGTGATATTATCTATAAGAAATGCATTTTCCATTTTATTTCGTAATCTTATTTAGATGATGATCATTAAAAAAATCATTCAATTAAAAGTAAAATGTAGCTTTTATTATTGTAAAAAATTGACATATTTCAAAGATGGTTGAAATTTTTTTTAAATTTGAATAACTAAGAGCATTAAGAATCAAATATTGAAGTTCAAATTTTAAACTAATTTACTATTAAATGTGATATTGGCAACTTACTTACTAAATTATTAATAAATAGTATGTGAGCAAGCAAAAAAGTGATTATCTTTCATGTTATTAAATTCAATAGTTATTTAAGTTTTATCTATAGCAAAACCAATTATTTGAACAATATTTAAAATATATATATATATATATATATATATATATATATATAATATAATATAATATAATATAATATAATATGAACATAAAAGAAATTGGAATAGGGTTACAACCCTCTTATGTCCTAACCGAGGTTCGTCATAGTTTGTGAGTGATTTAATTAATATAATAGATAAAAAAATATAATAGATAAAAATTAAAGATTACCCAATTTTCCTTGTATGTAAATATAATATAAAAGAATTTTTGGATTAGTTACAATTTTTTTTAGAGGTGAGGTTTATAAATAGTTTTGAAGAAAAAAATTAGTATTGTAATAAATAAAGAAAATAATGTTATTTGGTATAAAAGTAGATGATAAATATTAGTGTGTTTATTATTTTATTGACATGTTGAAATAATTTTCATTTTATAATAAATTTTAAAACCTATATATTTGATTATTGTTAAGATCAAGCCCTTACCACTTGGTCTCGACGAGACAATTGTAACCCACAACTCTGATACCAATTATTAGGATCAAGCACTTACCACTTAACCAAAAACTATAGCTATTAGTTAGGACACAACTCTTTTTACTTAAGAGTGTAACACAAGTCCAAGCGTCACGATTAGATTGTGACCCGACCACTTGACCTTTGTCACGAGACAATTAATGTTACCTGCAACAATTATTATTAACTGACAGTGATTATTGTTGTGATCAAGATTGCTTAAACAAAATACCCTTTATAAATTTTGGAAATCTTAGTTGAAATATATTAAAAAATTACCACATTACACATTTTGATAACAATGATAAAATTTAATATTTCAAAATACTTTAAAAATATATAATTCATAATTATTTTCTAATATTTAATGACATTCTATATTAAAAAGTTTCTATTTAACAATTCTCGATCATTTTCTTCCTATATGAGTTTAAAAATTAGAAAATAGAACGTTTATGGAATTAATTTTTTGGATGGATGAACTTTGATTAGAAAAAAATGAAAAACATTTATGATTTTTATCATCGTATCAAAAGCATGACAAACAATATTGCATGCAAATTAAATAGGTATCATGGTAAAAAAGGGTATATTATTCTCAAATTTCTACAACTTAATTCAAATGAAAACTGAACACACGTGGATATGTGTTTAGGATAGTAAAAATACACAAATTTAATATTATTACTATTATTATAATTATAAAATTATTATTACTATTATTATAATTATAAAATTAAATATAAATAATTTTTATAATTTTAACGTGAGTAACTTTTATTTATTTTGTAGATAATTTTTAGTTAAAAAGAGTTAAGTTTAAGAAAACATCAAATCAAATAATAGTTAAATTTAAACAAATGATCACCTAAAAGATAATATTGATAAAATAATTATTTTAATATAAAAAATAATTTAAAGATAAAATTTGAAAATAAATATGTACACTAAAGAAAACCTTTGTCTTTTCTTTGTAGAGTTATCTTTGAACAACTATTTAGCGATGTTCTTAGAGAGTGGGTACTTGGAGGCATTCTGATGTTCAAGTTAGTAATATTTTCTAGGGGTGAGTAAAATATGAATGTAAAGATAGTTCCCTTACCTTGGACACTTAAATACTTTTCCCATGCATGTCTTATCGTAACCGTAACTATCGTTACATTTCCTTGTGCTACCAGTATTCTTAAATGCACTTTTAAATAGTCTTATATTCTTAAATACATATGTCTAAGTCCATATGTATTGTATTGGGATGTACCTTTGTATGTCTCTTGCCTAAGTTAATATATACTGAAATGCACATCTATATGCATGTACGTCTATATGACCGAGCTCAGATGTATTAGAATGTACATATGTACATACTTGGGTTGGCTCGGAACAACTCTTAACAATACTGAGTAATATATAAAGAAAATATAAGAAAACTTATTGTAAGATTTTGGCTTAAAAATAATATCATAATCTATTATATAAATTTGTTGATGAATTATGGGGTTGATAAACCAAAATAAATAATAACACAAAAAGCCTTGAAAACAGATGTCATTAAATCTAATTCATTTTTAACCTCTTATTAAGTGATATTCAACATTTGTTCATAATATTTCAGTCTAAAGTGTGCCATTTGAAAGAAAGTCTTTATCTTCGAACAATTTAATAATTAACTTTGATTGCACATTATTTTTTGAAAGAAAATACAAGAAAATTCGATACTAACAAATTATGAATAACTTTATATAAAGAATTAGAAAATAACTCTCAATCTAAAATAATAAAATAATAAATTTATGGATCTTTTATTTATTTATGAATGAATTTTTAAACAATTTTATTTATTTTTGAAACATCAACTCACTCGAATTCATGATAATATTAACTAAATTAAGGTCAGAACCAAATTAACTACTACCATTACACGGTTAAGGGTAGGGATGACAAAAATAGTTGTGTCCGTAAATATCTGCGAATAAAATTTGTGACGAATAGTTGGTATATGTGGGTATTTGTTACCTGCGAGTAATAGATAACGGTTATTTTAATACCTATTTATAAACAAGTCGGGTGAGGTTAGCATACTATTTGTGTCCGTGGGTATCCGTTATCTGCAAAAAAATAAAAATTAAATTAAATTTATGTTTTAGTAAGTTAAATTTAATTAAAATTAAATTTTAATTCATATTTTATTAGATTTAATTAAATTTATATTAATTTAATTTATATTTTATTAAAAAAATAATAATTTTATTTAAATTTAATTTATTTTTTTTTTAAATATCTATTTTTAAATATTTTTACGAGTACCGCAAATATTAAAATATTCGCAGATATTTTTTAAACGAATACCTACGTATAAAACAAAGCATGTATTGTGTGAATTTTTTTATTATAAATCAAGTTGCGAATAGATACTATCTGCCGACCGATGTTATCCTAATTAAAGGTTCTATATGTCATAAGTTTTACCGAATACGCTAACATTCATCGGCATTCACCAAGATTTAGCTGTAAGAAATAATTATATCTTTACCAAGCAGTATAAATTTACGTGTAGTCAAACATTTCATTATAATGCATGCAACTCGTAATGCATTTTATCTTAACAAATACTCCATTATCATGCAAAATCAACAATCATTTACATCTTAATTAAATAATTAACCCCTTTTCAATTACATGTCAAGTAGTAGTAATTGCTTAATTTCACGAACAGAGATAAAAGAGATAATTCGAGAGAGGAAGGTAAACGAAGAATAGTTAGAGAAGAGGTAGAGTATAGTTATATTTTTTTAATACAAGGAAAGAGTCTATTGATCTTAATTTTTTTCTTTTAGAAGTTTATCACTCTACTTCTTTTCACGTAGGTTTTCCTATGTTAGTTTTACCTTTTTATAATAAAAAAACAATAAATTATAGAGTGTATTATCCTTGTAAATTTCTTATTTAGAGTTGTTCATAATACAAGCCATTATTCTACCAAAAATACATCATATACTTATTTGCTAAATTAAATCCACAAATTCTAAAGAGTTTTTTTCCCCTTTAAATAAAGAGTAAAATGGTACATGAAATATATTTTTTTTAAAACTAAAATTGTAAGAATGTACAATTTCACTTATTTATTGTCCACTGATGTTGGTAATTTTGTTTGCAATCTCTTAAATTCAAACTTTACTATAATTTTGACTCAGGGTTTAAATATGTATTTATGTCTTAAATTTTTAAATATTTGTCTTAATTAATATTATATAAAAATAGTAAACACAAGCACCGTCATCTTTGTATCTGTATTTTTTAAATATTTATATTATATTATAAATAAATAATATATGTGAATTGATTAATTTAGTATATAAAAAAATAATGAGAAAATAGTAAGAAGCTGTTAGTAGTAGAAAATCATAAATATAAAAAAAAATAACATGGACCATTCTATACAAAATATTTCAAAATAACAGTTACTTTAAAAAATCAATTAACAATTGTAATTTTTAAAAAATCACTTAATAATTATAAAATAAAAGGTAAAATGGGAATAAAAATTATGTATATAAAAAGAAGTATCATAGATGCACATATATGATATGATACGTGTATATCGGATATGACCGGTATCCGATGAATCGATACATTTCTTTTGAAAATAATAAGATATACAATATATGATATATATATTGAAAAATATACGATAATTCTTAAAAATATGACAAATATATGATTGTTATCTATGAATCCAAATTCAAATAATGTGTATTAAAGTGATCAACATAAAAATTAATGAATTATTATCATCATAAAAAGTAGTATTGTTTTGTAAATTAGATTCTTTGTTGATAAATATTAATAAAGTATCATAAAGTATATCTAAATCAAAATATTGGTGCTTATAAATTAAATTATTGTTTATGATATACTATAAAATAAATGATTTACCATCATTCAAAATTATAATATAAAATTAATATAGAAAATAAATTATAAACATATAAGTAAATTACGATTATTTTTAATAAGTAATCACTGATTAGAAAAAACAAAAATATTCCTATGAAATATGAAATACATTTCGTTATAAAATTAGGTGTTGAAAAGTCTAATTTTATTAATCTGACATATTCTTTCTTATCCGAGTTCTATTAATTAATATTTTTAATTTTTATTATTAAACTAACATAATTAAGAATATACACTGAAAACAGAACTAGAAAATGTTAGGATTTGAAGCTAACAAATATTTTGCCTAACATGCCCTTTAAGAAATATTTTTGCCAAACATGACCTTTAACAAATATTTAAAAAATTTGTATTTAAACCTATCGTTTAACTTTTAAAATCTTATTACTTGACAATTTTAATAATTTATTCAAAAAATTTCAATATTTTTTGAAACAAACTACCCTATGTCGTCGTTAAAAAGGTTGGAAAAGAAAAATCTGGACAACGGATCCGGCTACCGCATTGCTGGGCTGTTTAGCTTGTTTCTGCAAAGCCCAACTCTTGGCTCGTATATTCAAACATAATTAGCTTCTCAATTTTCAAAGCATTATCTCTCATCTTAATTATAAGAAAAATTAATTATTTTCATATTAATTAAGAATATTAGTTGAGTTTATTTAATGTTCTTGCTTTCATGAAAGTAATTTTCTTAAATCACTCGATTATTTATTCGTAATTATGTTTAAGTTTATTTTTGAAATAATAATATTAATCAAAATTTCGAGAATTGAAATTTGCTTATATTTAATTAAATTATAATATTTTTTCATATATTTGTATCTAGAGGGATTTTTCCTGGAGTACCTTTTTTCTTTATTTTAAGCACTTTTGATATATTAATTTAAATAGTAGGAGTCAACACATTAATGCTAATAATTGGAAAAAAAAAAACAAGGTGGGAGTGGGCAGTTAACAAAATATTAACAATTATATGATTAAAAAAAATACATTAATGAAATGGGTTTGGAGAATATTTAAGTGTCAAAAAGATTAGAGTGTTTCTTTCTACCCATCAAATTTCTTCTCACACCCTGACTTTTGCTTTCCGGAATATCCAAAGAATAATAGCCCAGAGCCCAAAATAAGTATATCTGAGTAGTGAGCCTTAAACGGGTTTTCTTATTCTCATATTTATGTGTTTGGGTTTCTACTCGCACCTTCAAACATTTTTGTGCATCTACAAAATTCTTTTAAATTTTCACTCAATCCTTCGATTAAAATAACTATTTTTTTTTTCTCTAACCGATCCACTTTTAAGTTTTTTTTTTTTTTTTCTAAACAGATGTCGACATTCTGATACTTTATTTATTTTTTTTAATTTTTGGTCGTTATAAATGTCTAACATCTAGTATTATATATTTATTTTATATTTATGATATTTAT
>Ga0214543_1012160_pt1 | contig 11623 bp, 5 predicted proteins | sample CNSS2metaG_FD_160094 | JGI IMG/M metagenome (GOLD analysis project Ga0214543, IMG submission 160094) | Root nodule microbial communities from cowpea collected in UCLA plant growth center, Los Angeles, California, USA - CNSS2 | ecosystem: Host-associated > Plants > Roots > Nodule | place: USA...
AAAAACTTGTAAAAGTAACCGTTAAATTTTAAAAATTTAATAAATAATTAAATTATAAAGGGTAAAGTTGGAATTATGAAATGTGGACACAAAAGAGGGAATCCCCTTTATATATAGTTATAGATTACCCTTATCAACCCAGATTCCATTTTCTATATGGCAAATTTAAATTTTCATGTTAGAATTAGTCGACAGATGATACGATTTATAATTTTTCCATCATACAAAATATGATTATACTCCCTAAATATTATAAAAAATCTTATTATCCGAAAACTTTTACTTTCTATATTGTGAGTTGATTATTCTTAGGTTGCGGCGAGAACTCGTTCTCCCAGTTCTCACCCACCAACCACCATTGACTTTACTCTTACCAGTTTTGTCTATTGTAAACTGCTATAAGCGATTTCACACCAGTAGAACAATTCACTGCTATAATATATATATTATATTCCCGAGATAAATGTTCATTTATTAATAGGTTAATTTCCTTTCACCAAATACCATATTAATAAAATAGTAGCTAATTCAACGTAGACAGTGATAGCCAACTCATGTTATACACAATCCTAAGCTAAACTAGTTTTGCTTATCAAACATTTGACTCTTTCCACGCAAATATATAGGTCTTCTATGTCAATTCTTTTTACATAGCACTTGCAATTTAATTAGTCCACACAATAGGGTATCTTTCCCTTTCCGCCACAATACTTAGTCTAAAAAATGGATCAAAATCCACAGCATGCGCAAACTGACAAGAATTACAAAGAGTAAGACCCAACTGATGCATGCGTGGAACAAACAACCATTGAAGGAACCAACTTCGCTACATATATAAGAACACCAACCTTAACTTCCACAAACACAAACTCATCATCATTCTCTTGCCACCCCGGGGTTTGAGAGTATGAAAATGGAGTTTGTGAAGAAGTGGAAGAGAGTATTGGGGAGAAGCAAGAGATTGTATCCGGAGAACAACTTAAGTGGAAGCTATGGCAGATTGAGGAACAAAGAAAGGCAACAACGTAGGAAGAATAATTCGAAGGCTTGTGTGGCTCCACAAGGTTGTCTTTGTGTCTACGTTGGAGCCGAGAGAGAGAGATTCGTGATCAAGATCGAGATAGCGAACCACCCTTTGTTCAAAGAGCTTTTGGATGGTGCTGAGAGAGAATATGGGTATAGAAACGATGGTCCCTTGTGCCTCCCTTGCCACGTTGACTTCTTCTGTGAGGCGCTGACGGAGATGGAAATCGGCACCACCGTCGAAGAGGGTGTTATGGGTTCTCATGGTTACAGTCACCACAACTCGTGTTCAGTTTCTAATCTCAGTTATGCGACAGGGTCTTTCTCTGATCGTTATTATGAAAACCTTGTGAATTGATATTATTGAAACAGATTCAACCATATATGGTAGATTAGAACATGCTTGTTTCATTAGTTTAATCAGTTTTGATGTTCGTTAATTGTTAGCAGTTCTTGCCAAGGATCTAGGGTTGGATTGTTTCAAATATAAAATTGATTTCCAGAAAGTAAACTATTTTTGAGAGAAATGATCACGTTTTTGTTTTAGCTTCAGAACATTCCAACTGTCTAATCTAGTTATATGATTAGAATTAAATAAATTATTTTAAATTGAATTAGACCAAATACACTGGAACGAGATAGTCAACAACGAAGACTATCCAGTATGACCCCGTCATTTTTTAATTGGTTTTTTCTTGATGTTTTGGGTTTGGTCAATTACCAGTGTTTCTCTTAGGTTTTTCTTGTATTTCCCTGCTTTCCATTTTAATAATTAATTGTATAAAATTATCCTCTTTTTTGTATATTCTTACTTCTTACCCGTTTTATGGACAAAATTATAAAATATATTTTTTTAAAAAATAATATATGATAGGACAAATTTAAATTATATTTACAAGTGAGAATTTGAAGTTATTAATATTCATTTGTTAAGTTGGCGCTCATTTACATTTGTATTTTGTTTAAATTTGTATTTAAAAATAAAAATTTCTCTGATCAATAATTTTATAATTTTATTTTTAAAAAAAAAATAAAAAGTTGTGTAAAATCGTTTGACTATTATTTTCAGTTTATTTATATGTGATTGTCGATTTGATGTGTGATTAGATGCAAAACTTCATGCGTATTTGATTCAATACATATTATTCCAAAAATTGACTCGGGATAATATCAGTGTCTTAACAAATTTCTTGATTTTGATTATGTGGCATGATATATTATGGTTGAATTGTGACTAATGTTAATTGGTTAACATTATGAATGCTTGATTTAAAAATAATCTTTATATATGATAGAACTTTATACAAATAAATAAACATATCTCTCTGTCTGTTGTTGGTTGTCCAAATGATATGATTGTTTGATACACATGAATAAAAGTGTATGAATTAATAATAAAGGTTAGAGGTGAAAAGTGGTATCATGAGTTTTGTGTTTACATATATCTTCATATATGTGTTTTAGAATGTATATGTCTATCCATAGATATAATATTTTGAACTTTTTTCTTCAAAAAAAATTATTGAATCTTTAAGAAGACTGCATATTCACCCTCTATGCATATTTGTTAAATGTTAAGTTTACTTTATATTATCTATATAATGATATAGTTAATATTATATCCGAATTAATCGGTCGTTACATTCATTGTTAACAATTCACAATGTTTAAAAGTAGACTTCAATATTAGTTTAAAATTTAAGTTTGAACCTAACTTAATTATAAAAGAATAATATAAACAATAAAAGTTACTAAAATTATATGTCATGTTTATATCACTTTTATGTATTAATTTAATGACACTTTAAACAATAAAAATTTGTGGACATCTTTATATATTACAAAGAAAACACTTTAATTTATTTTCTAACATAAAAAAATCAGCTTCAATGCTTATTTTGATACTACCCCCAGTTCTACGTCCACAAAATAATGAGACTTCGATAACTAAGTTTACGTACACGAGTTTAAGCAATTATTACTCTGGAACGACATACAAAAAGCAAATACCGCAGCTGAAGTCGTAAAAAATAAGATACGTAATTGAATTTCGCTTTTATAATTGGAATAAGCAATTTAATACACTGTATACACATAAGAATATAAAATAATTATATTTAAACTAATAAAATATGAAGTTGAATAAACATTTAACTTTTCAATAAAATAAACTTGTAAAGAAATTATTAAGCCAAGTCAAAGTTTAAACAAAAATTGGTTTTATTCTCAATATTTACAATAAAATCAGAGTTTTGTATCAATATATATTTAGATCGATTAGTATAAGTAATAATTTATTCATCTTCACCAAATAATTTAAGGATCATATTCTAATGATGTTGCGTTAGAAAGCAAAAATACTACTAATCACACAATATTTAACGATGTTAATCTTTAATTTCTACAATATTCCTTAGCAATAAATAGCTCTTCATCAAGAGAATTTTCCATAAATATAAGGCGCAAATGCTTATCAGCAATACAATTCACAAGAGTCTCAAGAAAGACTCGTAATCTGGTTTCAGGCTATTAAAATATTGCATGGTGTTCTGATTCAAAAGGCAATATTGTTTACACCAATGTAAATAAAACCTATTCAGTATAGAAAGTAAAATTAAGGTAACATTAATAATAAACATAACGGGGTTAAAACTAGGAAATAACAAGTTGAGAATACCTATCATGGAAAAGGGTCCCCACTCAAAACAAATATCCATCAAAACCTATTACGGAAAGAGACGGCTGCCACGATAACCATGGTAATAAAATTTAGCTGCGGAATTAACCACATACCTCTATTTTCAGATTATTTCTTAAACTATGATTCTACAACAATGTCTCGTCTTCACCATCATCATCTCCAACATTTGATGCTTCCTCTTGATCGTCATCCGACATGTTATTAATTACATCTGTAATTATATCCTTCACCTCTGCTTTTCTATGCATCAAATCCACGTCAAAGTGTGTACCTGCCAACATTTCGTTACAGAAGAGCTCAGTTCACAAAATCATTTCACATCTTTTAATTGGGGTTAGGGGAGAATTTAATGAAACAGATTATACCAAGTCGTTTCAGGATATCAGATAAAGTTGCCTGCATCAAGAAATATAAAACAAATTATAAAAAATCATTGTGTTTTAAAAAAAAAAAACATGAAATGGCAGACAAAAGAACATTACTTACCGTATTGAAATCTACTTTCTTCAAAATATCAACTACCACTCGATGCATTTCATCCTTACTAGGTCCGGATTTAGCTTTCTCGCTACTTCTACCTTTTCCTGCCAATGACATAAGAATCGAAGGGTAAGAATGCATAAAACAGTCCTATAAAATTGACATATTTTATGTAATTTGTCCAAACATAAAACAGTTATATTAGAGGATAAGTTTTCCAGGGAAAACTCGAGCAAACGTGATCATAGCATAAAAAAATAACTCTCGAGCAACTAACAACTTATGGCAACTGGCATTAGATTTAGTACAGATGATGTAATAAACTACAATGACAAAGACCCAACCTTCATCCTTAACTAAAGCCTTTGAAGACTTGTCGGTTGGTTTTTTGTCTGCACCCTTCCCTTTTGAATTCTGGTTTTCCCTTACTGTTTTCTGTTTCTTGGAAGCAGACTGCTTGGATTTCGAAGTATTGTCATTACGAGCTATTTTTGAAGTAGATTTTTTGGGAGTTCTTTCGTTGCTCTTGCCTGTCTCTACTGTAGTGGTCTTCTTTACAGGTTCGTCTTGGTCTTCATTCAGAATCTTCTTCGAAGACCGATTGTGAGCCTTTTCTTTATCATCTTCCTCTTTCTCTGACAAGTTTTCGTCATCCGGATCACTTTCACTTTTTTGCACATCATCTTCCTCAGTATCAACTTTTGCCTCGGAAGGTTCAGAGACATCACTCTCCTCGATATCAGAAGACTGTTTTTGCTTTTTCGCAACTAGTGAGCTTTTCTTTTGCTTCTACAACCCGATGAAATATAAGGAAATCAAAAACAGAAGAAAAAACATTATTAAGCATGTCATAACTAATGCAGCAAGCCAGAATGAATTTCAAGTAAATAGTATAACAACACACCTTGGCAGATGCTTCGGATTTGTTTGGGGTTTGCTTTCTGCTTCGCTTTTTCCCTTTCTGTAACATAACACCAAGCTTGAAAAAACTAACGGCAATATATAAAAGGTCGAACATATAACATCATATTTTTACAACGAATTAAGACGCAATAACAATTATACAGGGCAAACATCATTACCTAGCTACTTTGATTGATTTAACTGTTGAATTTAAATTATGGTTTCAGAGATCCCTAGTTGAATATGGCGAAATTCAGACAAAATAAATCTCCAATCGCATGGTTGAATTTCGCAGGTCTGGCATTTGGTTCTTCAATTTGCTAATTTTAGGATACTTGGTTGGAATAAACAATTTAAAATAACATGAATATATAAGTGGTAACAGAGGATAAATTGACTCACGACTTACAAGAACCTTGATTAATTCTTATCCTTATACACTAATACAGTAATGTTGAACAAAATTACCATTTTTTGGTCGGCAAGAAGAACATCAGTTGTAGCATGCGGAGAAACCAAAAATTCAAACAGCTTCGCACACAGTTCCTCCTGAAATGCCACAATGATCATAACTTGTTTATAAAGACCAATTGTTACAATACAAGGATGGGAAAATGTTAGCTAAACTTTTACCTTCTTCATAGTGGTCTTGTTTATTGGAATATTAAGCACATTACAGAAGTCCACCAACTTCTCTTTCGGACACTTCTCAATCTTCTCCCTTGTCTTTGCCTTTTGTTTTTCCTGCCAAAAAAATTACGTAACCATAATTTAAGCATGTTAATAACATACTCCGACATTCAAAATTTTAAGACAATGCACAATTAACCAAAATACTAAACTAACAAAATTTTCAATACAATAACGCAATCGGTTAAGATTCATCTGCACAATTAGAAATTAAACACAAGTAGTATTACAGTATATGATGCAACCATACCTCGTTGTCAGTCCACACATAGCCAGAAAACATTCCTATATTTCTCTTTACTGCGTTTACCTACACCAAAAAAAAAATGTAATTAGTATTCAAGGAACAGCCAATAGCCAGTCTTATACACCCATCTCTTAATTTAAAAAACATAGGCATGAAATAAGAAAGATAAAAAATGACAAAACATCTGAAGAACTGAGATAGTGTGCCACCTTTCCCCTTAGCCCAAAGAGTACTCTGTGAAGCGCATGTAGGTTGTCATCAGTTTTTCTCTTTGATAACATGAAAGCCACTGAAAAGTACAGATGTAAATACATAAACACGCTGCAACATATCATTGTTTTATTTCTATCATGAATGACATGCTTAAGTGGGGTCATTTAAGTTAAAAATTGGAAGAAAAAAGAAGTCAGGAATTTAGCTATTTAATCTTGTTTATAATATTAACCCTTTTCTTGTCTCCCATCCCTTGAGACATTAAAAGGTTGCATTTCTCATGGACCCCTTTTTCTTCAACCAGAAAATCTCCGTGAGACCAATTAAACACGCAGGTGCTAAAACCCCAAACCTAGTCCAACAGACGAATAAGACAACATTCGCAAATTACTCCATCCACTAACTCTTGGACAATATACAGTTGTCAAAATAAATACGAAGAAAGAATAACACATCAACAAGACCACGCGATGTCTAACATTACGGACTCCATACATTCACAAATCCATGCAACAAGAGACCTTACCATTTGGAATGTCCTTGAGCTGCGTACCGTTGCCCTGAAAGCCAAGGAGATTCACTCACACGATCAAATCCAACACTTATTATATTAATTCGACACAACAGAAAAACAACAACATGAACCCTCGAAAAACTACTAAAGTAAAACATACAAATTAACAAACCATATATTTCTGCAAGTACCTTCTCAATTGACGAGGTTTTGCGAGAGGAAGACTGGTGAAACTTATCGGGTGAAGAAACAGTGTACCTATCCACCGTTTTCCTCTCCCTGGTTGGTCTCTTACTAGTTGGCGTAGCGTAACCGCTTTCTTCTGTTGACTTAATTGACTTCGCTTCGCCACGCTCATCAGTCTCTTCTTCTTCCTCTTCATTTTTCTCTTCTTCTACCCGATCCTTTTCTTTTCCGTCGCCGTTTTCATTCACATCGTTCTTCACCGGAGTATCTTCTTGTTCGGTGTGATTTTCTTCAGCTTGGACTTCTTCTTCCCCTTGAGGCTTCTCGTTTTCTAGGGTTTCAGAAGACATTGTTGAGAGAAGTTGAATTGCGAATAGAGCGAATCCCTGAGCAGTGAATAGAGAAAGGGTGAGTTACGATTAGATCGGAAAGAATGATAGTGATTGTGATGGGAAGAGACAGATAGAGAGGGAAATGGTGAAAAGAATTTGGAGGGAAACAAAATAAGATGAAGCGCGCTCTTTAGTTTTTCAAATTTTGTGCCAATTTTCTGAGCGGTCTCGCGCTTTTTCATCTTCTTTTCTTCGCTGTTATCCGAAAAGAAAAAATCAATAAATTAATCCTAAAAAAAAATAGACGCTGCGCTTTGATTGAATTGTAAAGGAAAAAAATGGTTAAAGTTGATATAACAAATTTAAAAAATATATATTTATAAAAAGCGAAATTATCTTTTTATTATAAATTAATTTCAATTAAATAATAAGTTGCAATTTATTATCATTATTTAAGAATTTTTTAATTTCATTATTATTATTTAAGATAAAACAGGATTTTTTTTTCATTGTTTATTTCAGAAGAAAAATAAAAAATAACTCGCCTTGCTTCACTCTAAGTTCTTATTTGTATTTTATCTTTTTCACTTTTCCTGTTTTACATGTAATTCAAATAAAACAAAAGTAAATACGAGAAAACATGACGAGGATAGCTCAACTACATCTTTCTCTTCACACCGTCCTTTCCCTCTTTTAAAAATCTCAATTTACCTTTTCTTGCACATCTACACTCCTATATAGTATAAACAATTTTTTTATTTTATTTTTGTATATAAAATTAAAAAAATATTATTTTGACTTTTGTTAATGTAAACAATATATAGTTTTCAAGAATGAAACTAAAAAGACACTGGTCATGCTAGAAAATGACATGAGAAGAGTGAAGGAATGGGTAGAATAAAAAAACTCAAAAAAAAATTGGGACGGGAAAGATGAATATGAACTAGTAATTTTTATAGTTTTAAATGTGTTTGCGAATTTGAATTCAACCATTTAAAAAGTAAATAAAATCGACTAAGTCACTTATGTACTTAGCAGTAAAGGTATTTGTGGTGCTCTTTATTTGATTTTTAGTTAAAAACATATTTAAAATGAATGTAAAAGTTATATGTGAATGTGATCAATTGGAATCAAATTTAAAATAAAATTATTTTTTGCAGTTTTATTGTAATTTATTATTAATACATATACTTGGCTTTATTTTTCTTACATAATATTAAATGATGAAGAATAAATTTATTATATGCTCAAATATAATTAAATATTTGTTTCTTTTAACAAAATATATATATATATATATATATATATATATAATATTAAATAAGTTGTTTACACATGTTAACCATTTTCTTCTCTTTCTTTTAACAAACAAAATATAAATACATAATGAGCATCTACACTTTTATAACAATTAACAAAAAGATGGTTATTAGTTCTCTTATATCTATAAATTTTGCCGTGGATATTATATTATTTGTAAAATCCATGTATCTTTTGCAGATTTTTCCCTCACCATAGGTAATCTAGCTTTCATATTATTGAAAATTGAAATAATTATTATTCCACTTCATTTATAATGTTAAATTAAAAATATTGACTTATCTGTCTCTCTCGATTCATGTACATAAATAAACTTAATCATATCAGAATTTTCTATTGCACACATATCTATTGTATATAAATACAATTATTGATCATGAATAACACAATCACAAGTTGCTTGAGTGATAATACATCCCTCAAGTACAAGTTTTCTCACTTGAGAAATATCATGTGTTACTTTAGTGGAATACTTTCGTATTTCTAAACATAATTTGTATATTTATTGATTAAAATGCACATTGTCACACTTGAATGTTATTACAATGTTTGGGTGATACATATACTTGAAAAATTTTCCAACCAGGATTAAAACTCTTCCACGTATTTTCTCGGTGCTTGAGTGTTATGATGTATTTGCATTATTCATTAAGATCTCATACACAATGCACACCTCCACAACATCACTCGAGTGACAAACATGTTGTTTTAGCGTCATCCTTCAAGAGGAGAGAGTTACATCACCTATCTCTTGTTCAAATTATAAACTCTTGCTTTAACTACTTACACGAGTTTACACTTTGTTACTTGAGCAACAATGATTGATAAGTGTAATAATTAAGAACTAATTGGATGTCACTTAAATAATGAAACATTGTTTAAGCAACATTCAGTTTGGGGATACTCATTGTCAATAAAACTTCAACGAAACCAACGTAACAAATTAATACAAGTTACTACATGTCATGATCCACAAACATGTCACCCCCACACCCTCATGCATACATACAAAACTAATCATCACATTCTTAACAAATGTAAACAAAAACTTAATATATAGATACATATTAACTCATTTTACCTAAATGTTTCAAACTTGAAATTTAATTATAAATATAGTCAATTGAAATCCATACTAGGAGCGTCAACGAAATAAGTTATTTTTGTGAAAATATTTTTTAATTAAATTTGCCTTACAACTTACTGGCATTTACATTTGAAAAAAAAAACATGTAATATGTATATAAAGTATGTACAAATCATTCACCTTCGATAATTTAATTAAATGACCAATGGTTGCATATTTGGAAGTGAACATCAACAAAGTCGTCTTTTATGCGTAGTTAAGTGCATGAAGTGAATGATTTCACGTAATTTTAGTTGTCTTCTTGTTTTTTATCCAACATAGCAACAACAACCCCAAACTCAAGACCAGTGCCTAAAACCTAATAAAGTAAGTTATCTCACTTATCAAATGCCTACACAAAATTACTATAATATAACTACTTAATGTATTCACATTTTAAATAAACATAATGAAACATATTATTAACCTTATCCATTGTATAAACATTATTGCATTATTCTTATTCGTTATTTACTACAAGACTCAGTTTTCACGTAACTTCGTGAAATAAAAAACATTGTGGATCCAAATTTCATAAATACAAATAAATTCAGAATACTAACATACGAACTATCGTCCACGTCATTGAATTTATGTTCAACACGTAGACAATAGACGTAAAAAAGGTGTGAGGACTTTTTTTGTAAAAAAATTGTCAATATTTAGGTATGACTTGTAAAGACCATACACAAAAGAGGTTTTTTACGTCTGACCCTTATAGGTTAAATGTAAATTTACATATGTTGAGTACAGGTCATATGTAATTTTACATATGACCTATTATGTAATTTTACATCTAACCTATGAGGATCAAACGCAAAACACTTATTTTGTGTATGATTTTTAAGGCAAAACATATATTTGTTTAAAAAACTTGTAATGCCCATTTATCCTTCAATTTTCTCTTTGCGTGGAGCTTTTTCTTAATGTTGACAAATGTTTTTTGCGAGTTAAGGCTTTCACTGATGATCATCAAATTTTAAGGTTTTGTTTCTTTTTTTCCTTTTCCCATTTATTTCTCACCATTGTGCATTCCTATGACTCTTTTGCATGTAATGTATTTAATTAAGGTCGTTGTTGACACTCACAATCTCATAACTATGAAGAACAAGGGATGTTAGCAGAAGCACCCCACAATTGTTCGTAAGGCCGAAGAAATCATGTACTCCAAAGCTGAATTCAAGTTTTTTTATAGTTTCTCAAATGCTCGTGGAATGTTTATTATTATTGCTTTCACTATGGTGGGTAAAACCTCTTTTGTTTTACCTATTGTGATTTTGTTGCTTTAAAAAAAGTAATTTAATCTGATATGCTCTAGTATCGCCTTAATGATGTCATTAACATAATCATACGGATAAACAAGATATTCGAGATGAGAGAGCTTTCACCTTTATATACTTAAGATACTTGCATTCATTTTTTTCATCTTTAGTGGACCCTAATACTCTAAAATAGTGATAAAATCCTAACTATTTACTCATACACATAATAACATAATCGTTTCTCCTATATATCATTTAGGTTTAAATACTTCCTTCATCCATGTTTTTGTTGAAAAATCTCAAATAGGTCCTAAGATTTTTTTTAGTCTCAATTAGGTCCATATTTTTGAAAATGTGTAACAATTAGGCCCATTCCGTTAGTATGATATTAACGGTGTTAAGGATATGCCACGTGTCAGCTTCACATTTTTTTTGATTTTTTTAATTTTTTTTAAAAATTTTTAATTTTTTTTTGAAAATTATTCATGCCACGTGTCATGTCAATATTGTGCCACGTGTCACGTCAGTAAGGTGACACGTGTCAAATTATTGTCTGAATCTCAATTTGGTCCATATATTTGTTATTTTTATTACATTTCAGTCCATTTTTTAAAAAAATTTTAAAT
>Ga0214543_1012161_pt1 | contig 11621 bp, 3 predicted proteins | sample CNSS2metaG_FD_160094 | JGI IMG/M metagenome (GOLD analysis project Ga0214543, IMG submission 160094) | Root nodule microbial communities from cowpea collected in UCLA plant growth center, Los Angeles, California, USA - CNSS2 | ecosystem: Host-associated > Plants > Roots > Nodule | place: USA...
ATAATATAAATATGAAATAATATAATAATAATTATTAAATCAATAATAATACTAAGACAATATATAAAACAATGAATATTAATCAGAGATCAACAATTATAATAACAATAATAAATAAAAGATAAAAGGTAAGGAGTAGAAATAGCCTGGGTTGAGGCACGCGTAACGCTATCCTTAGAGAGAAAACGCCCCTACTGCACAGGGCTAAACAAATACACAGTACACAATCATGTGTTTCTTATCATATGTGTTTCTCTCCCAAGATACAACAACCCGTCAGATCGATCGAGTGCAGCGAAGGATCTCCGAACCTTATGAACACCATTGTCTTAAAGATAATATAGAGAAGAAAAGAAGAACACTTTTTAGAACTCTATTGTTTATTGTTTTTGTTGTTTTCTTCCCCATGCACCTAGGTGGTATTTATAGGTAGCAAAAGGAGACAAAGGAGTAAAGTGTAATAAGAATATAACCGTTAGCCATAAAACACATTAACCCATAGATTAAAGGTTTATAAACACATGAGTAACAGTAAGTTTTTTATTTTCATTATTTATTTTTTAAATTATATTAAAATATTTCTAACAGGTAGTACCAGAGTCTATCACTCATTTGCTCACATTGGTCATTAAGTATATATGTGAAACGATCACAATAATTGTATCTTCTCCCTTGACTATATTTTCCTTAGGAGGATTATAGTTTCTAACCTTTTGTCTGCTCTAAGGTGCATGGTGGCTTGGTTTTTCACACACAAAGAAATTTCAATTTTCTTGAAAGTGGGGTTAGATCCACTAGGATGATAATTTTTAAAATATTTCTTCTTGTGATTACGATGGGATTTTTCTCATGCATTTTTGGAATTGGTTTGTCTTCTACCATATTTGTTTTGGCTAATAATGTCTTAACCTTTGCAGCATCACACTCCTTTAGGCTTGTGTCTTTGATGATGATGTACGTGATAAGGTTTGACAATGACATATGTCTATGTTTGTGCTTCAACTGTTGTTTGTAGTTCATCCAGGATTCCATAAGATTTTTTTATTAGAAGTTCTAAAATGAACTCATCAAGCAAGATTACTGCTTTAATATCCTCGAGTAATAACTTGTGGTACTCGTTGATCTAGATCTTAATGTCCTTATCTTTTATCATCAATTTTTGTTGACGAACCTTTGCCTTAATCTTTGGTCGTGTATTTGAGAATCAACGAGTCTCAAATATCATTGGCTTCTTTATAAGAGCAATACACATCAAACAAATCATTAAATAATGCACTAAGCAATGTGTGATGACATACCTTATTCGAATGAATGTAGTCTTTAATCTCTTTTGCAAGACTATTGAAGTCAAGTTTGGTGGTTATAAGTGCGGAACCAACTTCATACATGTCCAACTTCGTTTTTTCAAACATCCAAAAAAGATTTCGCAAAAGTAGGTTGAGTTCTGGAAACATTGTTCTTCTTCTCTAGTATAAAGTTGTTGTTGGTGTTTATACTATCAGATATAAGTCCTTAAAATTGTTGTAATGTGCAAGTCTACTAGGATACAACATGAACTTCTTGACTATTTTCGAGAAACAAAAAACTAGCAAGATAAACTCTGAAAGAGTAAATAACTCAGGATTTTAAGAAAAGAAAGAAAGAAGAGAAATGAAGAAAAGTGTTGAATGAGTTTATGATGGGTAAAATAACCACAACTCACTAAGAAAAATTTGCAACAAATCCAAGATGCTCATCACCATGATATGTGGAAAGCCACCGAAAAAGGGGAAACCAATCGTTAAGCCATTCCAGATGAAGTGTCCTGTGACTTGCAGAGAAAGTACACAATAATCATGCATCCAATAGAGTCGATGTTGAAAAGAATAACATCTCGCACTCACCCTTATCTTTCTATGAGATTTATGTAATACTAATATTTATTTGAAGCACTCTTTTTATAACATAAAAGACACTCACTTTTTTTTTGTTTTCATATCAAATAGTTAACGTGTTAAGTTTTGAACTCATTTGTTTCCATCTTTTATACGCATTTAAATTTTAATATATCTAAACATTCAAAGAAAACATACGGACAAAATAAAGTTAAAAGATTTATCAACTAACTTATGTGGTGATTGTATAAAATTTAGAATATTAAACCTATTTAATGATTTATTTTTTCTATAAAGGAACTAATTTATGTTATCCAAGAAGTCAAGAGTTTAAAAGGTTTAAAATATGATTATTTTAGGCTTTTTTTTTCTTGGGACTTAAAATAATTAATATTAAAAAAATTTAAGACTATTTTCTTGAACCCAAACCGGCCCTCATATTACCAATAGTCTAAAAATGTAAGTACGATAACATAAAAAATAATATGTTAACATTAAATTACAAGCATATAAGAAAATTTATTACCAAAAAATTAAAAAAAAAATTGGAGTGAAAAATAAAAAGATTTTATTTGTAAACAGAGAACTAAATAAAAAATATAAAAAAAATCGTGATTCATGCTATATTACAAATAAATTATAAAAAGTATTTGAATAAATTAAAAATAATATAACTATCTACAATTTAAAATACTTGTCATTATCTATATACTTCTTGTTAGAAGCTTCTGTAATGGCTCGCTTTGAACTTCAGGTGTTTGAAGTGTTAAATATAGATTCAACCCAATAAAATAAACTAGTGTTTGATGCAAAAACAAAATAATAATTATATATATAGCAGGAACAATGCACAAGAAGCATTCAATTAAGGAGGAAAAAACAAAGACTTGAGTATATTTATAAGCATATTGAGAATTGCATCCGATCCTCTCATCAAATTTCATAGACTGACATTTTAATCCTTTGGTGAAAAGTAAAATAAATATGATAGAACGAAATAAATATTCAACTTTATTTATATGATATCACAGCAATGAAATTCACTAAAATTCCTCTATAGTGTTGCAGACAAGAAAATCACATTGATTATCCAATCACAGTGTTGAAAACTTTTAGTTTGATGATAGTGGGAAGCCAATTCCATGTCTCTGTGTGGGAAACGCGACAAAGAGCATGCTGCAAAAAATCCCTATGATCACAGGCAACACTGTTAGGATTTCCCGAGCCTGAGTTGAAGGTGATGGAAAGAAGCAATTCACCACATTTTGATCAAATAACGCAACTGCTGCAAACACCAAAATCGACATCACTGCATGCACGAAATCGATGAACTTCAATCTAAACTTTGCACCCAGTTGAGGTGGAAGAGTGGTGGATCCATCAATGACCCACAACCCCTTCAAGGTGGCAACTCCATAACAAACATTCCCCTTATCATCTCTGAAGCTATCGGTAAAGCATTGCAAGAAACAAGAGACAGCACAGAGAGCCACAACTGTAGCAGTCATGATCTTGCAAACGGAGTCACAGTTGCCTTGATTTGTGACTATTGGAGACAGAAGTTGGAAAGAAAGAACAGTGCCAGTTGGTAACAGATTTGCCAAATGCGCTGTGCTTTGAAATGTTTGACTTATGGCTCTCTGAATGAGGCTTCTATCTGCATCTGGAACCTTCATGTTGTGCAGAAGTGGTAGCTTTTCTTCACCATCATGCAGCAGGTCTTCTTTAATAATAACATTAACATTAACATCCATTGTTGGCAATAGATTTTTTCAGCTTCCTAACCTACCTTCTGTGTGTTGTGTTTTAATCAACTCTTTTGTTTTTGCATAGGTTTGTTAAAGTTGCATTCATGTATGTAGTTAGGCTCTGAGATATAATGAGCAAATGTTTGTGAAGCCAGAGAGAGGAAACAGTGTTGCCATGACTTGCAAGAAACAGTAACCGAAAACTTGATGTATATCAGCTTTTTAACTTAATCTGTGTTGCTTGGTTTCACGAAAAGCAAGTTAGTTAGAAGAAAGGTGGTAGAAGATGTGGTTCCTGTGTTTTCTGTTTTAAGAAGACGTAATAGTTACGGATGCACAAGTTTCCTGAATATAAGAGAGAAAATGCGTGGGACTTCAATTACCAACTTCGGAAGAGTGAAGTTCGGTGGCGAAAGAAATGTTTTGCTGAGACGCAAGGGTTAGAAACTGATATTTGCATATGTTAGCTTTAAGCACATGATACAACAACATGGATTATGAAGTGGAAATCTTAATCATTGCCCAAACTATGTTTTTGGACCCTGTCTCACGCGATTGCTTAAGAAAATATTTCAAGTTTATTAATTAGTGTACATTCTAATTTTAACGGATTATATATTAATTAGTAAAATATAAAATAAGGTTTAATTATGTCTTTTGTATTCATTTTCGAAGAAAAATCTCAATTTGGTCCGTCTATTTTTTTTGTCTCAATTTGGTCCATTCCGTTAGTGGTACAGTAACACCGGGTGCCACGTGTCAATCCTGAATTTTTTTATTTTTTTATTTATTTTTTAATTTTTTAATTTTTTTCAAAAAATAAAAAAATTGTCACGTGTCAAGCTATCATCGTATCAAATAGAGTGATGTGGCAGTGACAATGACACGTTTCACTTATATGTCAGGTGTCATTTTAATTTTTGTCTCAAATTAGTCCTAATTTTTACAAAAATTGAACAATTTTGTTTCTCTCCAAATTAAAATCAAATTTAATTTCTATATAAATGTACACAAATATTTCTATCAAAATTGATATTTCAAATAAATATTTTTAACAAAATTAAGTTTATTTAATTAATATTTTACATTAAACTTTATTTAAAATTATTTTAAAGTTGTTAAAACAAAATAATGTTAATAGAAAAAAATTCATAAATTATATTGATATTTTATTATGTCGTACTTTAATATATATTTTTTATTTGAATTTATATTTCAAATAATTATATATTTTTGAAATGTGTAAAGTTCAATAATTTGTACACAAATGTTTGAATTGGTGTAAAAATAAAAGTTATAAAAATATTAAAAATAATTTTAAGTAGTTTATGTAACAATCAAAAACATATAAATTTGGAATTTGAAAACAATTTTAAATAAAGTTGAATGTGAAACATAAATTTAAATAAACTTAGTTATGTTAAAAATATTATTTTTGAATAAAATATCAAATCTAATAAAAATATCTGTATAACATTTATATAAAAATTAATTTGTGTTTCAATTTGGAAGGGACAAAATTGCACTATTTTTACAAAAATATGAACTAAATTGAGACAAAAATTAGAATAAAGAAACCAAAATTGAGAACGAGGAAATGACACTTAGCATAATACTAACACGTGGCAATATCACTACCACATCATTTTATCACTACCACATGACACAATGATAGTTTGACACGTGACAATTTTTTTTTTATTTTTCAAAAAAAAATTAAAAAAAATCAAAAAATTCAAAAACTGACATGTGGCACCCCATTTAATGCGGTTACTATATCACTAACATAAATGACTAAATTGAGATCAAATTTCTCAAAACACAAACCAAATTGAGATAAAAAATAAATAGAGAGACCAAATTGAAATTTTGTTACGGAACCAAAGCATAATTACACCGATAAATTAACTAATCTAACTCAAATTACATAACTCCTCTCACAATTCCGATTGAAAAAAAAAATTCTATCCATGTAAGAAAAAAGCCCTCAGCCTAATCTATTAAAAAAAATTACTGTAATAACTACACATATAATTATGTCAAAATCATTTTTATTATCAGCAACTAATATATGTAGCTTTTGCAACTTAGTTTGGATTTATGAAAAGCCTTTGTACATACACACTGTAGAATCTTATGGTTGACTTTTATTTATCTAGCAATTAAATTAAATGAGAATTATTAATAAGGGGATTATTTAAACAACTAAAGCCGTGTATGTATCAATCAATATACTTTATTTGTCAAAAAATAGGTTTCTTAATTGTGAACTTTATAACTTACGTTTCAATTATATATTATAAATAAAGGCTAGGGATATGCTTACCCCAAGAGTAGATGAAATGAAATATGAGTTGCTCTTCATGGTAGTCTTTCATTTTATTTAAAATGTTGAGATTAATTAAATTATAAGCGTACTTATGTTTTTCTAAAAAAATTAACTAATATTTTTTCTGCAAATTCTCTCTTTACTCTCCTCCTGTTTAATAGTCATTTCCATATGCAAAATAATCTTTTGAAAATTTTCACTACTCATAATTAATGAACAACATACTTAAATATTATGAAAATAATAACTTGTAAAATATTATAATACAATTACAAATATTATCAATTATATAGTAAGTTATAAAATTTATACCACATACTTAAAAAAAAAATCATATAACATAATAAATAATTAAAAATTACTCTTTATTACATGCCATATATTATTACCAAAATTGTAAAATAAATGAAACAAATTACGAATTGATTTATTAAATATTTTTTATACTTCAAACAATTCCTGTATTTTTATTTTGTTAAAAACATTTTTTTTTAAATTCTTATTAAAACAAAATCAAAATTGGTGTTACATAAGTTTTTAAATAAATCACATAATTAATTACAAAATTTCTTAAAATAATATAAAAAAAATTCTTCCTTATGACATCCTATTTTGTATCTCAACAAATTAATAAATTAATGTAATTTTGTATCCCAACCTTAATTTGTTAACCTAATATATAAATCTTTTTATTCCATTTTCATACATATTTTCGTTTGATTATAACATTTTTCTGAAATTGAAAACTCTGGTTTCTTTTGTTATATGTTTCTTTAGTATATGAAAAATGAAAAATATGGGAACATGTAATTGCAGGACATCTTTCGTAACCTACGGCCTACTAGGAGATAAAGACATTTTGGGCTTTTATATGGGCCTGTTTTGACGTCAACTTGGGCGACCGTTTTACTTCGTACACCCCAATATTTTATATTTTATTGTGAACACAATGATTTTTTACTTAAATATTCTATTTCTATTGTAATTTGATTTAAAATCATAGTAAGTATTTTTTATATATTTAATTTATGATATTAAATATATTATCGATTCTCTCTTTCTTAAAAATACTTCCTAAAATTAGAAAAGACGACAAAATTGTGATTCTAGATGTGAAAACATGATTGATAATGGAAGTAGCTAACGAACAAACTGTATTTCCAAACAACTCTGTTTGAAGTGTTTAATATCAGGAAAACAGTGTACCTCAGCTTCTGTCCTTAGCAACACCAACTATCCAAGCACCACATGATAGCATTGGATAAAATTGAAATATAATTGTGAACTGAAATTTATTTTCAATAAAATAAAAAAAGTTGAGTAATATACATTGTAAAATTTTAGATTAAAAAAGATATTAAATCTTCTCTGTTCAACTCTTATATCATTAATATTAAATACACGTTAATATATTTTGTTCTGTCTGTTTCCATGGCTTCTGTTTACTCTAACTTATTCCTATGCAAGTGCACACACACGCATGGATATACTTTAAATGTATGCACGATATCTTAGAATGTTGAAAAATATATTTCAATATCAACATGTTTATATTCATTTATATTTTGCATGCATGAGTGGCCAGAACAAATATATTTTGATCAACATGTTTAGAGATCAAAATAATACATTTAAAATTTATATATTTACAATATAATAATATATTTTATAGTGATCAATTATAATATTTTATTAGTAACTATTTTAGTAATCAATAATTTATTATATTTTAAATTGGTTAGTATAGTAACTGACAACATTTTATTATTAAAATGGGTTGTAAATGAGACATTTTTTTTGTACTATTACTTACTATCAATAACATAATTAAAATAAATCCATAATTTAGTATAATTTAGTATAATTGTACCTATAAAATAAATCACACATATAGATGATAATCTTTCTTCCTTCATATTCATGAACTCATCAATAATTAAATCATAATTAAAATTTTTAGCTCTTTCCTTTTTCAATGTAAATAATGATCACTACATAAAATGTCTCATTACAAAAAAATCTAAATAATGATCACTACAAAAAATGTCTCATTAACAATTTAGTGACAAAACATTTAGTCACTATAATGACCAATTTAAATACCAATTTACAAAACAAAAAATTATTAGTTACTAAAATAATCATTATTATGAATACAAAATTATAATTGGTTGGTAAATTGGTACTAATTAATTAGAGAGTAATTTAGAAATAATTCTTTTGGTAGCAAAAACATTGGTAGCTAATGTTTGTGATCAATCTCCTTTGGTAGTTAAAACTTTAGTAGCTAAATTTTAGAAACTAATTTAGAAATCAATTATAATTTTTTACTCATAACCTTGACTATTTTAGTAACCAATAATTTTTTATTTTATAAATTGATATCTAAATTTGTCACTATAGTGACTAACAACTTTTGGTTACTAAAATTGATTGTTAATGAGGCATTTTCTTGTAGAAGATATTGTCAACAGAAATTCATCTTTTATTTTATTCCACGATATTGTTTAATGATCTTTCCATAATAAATTATAATTGATTTCTAAATTAGTTTCTAAAACGAATTATCATAATTTAATCAATTTTCCATATGCTACATGTAATTTAAAAAATTTCAAAAAAATAAATTTCAATTCATATTTGAAAAAAAATTAAAAATTTTAGGAGGCCATAACACCCTCAGTCTCTTTAATGACCTATCATTAAAGTTGGGATAAGAATGAAATCAATATTCACTATAAGAAAATGTTAAATTGTTGTTAGATAAGAAAATTCATCAATAAAATAATTTATCAATGGATTTTCAAATTTTAATTATCAACAAAAATATTTGTTGAGGTAATGGATTTATTAGTAAAATCAATTGCAAATTAAAATTTTTATTATCAACGAAAATATTTGTTGGTAATGAATTTAACAATAAAATAGATGCCAAAGTTCTCGGTTTGGACTTTGATCATGCTATGAAAAAAGTGGTCGATAAATTTGAAGGTAATTGATTTTTTTTTCAAATTTGTTGATAATTTAACTTTTAGAAATTTCGTCAATAAATTCATTGGTAATTAGTTTGTTTTAAATTCGTTGATAATTTATTTGTTTTTTAATTAATTGATACTTCAATCTTTTGAGAATTTGTCAATGAATTCATCTATAATTCATTTTTTTGAAAATCAATTAGTAATTTCATCGATAATTCAATTTTTTTAAAATTTATTGATAAAAATTGTCAATAATTGTATTTTTTTTTAATTTTTCATAAAATGAACATAATTTTTTTGTCAAACATGATGAAATATTTTTTATAAATTAACTAGAGAAGAAGAATCGAAAAAAGAAGACGGAGTAGGGGGAGAAAGGAGATGGTGGCATTGGAGGGGGCAAAGATGACAACAATAATGATGATGAATGAAGAGGAAGATGAGTATGAGGAGTTAGAGTCACCGACAATGATGGTTGATGCATCAAGAATGACAACGAGGGGAATAAAGAAGTAAAAGAAGAACAGGGAAAAGAAGAAAAAGATAGAGAAAAAAGATGAATATCTATTAATGGTCAAAATCTAAGAGAAATTGCCAATGAATATTTACCGATGAATAATTATCAACAAATTTTGGATGTTGATAATTACGAAAAAAATTTTACCTATCAATAAATTTTACCAACAAAGATTATGGTTCTATATGGTTATATGACATTAGCCTTACACATATAAGACATTTGACATCAGTTTTACACCAAAATCTTAAGGCATATATGGTTATGGTTATATTTATATGGTCATATGACATTAGTCTTACACATATAAAATATTTGACACCAATTTTACACCAAAACCTTAAGGCAATGTTGTTATGGATCTTTATTCTTATATAGTGTTTAACTTTGTCTTTTCTATCCAACGTAGAACTTTGACTCATATTTGGACTATCCCCAAGAGGTGGTGATAATGATATGAGTGTGGCAACTAACTAAAATTGAGTTGATGGAGGTGGTGGTAATGTTGGAAGTAGTTTCGTGAGTGGTGGGTAAGGTAGCTCGGAGAGGGAGTAGTGGTGGCATTGGATTGTGATAGTGACTAAAATGGTAGATGTAGTTATTGCCATTTTCATCATAATAATGATCGTGACAATTTGCAAGAGGTCCAGGGTTGTTTCAGTATGACACCGATAACATGAAAACGACACTAGTAGGGACCGTTCTCTTCATTATTTTTAAAATAAATCAATCATGCTAATTCAATTTTTGAGAGAATTAATTATGATCGTTCCTTTTCAAAATTTTTTATGAAATGAAACCACATTTCCGGCATTTTTTTTTTGATAAATAGTAAATGGGTTTATGAAGGAAGATATTTCAACTTTAGAAAACATAAAGAATTACTTGATTATAAAGTAATCCTATCCCAATGGAATAACGGAAAATACGAACACCAATATGTGTCTTGTCATATATAATATAACCAAGCATCCCATAAATATATATATATATATAGTATTTGTAAAAAAAAAATCACAGCAATCGCATCACTTTAATCACGTGGGGATGTAAAAATTTTTAAGTTATAAAAATGAAATCAAGAATACATTTAATTGTGTTTTATTTTCATAAAAAAAATCTTATATATGAAAACAATACATTTATCGATCAAGAAAAGAAATACGTTAAAGGTGATAGAATAAAATATATTTCATCGAAATTCTTTTTCACTCAATATATCCTAAAAGAATAGTGATATAAAGATTCAACAAATCTAGGACAAAATCAAGTACATTTTATTTACTTTTTACTGCATCATTTGAAAAACATATTTACAGTAGTTGACTCTACTTATATGGATCTAAAGTGATATTATATGAACTGTACTTTTTTTTTCTTAAAGAATGAAATATTATTTTTTTTTTCTTCAATATATATTTGTCTCACTTTCTTAATAAGATACATATTCTCAAATAATATACATCATTTTATAAATGTCCAACATTTGATAGATCTAATTTGATTACTGTGACTAATTCGAAAATAATTTATAATTTGTTTTAGACTAAGCGACAACAAACACCCCTTTTTCATTTTGCGTATATAGTCTCTCCTAAATCGGAGTCTCTACAAGTAAATAATCTTGTTTAATTTAAATACGACACATTTCATAAGAAATGTTACAGGCATAACAATTCCTAAGGTAGTTTATCAAATAATGTATTTTTTATTATCTCTCCGTACACATCATCTATGATATGTTATAATGATCGAAACAAATATTATATTATATAAATTGTTATGTATCCCATGTAATAACTTTTTATATATTTTGTCAAATATTTCTGCGGAAGAATCTTTGGCGAATAACATGAAGTCCATAGTGCAGAATGTGGTCATTGGGGTTAGGTGTGTAGGGAGAATCAATGTCATGGTTTTATTTTGCAAAAACATTGATGCAGTCCATCTTATTAGATATACAAAATATTTAAAATCAACCAAAAAGTTGGTCGCAAAGTCATGGTTTTTATATTCATCTAAAAACTTGTTCTTTTTTTTTTTTTTTTTGAAAAAAAAAAAATTAGAAAAAGGAGTAGCAACAGAAGAAAGGCATGGCTCCGATGAAGGTTCAACCGATTGCAATCGACATCGATTCCGAGAAGGTGAAGGACGCGGTGGTTGTTCGGAACGAGT
>Ga0214543_1012166_pt1 | contig 11616 bp, 12 predicted proteins | sample CNSS2metaG_FD_160094 | JGI IMG/M metagenome (GOLD analysis project Ga0214543, IMG submission 160094) | Root nodule microbial communities from cowpea collected in UCLA plant growth center, Los Angeles, California, USA - CNSS2 | ecosystem: Host-associated > Plants > Roots > Nodule | place: USA...
CTTATCTTGCCTTGGCAAGTGGCGGCATACACCACTCATCTTCAAGGTTTCCATGGCTTCTTCTAGCCTAGCCTTGTAGTGGCGTGAATCCTCCATTCCTCCCCTTTCCCTTGCTTTTCATTTTATGTTTCTTTACTCTTCTTGGTTTATATTGTTTCTATTATATGTTTTTCCTTTTGGTTTCTTACTCTCTATCAATCCATCCTCCTCCTCTCTAGAACCTTGGAAAGGAACCTTCTCATCTAGATAGCTTGCTATCTTAATGTCCAGTGGGGATTTCCTTGGTTTTCTTAATCAATCATCACCATATTCATTAATCTTCTAAAAGGAACAAGATCATCCTACATCAAATTAGGTCCTTAGAATAAAATGTTGTAATTTTCATATTTTAGCAGCCAATAAGATGGTTACAAAATTTTACATTCTACAATTTTACTGCTTTCTTAGAGGTAGGGCATTCTCTTGAGAGTTCTTCAATTCCATGACTACAAAGTGAGCTTGGGGTGGAAATTATTAAGAGTTGTGCATTGTGTTTACTGTCCAGCAATTACAATTAAGTTTGCTTCTTTAAATTTCAATTCTTATTACATTTCAATACAATTTTACTGATTAAATAATCTTTTCTTTATTCTTTTCAACTAAGCCAATGTATGTGTTGGCACAAGCAAACTTGAAGCAAAAAATTGATAAAGTCATGTGCACGAAGATCATAAGTGTTTGATCAAGATCCACTTGAAGATTAAGTGTTTAGTGTGTTAAATATGGAAATAAAATGTTAAATGTAATGTTTTGGTGTTATATCATGTTGGTAGGCTATATGACATAGGTTAAATGTCTTGTTAGTCTTGGTGTGTCTCTTTTAATCTGTTAAAATGAGTTTTAACAAGTTAAAAGACTTATAGTATATAGTTTCGTGTATGAACGCATTCAATCAGTTGAATTATTTTTCAATCGACTGATTTCACTTAAACTAGACTATATATGTTGTGTTTTCGAGAGAAGAGCTACGTTTTTGAGTATTTGAGCGCGAAATCTTGTCATTCTTCTCTATAAAACTCTCTCTCTCTCTCTCTGCAATACACAGCTAGAAATCATTTTTTGAAGATCTGGGTTGATCTTGGAGGCATTTTGGCTTGTGAGTAGCTTGAAGAACACATGTATGGCTGGCTAGGGACAACCACCATCAAGTTTGGATGTTGTTGTGCCTCTGCTTGTTGTCTGATGTGATTTTAGGTTTGTAAGTGTGATTCTTGTAGGGTAGTTGTCTACATTTTTGTGTGAGTCAAAAATTTTTTGTGGTTCTTTGTTCAATAGTCTAATCTTGGTGTTTGATTTGTAAAACTTTTGAATATAGTGGAAACCAGGCTCATGTTGTCCTGGTAAACTGGATATAGCTTTGTGATTGAGTGAACCAGTATAAAAACAATTGTGCAATTCTCTTTCCCTCATCTCACTCACTTTGAATCACTTTAAAATCTCAAGAAAATCAAGTAATCTACTCTTTGTTTGTTTTAATGCGTTCTTGTATAATCTGAGGGTGTATAATAGTTAGAAATACTGATTGGAACAAGTCTTGTATGTAAAAGATTGTTATTTGAGTTAAAGTTGCGAATTCTGTATTCTGCATAAATTCCCAGTATTTTAGCCGATTGATTTATCTTTTTAATCGACTGTTTTATAGCTCAAGAACAAATTAGTCCACTATTTTTATTTTTTAACCGATTGAAAGTGTACTGGTCTGCTGCTTTTACAATCTAACTTTCCAGTCTAGTTGATTAAATTGAAAAGAGTTTTAAGGTTTCAAAAAAGTTTTAAATAGATAATTCAACCCCCCCTTCTTGGCTTACATCACCATTTCAAAACTAACAATTGGTATCTAGAGCAAGGTTCTTAAAAGATATTCAAGTTTGATAAAAAGGCTTTTGAAATGGCTGAAAACAAACTCCCTTTTGTTGAAGGTGCCTCTATTCATAGACCACCTATGTTTTGTGGCCTAAACTATCAGTTTTGGAAAATAAGGATTCAAATTTTCATTGAATCTATAGACAAACGAATTTGAGATGCAATAGTTAATGGACCATATACTCCTAAATGTCTTGTTGAAAATAAGCAGGTGGATAAGCCTTGGACTTAATGGACGGATGAAGAAAGGAGTAGAGCTCAATATGATTGCAATGCCAAGAATACCATCACTTCATCTTTGAGTATGGATGAATTTTTTAGGGTCTCCCAATGTAAGAGTGCAAAGGAAATGTGGGATGTCTTAGAAGTTAAACATGTGGGGACGAATGAAGTGAAGAGAGCAAAGAAGCATGCCTTGATTCAAGAGTATGAGCTTTTCAAGATGTACAAAGGAGAGTCCATAGGTGAAGTTCAAAAGAGGTTCACTCACATAGTCAACCATCTCATGGGTCTAGGCAAAAAATTTGACAAAGAGGAGCTAAACATCAAAGTGCTAAAGTGTCTTGATAGAAATTGGCAACCAAAGGTGACTGCCATATCTAAATCCAATTATTTATCCATCATCACCACAACTGTACTGTTTGGCAAGCTAAGAGAGCATGAGATTGAAATGCAAAGGCTAAGTGAGCTTGAGTCAAGTGAGAAAAAGGTAAAAACCATAACCTTGAATGCTAGCTCCAAGAAGAGTGATGAAATCGAGGAAAAGGTTGTTGAATCAAGTGATAATGAGAACTTAAATCTACTAGTCAAGAGGTTTGGGAAGTATCTCAAGAGGAAAAGCGACAAAGGTAATCAAAGGAGGTACATTTCTAAACAAAATGATTCAAGTAATACTTTTAAATTCTCATGTTATAGTTGTGGAAAGCAAGGACATATCAAGACTTAATGTCCTAATGTTAACAAAGAGAAGGAGAAGGTTGGTGATAGAAAAAAGGAGAAAAAGACCAAGGAAAGACGTGCCTACATTTCTTGGGAGGACAATGATGATTCAACAAGCACTTCATCTCAAGAAGGAAGTGAGGAAGCAAATCTATGCCTCATGGTTGGATATGAGTCATCATCATCATCAAGCTAAGTGAGTTCCCTGTCATCTAAAGATAAAAGTGATTATTATCAATTGTTGCATGACGTTGAAGAATTGCATAGTGAGACTAACAAAATTGATGTCATGAACAATCGACTAAAAGGATTAAATACCTAGCTAGAAAACAAAGTTAGCAAACTAGAATCATGAACAGTCGACTTAAAAACTGATTTCGAACATTTAGAAATGATTTATAGTAATTCAGTCGATTGTTCTGAAAAATAGTTGGTCATAAAACCTTGTGAAAACTGCACTACTTTGAAAAATCAAGTGAAATATCTTTTGAAAACTTGTGCAAAGTTCACAAGAGGAAAAGCAAACCTGGAAGCAGTTCTTGGCTCTTAAAATTGTGTTTTTTGGAGGCTAGACTTGGTTATACACCTATCCATGAAAAGAAAGCCAAACAGTTTTCTAGTTTCTTTTCCAAGAGTGAGCAAAAATGTTATGCCATTCATTTCTTGCAACTACTGTATGAAGAAAGGTCATGTTCTTAAGAATTGCTATGCTAGAAAATATGATGTACCTAAGGGATTTATGAAATAGATCCCAAAAGGATCTAGAAAGGCATAACCATGTTAGACCCAAACTATCAAAGGGTACCATGTAATGCTATGTTGTTTTGCAGGTCATAAACCAGGAAAAGAAAGATCTATGGTACCTAGATAGTGGCTGCTCGAGGCATATATCTGGTGATAAGTCCAAGTTTGCAAAGTTAGAACTAAAGGAAGAAGGCTTTGTGACTTATGGTGACAATAACAAAAGAAGGATACTTGGAAGTGGTGTCATAGGCAATGAAGCCTCATTCAACATCCACAATGTGCTTCTAGTTGAAGGGCTAAAGCACAATTTGATAAGTATAAGCGAATTGTGTGACAAAGGTTTTAAAGTTGTGTTTGAACCAAATCATTGCCTTATATATGATACATGTGGTAGCATTGTGTTGGTAGGAAAGAGAGTCAACAATATATACTTGCTTCATCTGCATCATGCATCATTTAGCATTCATTGTTTGCTTACAAAAGAGGATGATACTTGGTTATGGTGTACTAGGCTTTGTCACATACATATGCATCATTTGAATAAGCTAAATAGAAAACAGTTAGTTGAAAGGCTACCAAAACTTAAGTTTGAGAAGGATAGGATATGTGAAGCATGCCAAAGGGGAAAGCAAACTAAGGTTTCCTTTACACCCAAAAACTGTATCTCAACTGAAAGACCCTTAGAATTGCTTCGCATGGATCTATTTGGTCCTTCTATTACAACTATGAGTCTTGGTGGTAACTACATTGGTTATTGTTGATGATTTCTCTAGATTTACATGGACTTTATTTCTAGCTACCAAGAATGAAACCTTTTATGCTTTTAAGAAACTTGTCAAGGTTTTAGAAAATGAAAAAGGTTCTAAAATAATCTCTCTAAGGAATGATCATGGTGGAGAGTTTCAAAAGGAAAAGTTTGATCACTTTTGTGAAAAACATTATATTAAGCATAACTTTTCAACTCCTAGAACTCTACAACTAAATATAGTGGTTGAGAGAAAGAATCGATCATTAGAGGAACTAGCAACCATGCTTAATGAACCCTCATTGCCTGAGTAATTTTGAGCTGAAAAACAAACTGCTACAAAATATGAATCTGCTGCAGGAAATCAACAAGCTGAAAAGGAAATTCAGTCGGCTAAAAAAGCTGCAGAAAACAACTTATCCAAGGAGTGGATTGAACCCAAGGGATTATCAAAGGATAACATAATTGGTGACATAAAATAAGGGAGTATCCACTCAACACAAGTTTGTATTCTTTGAACATGTTGCATTTATTTCTCAAATTGAACCTATGAATGTGAATGATGCATTATGTGATAGTAATTGGGCTTTTGCTATACAAGATGAGGTTAATCAATTCACTAGAAATGATGTGTGGTTTCTTGTTCCTAAAACTGATGCAATGAATGTGATACATACTAAATGGGTGTTTAGGAATAAAATGGATGAAAATGATAACATTGTTAGGAATAAGGCTATGTTAGTGGCTAAAGGTTATAAATAAGAGGAAGGTATTGATTTTGATGAAACATATGCACCTGTAGCTAAGCTAGAAGTTGTGAGGTTATTTTTAGCATATGCATGCATGTGTAATTTTAAACTTTCTCAAATGAATGTGAAAAGTGCATTCTTGAATGGTTTCTTAAATGACAAAGTGTATGTATCACATCCCCTTGGCTTTGAAGATCACCTCTATCCTAATCATGTTTTCAAATTGGAAAAGACTTTATATGCTTTGAAACAAGGACCACGATAGTGGTATGAGAGGTTAAGAAACTTTCTTTTATCTAAGGGATATGCTAGAGGTGCGGTTGATAAAACACTTTTCATTAAAAGCATGCAAGTGATGTAATACTTGTTCAAGTATATGTAGATGATAAAATCTTTGGATCAAATAATAACTCCATGTGTGAAAAGTTTGTTGCAATTATGCAGGGAGAATTTCATATGTCTATGATGGATGAGCTAACCTATTTCCTAGGGCTGCAAGTGAACCAACTCAAGCATGGAACATTTTTAAGCCAGTCAAGATATTGTATTGACCTACACAAAAAAGTTCAAAATGGAGGCTGCCACTCTAATTGCTACAAACTGCCTTATGGATGCAGATGAAGTTGGACAACTAGTTGATTCAACCAAATATAGAGGGTTAATTGGTTCCTAGCCATATATAACCGCTAGTAGGCCGGATATGCAATTTGGTGTTTGCTTTTGTGCAAGGTTTCAATCCAATCCAAAGGAATCACACTTCAAAGTTGTAAAAAGGATTCTGAAGTATCTAAAAGGGACAACTAATGTTGGATTATGGTATCCTAATGAATCTAACATTGTTCTTAGTGTTTTTTCAGATTCTAATTATGCAGGGTGCAAATTGGATAGGAAAAGCACAAGTGGTACATGCCATCTACTTGGATCAAGCCTAATCTCATGGAATAGCAAGAAACAAGCATGTGTAGCACTATCTACAATTGAGGATGAGTACATAATAGATGGACATGCATGTGCTCAAAGCATATGGTTGAAGCATCAACTTATGGATTATGGTGTAAAGCTAGAGAAGGTACCTCTTTATTGTGATAATACAAGTGCAATCAATCTAACTAAGAATCCAATTCAACATTCTAAAACTAAACACATTGAAATCAAGCATCACTTCATAAGAGATCATATTCAAAAAGGTGACATTGAAATCATGTTTGTGAAAACTGAAAACCAATTGGCAGATTTATTCACTAAACCACTTGCACGTGATAAATTTAATAAGCTTAGAACTAAATTAGGTATCTTTGACATGAAGAATGTATGTTGATATCTGTTTGGCTTGTTAATTTTATTAGATCATGTGCCTGCTGCATTTAAATTGGTAAATTCTGCATAATTTGTGAACTGCTAAGATTTCAGTCAGCTAAATTTGCAAATTTAACACATAGATTTCACTTAAATGGTCAAAATCTACATCATTTATGTTTTGGAACTGTTTCAATATGCTAATTCTCACAAAACAACACATACATTTCATATAAATTGGTCTAGAGTGAATTTCGTGTGATCTGAAATTTTTAGTCAGCTAAAACTACAAAATCAACACATAGATTTCACTTAAAATTGTCACTACACCAAAAATCAGTTGTTTGGTACAGTTTTAGCCAACTGACTCTATATTTTTATGTGTTAATTTCACTTATATTGATTTGGATTTGCTTGAATTGATTTTAATTAATTGACCCAGTCAAAGTATCCATCACATGACTATTTTCGGACTATAGTAGCAACATGTAACAACTATTACATCGGCTAAAATCAACTTTTCATATTGCATTGACCATAAAATGCTTTAATTACATTATTTCCAATGTGCATGCATTAGATGTGAACTGTTTGTGAGTGGATTGTTCATAAAACGCATGGGAAACACATCATTGCATACTCTGATACAGATTCCTTCACATTTAATTGATTGTGTTTTCCTGTACTACATTGAAACTTGAAAATTTATACAAATTAATTGACTGATTTTGAAAATCAACATGTTGATTCTATAAATACATGCATAAGTATCATGCATTGGCATTCCTATCTGTTAGCAAGAGCCAAACCTACAATTCACCATGCCTAGAAGATAGAGAACAACCCCCAAATATGATGAAAATTCCATCCCACCTGCTCCTATCTCTCCCAATGCCTTGAATCATGGAAGGCTTGAAGTATGGTTTGAAGGGCATGAAGACATAATCTAATCCTTCTTAATTGAAATCAATAGGAAGCAAATAATCTTTCCTAAGGTTATACAAATGTCATGGTTGAGGGCTGAGAATTTTGGCACCCTTGAGCAACATCTCAAAGCTAAAAAATTGAAGACATTTCTTGAACTTTCGGGCAAGGTTTATCCAGATTTGGTGAAGGTGTTCTATGCCAACCTCAAGTTCAACAATGACATTCTCAAATCAAGTGTCAAAGGTGTGGAGATGGAAATCACTAGGAAAACATGGAAACATGTGGTTGTCCTAACACAAAGAGTTGTGCAAGTTCGCAAGGGTGAAACAACTGTAGTGGATGAATTCAACAAGGTGCAATACTTCAATCAATGTGTGCGCAATCTAGGTGAGCAAACTCGAAACTTTCATGTGGAAAGGCTTCGTGTGGAGGAAAGGTTACTAGCCATGGTAGTGACCAAGATTATCAGCCTAGGGGGAGCAATCATGCCACCTTGAATAAAGGTGATCTTTTGGTTATGTATTGTATCCAAAATGGTGTGATGGTGGACTAGACATACACCATTCGTGATCACATGATGAAGGAAAAAAGGCTCATGGATTTCAAGCTTCCTTATGTAGTGCTCATCTCCAAGTTCATTGAGCATTTTGGTGTGGATGTGGAAGGAGAGCTTGAGGAGTCCACTGGCCTATTGAACCATGTTTCCACAGTCAATATGCACAAGATGGGATTCACCAAGATAGGAAACACTTGGCTGGTTGAAGGAGATCAAGGTGAAAACATTGAAGTTGAGCTAATGACCATGAAGCAGGAACTAGTGGAGGAAACCAAGGGGAAAATGACCCACAACCCTGGCAATTAAGATCTACCAACCTCTTGAGAACATTGGACCTGCATATTCCTAGTTTGAGAGGATGGTTCTCAACCAACTTCAAGATCTCAACATGGCACAAAATGCACATCATGCATATTGCATAACAAGGTTCCAAGACTTGGATGACCAAGTCCATAATGCATATTGTTTGTATTCGTATCAGGTGTCCTGCTACACCACTATGTTACTGCTTTAATGAAAATTTTCATCTTTCCAAACTGAGCTATGCATTTACTTACATTTGATGAATCCAAAGGGGTAGAAAAATGAGTAAAATTGAGAAAAATTGAGGTAAAATTGGAAAATCTAAAATAAATCTGCTAGAACCATGTAATACTGGAAACTGAGTCTGAAATCTGAAGTCAGATCACATTATTGGTGAGAGGGGGAGCATATGCATATGTGATATGTATGTATGCTTGTGTGTTTTTGCTTGGATGTGTATTTATATGTTGGTATCTTGTGTAAAAAAGCTTCTTCAGGTTTCTCTATGGATCTTAGCTCATCAATTCAACTCAAGGATGTTGGCTTCATCAATTCAAGGGGAGAATGTTGGCACAAGCAAGCTTGAAGCAAAGAATTGATACAGCCATGTGCATGAAGATCATAAGTGTTTGATGAAGATTGATGAAAATCCACTTGAAGATTAAGTGTTTAGTGTGTTAAATATGAAAATAATATGTTAAATATAATGTTTTGGTGTTACATCATGTTGGTAGGCTATATGACATTGGTTAGATGTCTTGTTAGTCTTGGTGACTCTCTTTTAATCTGTTAAAATGAGTTTTAACAGGTTAAAAGACTTGCAGTATATGGTTTCTAGTATGAATGCATTCAGTTAGTTGAATTATTTTTCAATCGACTGATTTCACTTAAGTCAAGTGAAATCAGTTGATTGTATGAAAAATTCAATCGAGAGTATAACTACGTTTCTGAGTTTTTGAGCACGAAATCTTGTCATTCTTCTATGAAAAACTCTCTCTCTCTCTCTCTCTCTGCAATACACAACTGCAACTCATTGTTTGAATGGTTTATCTTAGAGACATTTTGGCTTGTGAGTAGCTTAAAGAACATATGTATGGTTGGCTAGGGACAACTACCATCAGGTTTGGATGTTCTTGTGCCAATGGTTGGTTGCCTGATATGATTTCAGGTCTGTAAGTGTGATTCTTGCAGGGTAGTTGTCTAGATTCTTGTGTAAGTAAAAAATCTTGTGTGGTTCTTTGTTCAATAGTCTAATCTTGGTGTTTGATTTGTAAAACTTTTGAATATAGTGGAAACTAGACCTATGTTGTCTTGGTAAACTGGATGTAGCTCTGTGATTGAGTGAATCAGTATAAAAACAATTGTGCAATTCTCTTTCTCTCATCTCACTCACTTTGAATACCTTTAAAATCTTAAGAAAATCAAGTAATCCACTATTTGTTGTGTTTTAATGCGTTCTTGTGTAATATGAGGTTGTATAATAGTTAGAAATATTAATTGGAACATGTCTTGTATATAAAAGATTGTTGTTTGAGTTAAATCTGCGAATTATGTATTCTACATAAATTCCCAGTATTTTAGCTGATTGATTTGTCTTTTTAATTGATTGTTTTATAACTCAAGAACAAATTAGTCTACTGTTTTTATTTTTTAACCGATTGAAAGTGTATTGGTCTATTACTTTTACATCCTAACTTTCCTGTCTAGTTGATTCAATTGAAAAGAGTTTAAGCTTTCGAAAAAAAATTTAATAGCCAATTCAACTCCCCTTCTTAGCTTAAATCACCATTTCTAAACTAATAATATGAAATTCATTTTGACTTATTGAATCTTGTTTTTTATTCTCGTTACTAGTTTCTTGTGTATAATCATATTAGAAAACAAAGAATGCAAAGTCATCAACTTAAAATCAAGTGACTACAAAGTTAGCGTTGGTTCAGAAACAAGAATTAAATAACTTATATTCACTTTTTGAAGTTGACTCAATTCATGAGCTTGAAGTATTCGCCTATTATGATTTCAATATTTAATTCTCATTTTTACTTAATTTCTACTCATGTTCGATTATTACACTTTATTTATATTTTTACAATTTGGTTTAATTCTTAGATTGTGTTCATAAGTAAGAATCCAATAAAACAAAATTCAGGTAGTTAGTATTGTTATTCTTGTTAGTTTAGGTTAATTAATTTAGGAATTGATGTTCTACCTCTTCTTTTGTTAATTTTAGCTTTCAGTATTCCGGTTAACATTGTGTTAGAGTAGTTTTCATTTACATTCGAAATTAACACATGATTTACAGTTTCAAACACATACATATTCGTTGTTACACACGTTACATAGTACCTCTATGCGTTTTGGCTTTTATTTATGATTTTGTGATTTTATGATAGACGTCACTTGTAAATACATATTTCTATTAATTTTAATTAGCATTTAAATCATTTTTGTAATACCTATATTGCATAATCATCATGTACAATTCATTGAAGCATTTTATCAAATACATAAAGCATTTTAAGTTTCTCACAAAGCATTAATACCTAAACTTTCGTGCTTTGAATTTTCGCATTTTTTTACTTCATTTCAAAGCTCAAAACATGTTTTCAATTGTCTGGTAATATTCCTACTACCATTGGCAATCCCTGTTGAACTACAAAAGTTGAGTTATTTGAATATTTTGAACTTATCTTTCAACCATCTTTATGATGCAGTTCCTACAGGAGGTGTTTTTAATAATGTTACAACAATTTCACTCTTTGGAAATAAGGATCTTTGTAGAGGGATACCCCAGCTGAAGCTTCTTGCATGCTCTAAGTTGTCCTTAAAGAAACACAAGTGGTCTTTCAGAAAGAAACTCATCCTTCATCATTACAATTGTTGTTGGAGTGGGTTTGGTTACTTCAACACTATTTATCAACATCTATTTGTTCAAGAAAAGACCCAAACACCATCGACTTCATGGTCTCCTAAAAATAAGTACCTAAAGATTTCTTATAAAGATCTACATAAAGCGACCACTGGATTTTCTTCATCCAATTTGGTAGGGTCTAGAGGCTTTAGTTTTGTAGAAAATTGAAAAACTTTGGATAAACGATAATTCACGAGCGTAAGAGAAGTTTCGTGAATAATTTTTTTTTTCACTTAGATTATATATATTAAATCAGTTGTTTAACAACCGATTTAAAAATATTAAACTTTATACTACGACAGATTCTACATTAGGTCCAAATCCAATGTAATTAGTCCTATATAACCGATGTAAAATGTAATTTTATATATATTGTCCCAACCGTACCCGAGTACACGACCCCTAGAAAGCACAATGGCCGCCTACCGCCGCATACCATGCAAAGACGCCTTCGCACAGAACCACACGACCCCCAAAGCGCACGATGGCCGCCTACCACGTGGGAACACCCCCGCATGAAGAACACGGCCCCCACCTAGCCTCA
>Ga0214543_1012167_pt1 | contig 11614 bp, 8 predicted proteins | sample CNSS2metaG_FD_160094 | JGI IMG/M metagenome (GOLD analysis project Ga0214543, IMG submission 160094) | Root nodule microbial communities from cowpea collected in UCLA plant growth center, Los Angeles, California, USA - CNSS2 | ecosystem: Host-associated > Plants > Roots > Nodule | place: USA...
GGTATCTAAATAAAAAAAAAAAAAAAGAAGCCCATATGGCCTCGGGTGGTACCCAAAACCGAGGCCAAAAGGCAGGGCTCTATGGCCTCGGGTTCCACTAAACCGAGGCAGAAGGGGCCTCTATGGCTTCGGTTCTTAACCGAGGCCAAAAGCTATGCTCTTTTGGCCTCGCCCCAATATGCTTCGGTTCTCGAACCGGTGTAGAATATTAAAAACAATCGTTGCCAAAGGCCCTTCCTGCACTGGTGTCATGAAAGAAATTTTCAATCAATTTTTGTTTCACAAGAAAATATTTCTCAATGAAAGTATAGAAGGAGGCCTTATGTTAATTTTGAAAGACTTTCCTTCAGAGTTTTCAAGGCCTACTTCCCAAGAGTGGTTTTGTCCACTATGACTTAATTGTAACCAAGGAGGCAACATTAACTTAAAGTGTGATTTGAAAATTTTAAGGAGTTTAAAATAATGGAAAGTGGAAATGAACTTGAAAACTTCTTAGTAGTAAAGGATGGAATTATGAAAGATGGTTTAATGATAAACTGAGAAAAGTTCAAAGATTGGAAAACTCCCTTTATCATCTTGGTTTCAACTGTTATTGATGTCGTGGTCAATGCCTTTAGTAGCACTTTCCTTTTCTTTTTGTAATAACCTCCTGCTTTATCCGAATTCTTAGTGACTTTAGCTCTTAAGCAAATTGACTTAAACTTTGTGGAGCTTCTTCACTAGAGTCACTATTAATTTGGTAAAAAGGATCCCTAGGCAAGTTTATGCATCCTATTTTGAAGTTTAGATTAACAAATTTTCTTTCAGAAGAAATTTTGTAAGAGACTTAAGGAGAAAAAAGTTATCAAAAGGAATTACTTGCCAAATTTTACTTAGACTCTAAGAAAGAGAGGTCAATCACTAAGGATTACTTAAAAACCAAGTCTTTACTTGCCAAATTTTACCTCAAGCCTTCTTGCACCAAACTTATCAAAAGGAATTTAAGTTAAAAAGAAAGCTAAAATCATATTAAATTGTAAGCAAATAAAGAAAGCAATAACTTTAATCTATGCGGCCTAATAGTAAGGTTAGAAGGCACTTTAGAGCCTTCAAAAGTCTCACCAATTAAAAATGATTCACAATAGATTATAAGGTTCTAATTAGAAGATGGGATTGACCACCAAAGGTTCCCTCAAGACACCTAATTAGGCCAAATTACAGGAAACAAAACAAAGCAACAAATTACAACTCAAAATGAGAGCAAGATGCAAATACAAATAAATTGATTCTCCTCCTTTCCAAGTGTTTTTATCCTTCTATTCTTGTCTCCTACACCAAGGTTTCAATTCCACTTTAGGTTTCCACCCCCTAAGATGCTACATCAAGGGTTGGATCACCTTAAAAGAAAGCCTACACACTAAAAAAAATCAAAAGTTGAATGGATGCTAAACAAGAAAAATGAAGAAAAGGCTAAAACAAAGAAGGCTTACTTCAAAATTATAGTTTGTATGACAAAACCAGGAGTACAAACAATGAAAAATAAGAAAATAAATGGCTAGAAATAAGGTTCAGCACACAAAGAGAAACAATTAAAGAAAGATACTAGAATGGATGAAATAAACCAAAAACAACTAGAATAGAGAAGGGTATGGTTCTTGTCTCTTTGGTTGATGGCTAATGGTACATATAGTCACTCTTTTAGCTCAAACCCAAAACTAATAGTTGCTAGATAGTCAAGTTTAAAGCTCTAAAAAAGTTTCAAATGAAAGAAAAATAAACATCCCAAAGAAGGTAGAAGTAGTGGCTCTAGTCACTAGTTCAAAAATGACGTTCTATAGTGGTTATTTATTGGTAATTACATCGGTTTTAGACCCGATGTAAAATATAGCAATGTAATAAGTTTTTATTCTCTCTACATTGGTTGTTTTATAACCGATGTAATATATGTTAGGTTATATATATATATATATATATATTAAAGGAATACATCAGGATCAAACCCTAGTTCCTTCAAGTCCTTCAACTCTTTCCTAACATTATTAAAGTTCCCTACTTTGCATAACACATACATTAAAAACATTGAAAGAATGAAAAACTAATATTAATCATACTTTTAAACTCCAAAACAATATGAAAAAAATATTAACCTATGATAGATAAATAAGGGTGTGAAGGTAGGTGACAACGTGGAGGAGGCCTTGTTGCATACACAATATGGTGGTCATGCTTCAATAGCGTGTGGTTTTGAGTAGCAATGCAAAGTGGATGATGGTTTGGATCGAAAATGAGGCATGGAGGGTGGTCTGAACTCGAAATGCAGAGTGAAGGATAGGCTAGACTGATGAAGCAACATGGGGGCAACTAGATCAAAACCAAGATAGGTTGGGTTCTCATGAAGGTGTTGTGTAGAGGCATTATCTGGTGGCAATGAGAGGAGGGCCAAATATAGTCAATAAGTGGAGGTGCTAAATGTGAATTGGCAGAATGAGGGAAATGGGAACGTGAAAAGAAAATAGTGTGTCACTGCAAATGTGAAGCACGATATACGTTAAGTGAAAAAAAAAAGAATCTATATTATATCGGGTTTTAAAAAAAAACGATTTAAAATATTTTTTTAAAATTACAAGTGTATCACTACATATGTTGTTTCATCATTTTTATTTAACTGATTTAAAATCTCGTTGTTGTTTTTATATTTTGTACCAATGAGTGCACTTGTTTTGATCACTTTTTCATGAAATTTCTTTTGCTCTTTTTTATGAACTTCTTTTCTATTTTTCTCAACAACTTTCCACCACAAAGAAAAACCACTACAACATATATATTGCACTTGAATAAGAAGCAATTGAAAATGGAAAGAAACCTTTTAGAATAAAAAGATAGATTATGAAACTCAACACAACATAATGAAAACCTAACTCTATGAACTTGTTAATGATCTAATGACAACTATGATCTCAAATATAAGAAATAAAAGCATTCAAAGGAACATATGCAGTGTAGTTTTGAGAATGAACATATATTTTTTAGATTTTTCCAAAATCTAAACTAAGAGAAAATGTTAGAAGGCACATGTAAAAATGACCCAACAACATATGACTGAGTGTGAAACAATAAGAACTTAACAAAAGCTAAGTACATGTAAACATGTTATCCAACACATGTAGGAGAATTAGAAGGCCAAAGAATACCATTGTAATAAGAACTCATTGATGGCCTATGATGATAGGAGCTTGGGCTCACGTTCCATAGATGACTTTAACCCTTCTTGAATGTGCTTGGTCATGGCTAAGGGGTATGTCATCACAAGGTGTACCTATCCTTGACCATCCTATGTGCAAGTAATATACATGTGTTGAAGATAAAAATATATATATATATGATATGTAATTATGTTTTGATGTGCTTAAAGGTTGATATTAAAATGTTATGTGTGATAGTATAAGCACAAAGTTTGGAAAATGCAAAGACCAAGTCTTAGTATTAGATGAGTCTAACGAGTAGACAAGTCAATATGTTAAATGAGTACAATAGAGGCAATCACTAGGAGAAAGCATTAGACGACCTAAGTCACTAGATGATCAAAGTGACACAAGTTGTTAGAGAACCTAAGTGACACAAGGTGTTAGACGACCTAAGTGACACAAGGCATTAGATGACCTAATGCAACTAAGTCGTTAGATGACTAAGGCATTAGATTATCTAAACAATAGAACTCAATTTTACATTAAAATGAGTTGAAACACACTTTGATAGCTAATTAAGTGGTTTTTCATTTCTATTCTTGTTGATCATTTGAACTTATATATTTATTTGAGTAATTGAAATATAAGAACTAATTACATAATTTGTAATGTTAAAGAATTATTTCATAATAATTCACATTCTCAAAGTAGAAAGTTTTTGAAATGCAATAACTATATAAAGGATGCAAAGTCATACGAGAAGTTTAATGAAAGAGTTAAGAAAGAACAAAGTGTTGTGAAACTATTATATCAATAGTGTTTAAAAAGATATTGGATTGAGAGCTTACATTTTGTAAATCCTTCACCAAGTGAAGTTGTAACCTATGAGTTGAACTATGGACTTCTACTATGAGAGTGTTTTTTTTATTATTCATTGTAATTGGAGTTCTTAATCTGATGGGGGGATTAAGAAAGATTCATAGAGAGATTTATACTTATGTACATGAAGAGGTTGAAACTTGTGTAAACTAGAGAGGGAAATACTCTTTACTTATCAAATGTGTTGATTAGTGAAATATCTTAAGTAGGTTGCTTAAGAGATTTGACATATCCTCAAGTGAAGGTGAACCAATATAAATCTCCTGTGTGCATTTTCTCTACCCCTACTCTTTACTTTGAATATTTTATTTGTTTGTGCACTGTGTTTGAATTTGTTTACAGACTCTATTCATCCCCTCTTCTCTAGTCACATTACACCAACACAAAAGTTGTAAAAATGTTATCCTTAAACAAATCATCCACCATTAAACTTTGAAAGATTAAACAATCATAGAATATAAAACTTTGATTATTGAACTAGGACTTTCTTGAAAATTAGATGTAAACCAACTAAATATATATACCTATAATCATTCACAACATGAAGAATAAAAATACTTAAACATGAGGAACAAACATACTAAAACACTTTCTTTGCAAAAAGGTCAAGTAAATATTTTTAAAATGACTATCGACTATTTCATTAAATAGATAAAAATCTAATCCTTGTCGAGAATAACTACTCAACATTGCAAAAATTCTTCTAAAAAAGTGTGTAATAAGAATCTATCACATTCGATGGTAGTCAATAATAATTGAAAATTCATTGATAAAACATTTGAACAATTTTTACAAAAACCAGATATAAATCACCGACTATAATATATGAAGCATCATAAAACTGAATAAATATTTAAATTATGTTATGAAAATACAATGAACAAATAAATGTATTACATAAAATATAAATTCTTTAAATAAATATTTCACCCGTTTATTTAATTTTAAGTATCCAACCAACTTCATAAATACTGTTATAATTGATGGTTCCTTGTTTTCTCTTAAAATCAAAATGAAACCTCTCTCACTCTAACATCTCTTTCTCTCCCTAAATCCCATCTAATCCAAATGCCTACCACACTTCACCACAGTTTGAAGCTCCTCGCCAGCCACTGCACCACCACCGCCACTCACAGCCCTACTGCCAGCCCCGTCTTTCGCCGTCGCCGCCGCAAGACTCTCCGCATGCTCCTCCTCCACGACCCGCCGGAATCCGCCGACAGCCACGTCAGGGTCCGCTCCAGGCTGAAGGATTTGCTCCTCTCCTCGCCGCCCCCGCCGTCGCCGATCACAAAACGCCAAGAGTTCGGCAGCTTGCTCCCGTCTGTCTCCGTCGGCGTCGGTTACCGATCCCGGACTGGCTGTAGACTGCTGCGCGGTAGCGCCGCTGCGGTGCCGGTTTCGTTCCGGCGCCGATTGTTGAGAAGAGCGTGGCGGCCGGTGCTGCTGTCTATCCCTGAGTAGTCCCTCACTGTTATTGTGTTGAAATTTTATTTCTTTTATTATTAGTTATTATATTTATTACTGTTATTTTTATATTTTCATAATTTATTTTTTATCTATTGTGTGTATGTGTAATTATTTTTAATTATTGTTGCCGTCACTACGCTGGTGTGCTCGAGTGTGAAATTGAGTGAACGGCGGTGCGAAGTTGTCGAATTTAGAAATATAGTTCTTTTTATCTGACACCGAAATATTTATTTTAGGTATTGATAGATTATTATTAATTTCGTTGTGTTTAATTTTATACTAAGTGTTTTTCAATAAAAAAAATGGGTAGTGTTCTTAAATTTCTATAGGTTTGTTTGACTTTGTAAGTAGGCTATTTTTCTTTATTTTAATAAATAACTGGTTATTTAATAAATAAATCTTATTTGTTTATTAAATAATTGCAAATTTTATAAATTGATCATATAGAAACTATTTAAGTACAAGTTTTATTTAACGTATTGAATGTATAGAGGGACAAATGATATCTAGATTGGTTTACCTATGTATAGATTCGTTTATATATATAGATTCGTTTACGTATATTTTTAATTTAAGAGAATTTTTTTTATTAATTAGATATGGATATGAATATGATAATATTTGAAATTTTTAATTGAATATAACAATGAGAATGATTATATATATATATATATATATATTATCTTTATTTTTATAGAATTTTTGGGTTACATATATATTATTTAAATATGTTAGGATCGTTATCTGATTAATTAAAATTACAATGTGATATGATAATATTAAGTTTATGATTAAGGATATATTTGTCATGAAAGGTTATTGTGTAGATATTCTGAATAATATTCTGATTTGATGAGTACCTGAATTAGAATTATTAAAAGAGATAAAATGTGGTGTCTCTCTACATTTGGAATACATGTACCCTGTAACACCCCATTTAATTAATAACGCTAATTAAATGAATGTCACCCAGAATAGTATTAGAAACAAAGTTTTGGAGTATAGATACTACTCCTCACAATTATCCACGAGAAACTTGAATAGGAAAATGGGACACCACGATCGATAACAAACTATAAAAAAAATATAAATAAATTAACAATATTTAGAATTAAAGCCCAAAGACAAAGAGTACATGGTCCATAGCCCTAAAGAAAAGCCTAGCCAACAGAATCAAGCTCAGACAAGCTATGCAGCGGAACCTCCATCACCTTGATGACATTAATGAGTTTCAGACCTCCTGCTACTCTCACCACAAGAGTCAGTCCGCTCTATGTGAGACTAACTGACTCCTTAAAGCGTCAGGATGCAACCTTACCTTGAATGCTTACTAAATTATATAAATGGGGCACCACCATGAACTCCCACTAACAGGGATCATGGAATTATGTCTCGACCAACAGGCACTACCATAAAGTCTAACCTAGAGACCCATGAAATTACGTCCTAACCACATACCAATCATATTCCACCAACCAAGTAATACTTCTCATGCATATAAATCTCATGCCAACCTTTAACCAATCATCATGCATATTCCCTGTTAAAATTCACACCAACTCATCATTCTCAAACCATGAAATATAGAATTGTATTTCATACCGATACCATGCCACTTTAATTACCAACCATCTCATTTGTTTTACATACCAAGATCACCCTAACACATCAATCCAATTCATAACCATAAATATTTCATGCATTTCACAAGCCTCATGCTTTAAATAGAGTAAATTAATCAATCAAACAATCCATCACAACCTAGTGAAGAATATAGCGTGGCCTGCAGTGGATCTCGCTCAAGCTAGGAGCCCTCGCTTAAGCGAGATCGCGATAGAGGGCTTGGAAGTTTCGCGAATGCTCGCTGAGTCGAGGCCATCTCGCCTGAGCGAGATGGTCTTTCGCTCAAAACACAACTTGCTCACCTGAGCGAGTATTCGAGCAAAACTCCTGGGTTAGGTACTGCTACTCTCGCTTAGGTGAGATGAACTCGCTTGGGCGAAAGTAACAGTTCCCTCCCACTGTTCTAAGCCTACAAACTAGAAAAACAGTCGAGCACTCCCACACAAATCATTCATACATAAATACAAACCACATACTTCAAACACGAAAATGGTCTAGCTTCCCTTACCTGGAATTAAGCTAATAACAGACTGTGACCCTTAAGCCAATGAACTCAGCAGCTCCAAGAGCAAGTTTACGAACTGGAACAGCGACACAGAGAGAATAACATGGTTACTATTGTGAACCCTAACAGAAACCACGAAAACAAACTTAGAAAGGAGGGAGTACGGTTCAAGGACCAACTTACGTGAGATGAGCTGAGCTTTTGATCTAGCACTAACAAGAGGGAACCAAACCCTAGCAGAGCTTCTGTTGAGAGGGAAATGGGAGAGAGTAAGGTATTGTTTTTACAAGAATGGTAAAAATGAGAGGGGTTAGGCTGCCTTAGGGGCTTTGGACCCCCTATGGGCCAATGCTTAGGCCCAACAGATGGGGCTAGGCCCCTTTAAATTTTAAGGGCAGAAAAGAGGGTTTTACATTCTTCCCAACAACAAAAATTTTCGTCCTCGAAAATTCATCGATGAGGAAGGAAGGAACTATGTTCTCCTTATATCCTTTGAGAACCACCATTCAGACACAACTGATATAACTACCCCAACACCTATAGTCGTTAGAAACTTTGCCTTCGTGCTAATCGATATGTGTTCAACTGTATAGATTAGTTTAGTCATTACTCTCAAAGCACTCCTAATCATGTAGCCTTAAAACTGGAATGCTACTCCATACTTGCCCCACTAACTTGTATTTGATATACTGACTCACTTACCATATGCTCTCCACTACCCCTTGTAGGTTTTTACCAAAGCCTCATATGACTTAAAGTCTCAAACTAAAGCATGTTAGTTATCACTTCACACCATTTTGTTCCCTCCTTGAAGCATCACTACACTAACTTGATCGCCCTCGACTTCTGGTCTACTGCCTCATATCAACACCTTGGTCACCTTTATCCATGACGGCACTCATAACATCTTGTCTCCTTTATTGACTCAAACCAATGGTAAAAAGGTCCTCAACCAAGTCATTCCATTTCCAAATTAAACTTTCATCTATTACAACCACCCAATTGATTTCGGCATCTCACCTTCATTTCTGATCTACTAACTTGTAACCATCCTTCCACAAAAGCCTTAGAACCATGTCTTTCCTTGACTTGAAGTTTCTAGCTTGATTTATACTTATCAACTCTAAGATACTTCTCAACTAAGATTTTTCTGAATTGCTTCTTCCCCAACCTTATCAAGAGACTCACTAGTCTAGTTGGATGACTAGGGTAATGAAATCTCCTCACACATTCTCTTCCCAACCCAAACACTTATGTTTCTCAACCAACCCTTACTCTTAACTCATCAAATCACAGATCTCGAATTCCATTTTCTGGCTAAACATCTATTCTCACTTTCGCACTTCCAAGTTGACACCCTAACTTGAAATCATAACTCAAACCATCTCTTACTTCTCTTGCACAACTTTCTCTGAGTAACTCCATAATTCCAACTTTAAACGATCCCTGAACATCCTTAATTGATACTCATAAGAGTGACACTTTTGTTGTTTAAAAGGAACTGGTTGTCGTAGTAATCCTCTAGGTCGTGAGTAAGATAAATCTTTTCGCGCACCTCTTACCCTTTATAAGTAGGACTTGTCATCATCCCGTTGCGCTACTCTGATCAACACAAAAAGTCACTTATTTATTTACTCAAAATGATGCTCCTTTCATGTCTGTCGTGACAAGGAATCAATCATCGCTGAGAAACCTTCCTCTAAAACTTCTATGAAACTTGCAAAACCCTTTGGACTCCCCTATTTATAGCCTTAACATCCTATTTTCTCAGCATCGCATCCACCTTTTTTTTTAAACCATATGTCTTACTAGTCACTCTAACCTTTGTCAATACTCATCTTGAACATTCTAAAGACTCTCTTCAGATTTGGAAAACTCGCCGCTAAACCTTGATGATACGCTAACCTGTTTGAAACTCCTTACCTTCATCATGTTTCCACCTTTTAAAACCATAGGCCAAAAAGTCTATCCTCCCACTACCTCTCCTTTAAGGTTCACCAAACATGCAGTCATCCTTGTGGTTATACTTAGTATAAGCCACTACTTCTCCAACCTTTCCCCACTTCCGTATTTACTTCTAATTCTCAGTAGGAACCGTCCAATTAGGAACTATTGGCACAAGTCTTCCTTCACACACCATGCAAAAGTGAACTTCACCACACCAAGGTTAAAATTTTAATACTTGCTTTAGAACACGTCTACAAACTCTTGTACTATTAAAATCCTTTCCGTTTATTATTCACTTTCCTTTGTTAGGTGACTCTGATTAATGTGACACTCTACCCCTACTATTTAGCTTGATCCGTACTTCATACGCAATCACTGACTTATCCCTTTTTAATCAAAGAACACCACCTCGTTGGAATGAGATTGAGAAAACAACCAATTCACCCTTGAGACTATGTCCCAACCTTGCAAGGAAAAAATTCAATTTGGGTTTGAATTTAAATACCTTGATCACCACGAAGGCGCCACACACCTGAGTGAATCTTCACTTGGCCGCTATTGTAGCAAAAACCACTATCTCAAACTCAGCTCCTTCTTGCAGACCACCATGACTTCTTTACCATATTGGCGACATCAAAGAGTGCACGACCCTAAGTGAGGCCAAAACCCATAATCCAATCACCACCTTTGTAACATGTATCTTTTAAATTAGATCACCTATGCTGGCCACTTTAGTGAAAATCATCGCAAACACTCTCATAGCTACTCAAAACTTTTATTTTCCTTTCCTCTTTCCTTGTGCTGTGACATTACTAATTGTCCTTCCCTACAAGAAAAAAACTTAACTATGTGCTTCTCTTTCTGATGCTTGAAATTGTCCATCTCATATCCAATGTCAAACCTTCCTCTTTTGTGGGCCACTTTACTTAGAACATCCCTTCTCCTCCTAACTTGGGTAACTACTACCGCTGAGAAGACCCGACTACTCCTTACTGAATTGATCTGGTATATAACTCCTAATATACTTCCTTCTCCTATAACATCATCATATTTGGTTGATCTTCAAAGCTCTGCCTCCCATAAGCTTCCAACTACACATCTACTTTCCCTATACACTTCATGGCCTCCACCCTTAACTGTAAACCTCCCACACTGTTCCACTTCAAATCTTTGACCCCAACCAAGGATGAAGGCACATGCTTAAGAAGACTAAGCATGTTTAGAAAGGAAGTTCACGAATCCTTCATCCCTTTCATTTGTGTTTGTTATTTTTGATTCCCTAAGTTGACTTAGTTGAATCAACTTTAGTTGACTTGTTGACCTTTCACTAGCTTTGACTTGTTGACTATAGTTGACTTGACTTAAGCCAACATGCTAATCTATGTTTATTTGCTTTGTAGGTTAATTAGGAGTAAGAAAGCAATGCTAGGTGGTGCATGATGATTGGGGAGCATAAATGATGTGGATGAGAGAGTAAAGCAAAGGCATAAAGCATAAAGTAAAAGGCATAAAACAAGTGTACCTATGTACCTTTGGTCTCCTTTGTTTTAGCACACTTTAGCCACTTTTTGGAGACATATGAGACACATTCTTTGTCTCCTTTTGTGCTAGAACGAAATTAGCCTTGCACACACCATAGTTGGCTCTTTTGTCTCTCATTTTTGTAACCTTATTTGACCTAGTTTCTAGAAGCTAGGGTTAGGTTTTTGTAGAGACATCCTTAGGTATCTTTTATTTGCTTAGAGGCCCCTAAACTCTTCTATATAAGGGGTGCTCCTAGATATGTAAAAGGGTTGAACATTTTGAAGTAAAAACACTCTTGTGTCTCAACCATTTGTGAGAGTTTCCTCCCTTGGGAGTGAATACTTTTAAGCCTTATCTTACATAGCAAGTGGCGGTACATATCCACTCATCTTCAAGGTTGCCATGGCTTCTAGCCTAGCCTTGTAGTGGCGTGCTTCTCACATTTTTACCATTTCTTTCCTTTCCATTTTATGTTTTCTTCTTCCTTTAATTGTCCTTGGTT
>Ga0214543_1012173_pt1 | contig 11610 bp, 7 predicted proteins | sample CNSS2metaG_FD_160094 | JGI IMG/M metagenome (GOLD analysis project Ga0214543, IMG submission 160094) | Root nodule microbial communities from cowpea collected in UCLA plant growth center, Los Angeles, California, USA - CNSS2 | ecosystem: Host-associated > Plants > Roots > Nodule | place: USA...
ACCCTATCAATGGACAAAACATGTGGCCCACCACTGATTTCCCAGATGTCATGCCTCCACATAAAAGGATTATGCCTGGGCGACCCAAGAAAAAGAGAATGCTGGAACAATGGGAGTTGAGGAAAGATGACATGCAATTAGGAATAGGTGGCCATAGAAAAAGATTCAGAGTTTGTCATGTACTGGGGCACAATAGAAGACATTGCCCACAACTGCCTACACAAGTACAGTCCTCACAGCCAATTGATGCTCCTCCACAACCAACCCAACCATCTCAGGAACCAACTTCTGCTACTCGACAACCAACCCAGCCATCTCAGGGACCAACTTCTGCTACTCCACAACCAACCCAACCATCTCAAGAACCAACCAATTGTGCAGTCTGAAAAACTTGTTTAAGCGACCTTTTACTGTATATGTAATCTGGTCTTCAAGTTTGTATTTTGATGGCTGTTATTTTGTAAAATTCATTAGCCATTTTTGGATCATTTGGATCACAGACTTTTTCATTTTGTAAGTTGGTTAATTCAGGATTATGGTGAAGGAGAACAACTTGTTTAATCACAATTATGAGGATTTTGGTTATTTATCAATTAAAATTTTATTAGTACTGACATTATTATACGACTTACAATGCCATTTATTCTATTAAGAACATTATTAAACAGGAAAAGTTTATCTAGTATACAATCTAATTAAACATCTTTTTTAAATTTTGGGACCTATTTGAACATAAATTACAAAAGTAGGGACCTATTTGAACAAAACTAACTCAATTGAGGACCTGATTGAACATAAATAACTTAATTCATTCATAATTTTGGAAACTTCGTACATCATTACCTTCACAATTACAACCCTTTTCTGTCAATTTTTCAGCATCAACGTCAACATCACAATGTTTATCAACCCAACAATACTAACCACTACTGCTAATACATTAAACAATTTCTTCAGAGCCCTAACTACATTCTCGAGATCTTCTATCTTCATGTTTTGGTTCACAATAATAACTTTTTTTTCTTCATCAACGTCTTCATACCACAATTTAAAAAAATTGCAGCAAACACCACCACCTTCACTCTGACGCTGTTGATGAACAAAAAATACATAAAAGATTCATTAAATCAGACATACCCAGAACAATAGCAATTCAATCAATCTTACCTTGTAGTTAGCACAACCCCATAACTTTCTACCCACATTTCTCGGAGTTCTTGCTGTCCTCAGAATTGCAGCTTCCCCACAATCACAAATGGGTCTTAAAGCTTGGGTGCGAGAAGAGGGAACACTACGCTGCACGCAGTTATTACAGTATGAAGAAGATGATTGGGTCCGAGACATACCTGCAACAAAGCTTCAACGTTCCAAGCATGAGCAAGGTCACACACGAGATGGCATCTTCGACTTTTTATAAACCCTAACACTTTATTTTTTAATTTTCATTATTTGCATTTAATTAAAAACGTAATGTGTTTAACCCACTAATTAACGACCTCATTGTAAAGAAACACGGACACATAGGATTAGTATTTCGACACGTAGCAAGGAAAAGCTAATTGTATAGTGAAACGTTATCAATTTAAACAGCGTTACCCAATTAGGACCTAATTGAATCAAGTTGACAAAAATTAGGACCTACTTGAGCACCCCGCAAAAATTGGGACCTATTTGAAAAAAGTTGACGAAAATTGGGACCAAAAAGGTATTTTAACCTAATAATAATAATAATACATAGATAAAAATTGATAAAGTTAAACAATTCTTATAAAAAAAAAGAATATAAGGTATATAAGATAAAAATTGTAGATGAGGAAAAAATTAGAAAGAACCTAGGTTGAGGCATGCAAAGAATTGTTGTTAGAGAGAAAAAAAATGGTCCCGCTAGTGCTCACGAACTCAGTTGGTTGGAACATCATGCTGATAACATGTTGTAAAATAAAAGAGGGAAGAAGAGAAACTAGAGACTAAATTTTTTTCGTATCATTACCAAGAGGAGAAGCCCTTATTTATAGATACAAAAGACAACCAAAAGGATATAAAATTAGAGAATTAGAGAATTAATTTATAAAATATTAAAATTATAAAATTATAAAATTATAAAATTATAAAATAACATAACCACAATTTAGTAAGGTGATGAGTAAGATAAACCTAGTTAACAAAGAAATAAAGGACAATTACTAAACTGAAAAATATAATTATTTTGAAAACTCTAAAAACTTAACAAAGACCAAGGTATAAGTTTTCAAATTTGTTAGGGGCTTAAAACTTAAATTTATCATAGTAATTTAATATTATTGTCATAATTCTTATTTATCACCATCGAAAGAAAATCTATGTTTAAATTTGAATTATTATTAGTTTAATCTTTTTTCTCTAGGTTGTGTTTTATAATCTTTATTAATGTATAAAAAAAGATTTCATTTGAATTTGAAAAACAAAAGGAAACATTTGAAATAATTTTAAAATTGAATATTAGTGTTTTTTTAATTTAAAAAGATAATTTTAACTTTTTTAACTTTATTTCATAATGTTTAATTTTCTTATTCCCAATAAGTTCATGTTAGGCATCGCTACAATACATGAAGATTTTATTAACATGTCTTTAACTTTTAGAAGTTTTTGCTTTGAAGGATTTAGTATTAGCTTTCTTTGGCCTACTCCTACTAGGTTTTCTAATAGTTTGAACCGGCTCATCCTCCTCTTTAGTTAATCTTCTCTCTCATCAAGCATATTAGCCAATTTAGAAGCTATTTTCAATTCACCCACAAAACGAGTTTCCTTAGATGTGTCAAAGGAACATGAACTACCACTAAACTACTATGAGTTGAATCTAATTGTTATAAACCTTGCAAACTATTGACAATGAGAGTGATATCCTCCAAAGGAGGCATATAGGCCTTCCACTGGCACATCACCATCAAGATTCTTAACAAGAGAATATCCATTCCTAAAACAAATCTTATCATGATTATCCACCACTGACTCAGACTATGACTAAGCAATAGGTTGCACCATAAAAGACTTCACCACAGGTTCAACCGTAAGCTCAACTACAAGCCCTACTATAGGCTCCACTGCAAGCTCCACCACAGGCTCCACCACTTGAGCTAAAGAGCCCTTAACCCCATCCAATTCATCAACCACTTTAGGACGATAATGTTGTTGTAATTTTGTGCCAACTATTTTGTCCTCACTAGAAGTACATTGGCCTCTATTGCAACTGTCTACAATTAGATAGATCATAGCCAGTCATTTGTCAAATTAAACAAAATAGAGACAATTTTTCATATTTCACATCAATAATAAACACAAATCCTGGTCTTTCTACCAAAATTTGATTGGGCAAATCAGATAACAAATCAACATCAACCAAGACATATCAAAACCTCAAGACTTATTCTTGGTATAATCAATTAAAGATAAAGGTGTACCAATTCCATGTGCTATTGAGAAAATCACTTTCGGCTGCCAATAGTCTAAAGGAAGACCATGAATGCAAATCTAACATTGAGTTTTTATGAGTTTCATGGAAGCTGGGACAAAATCTTTTGTCCAAGAAAAAATATGAAAAATTTCAAGAGATAAATTCCAAGTTACAACATCCAAAACCCTTCGCATGTCTTCTAAAGAAGAAAAGGCAAATTCATAGAACCCTTTACCAAATGAAATTTCCTTCCATTTACCCAAATGCTTCCAAGCCACATCAATTTTTTTACAAAGGTCTAGATGTGTAAGCGGTTTATCCCCTTTTGTTAACAAAATACACCCATGCAAATAATTTTTACACTTTTCTAGACCAACAAGATAAACTTCTACAAAAATTTGCACAGAGACCATATCTTCCTTTATACAAAGAGAAGACAATTATGAGAAAGGAATATCACAAGCATTACTAAGGATCTAGGCAAATCTACGTTTTTGTGCCCACACATTTGAAGAAGATTTAGAGAAAAATGATTTTCTGTGATCTTGATCTTGTAAATAACCCTAAGGAATATGAAACCTCAAGAAGAAATGATACCTATGCTTCACCAAGCAGCAAAACTCCTTCCAACCAACGACTCACACCAAAGATGCCAAAGTTGTACCTCGTTCCAACAATATAGACAAACACAATCACAAAACAGCTTTATAAGCCACCAACAACTTTACACCAATGCAGGAAAGGGTTGTGGCTGCGGTTATTTTGGTCATTTTTCTTTAGTTTAAGAACCAAGACATATCCAGCCAAGATAAAAAAGGGTGACCTTTTTGTCTCGATCGTGAATCGAGGCATAAAATTGAGCCTTACATCCTTGGTTCTGGAGGCAACCGAGGCATAATAGTCATTAAAAAAAATTAGAACCACAAATGCTAGAGCTTCCACCACCTAGAATCTCACAACCACTACACTGCCACCATCTCCACCCCACGACACTAGATCTATTCGAACCACCACGTAGGCAATGCACCTGCAATCATCGTGCCTGGACGCGAAACCCTCAATGCTGCATAAGCATGAACTAATGGTGCAAAAATGAAGAAAAAAATGATGGTGCAAGCTTATTCAACCAAAAACAGAGAAAAAGGCAAGAAAATACCGCAAATCGCGGGGTTAAACGGTGGACGACAAGGGTAGCGAAGTGGAGGTCCGTTGGTGGCACAACCGCGACAGAATGGTGGTGAACAATGCTGCATGACAAACTCGCGACGAAGAGAACCAAGGAACGATCGACTGTTTCGCGAGGAAGAACAAGGAACAATGCAATCTGAGTTGAATTGGAAACTTTTAACATAACTTTCTACCTGGTTATTTGAGGAACCAGGGCATAAAGTCCAAAAATTACCATTCTGCCTCGATTCCCAATTCACCCAAGGCCATATATCTCGTATAAAATAATTAAATATGATAGTTTTATGCCTCAGATATTTTCCAACAAAGGCAAAATAGCTTTTATGCCTCAGTTTGGAGAGAACTGAGGCCTAATCCTTTGAATTCAAATAAAAATATTTAAAAGAGTGCGAATTTGAAAATTTTGAAAGACATTATGCCTTAGTTATGTTAGAATCGAGGCAGAAAACCCTTTATGTCACAATTATTTGGACAATCGGGACATAAAAGTTTGCCGAAATTACAAAAATTGCCACCGTGTATGAATATGCTTATGTTCTTTTCTAATCGCATCAAGGTGCCGTAAAAGTCCAAATCTATATTAGTGTATTTTCTTATTTAAAATTTATATAATTATAATTTTTTGTTTAAATATTCAACATTGAAAAAGTAATAATATATTTTTTTGATATTGGATATTTGATAATATTATTTTTATTTTTTATAAAAAAGAATTAATTAATCTATGAGAATAGGAGAAATATTTTATATTGATTAAATATGAGGATGAAAATAGGATGATAAAATTATATCCGCCTCTATCATGGTAGCCATCCTTATTAATTAATTGGCTTAAATACCTTTTTGATCCTAATTTTCGTGAGCTTTGTTTCGTTTGGTCCTCATTTTTTTGAAATGTTCAAAATGGTCCTATTTTTTGTAATTTGTGGTCAATTTGGTCCTTTTTGCAAACGTCGTTTAAATGGTCAACGGAAGTGAACAGTAACTGCCACGTGTCACTTCATGGTTTTTTTAATTTTAAAAATGTTGTCCACGTGTCAAGTCAGCATTGTGAAACATGGCAATATCTAGTGGCTTATATTCAATTTGGTCCCAATCTTCGTGAATTTTGTTTAATTTAGTCTCAATTTTTGTTAATTTTGTTCAAATCAGTCCCAATTTGCTCCTCTCCAAATTGACCAAATTTAATTTCTATATAAATGTTGTACCAAATCATTTAAAAATTAATAAAGAATTTTCCTTCTAATTTTAAAAACAATGAAGAATTTTTCCTCTAATTTAAGCTAACTTTAACCCTATTTTTTACATGTACCAAATATCAAACATATATAATAGTTTCCCTCCAAAAATATAGTTAGGTTTGGTATAAAAATAATGAAATAAATATTTAAAACAAATGTAAATTTTAATAAAAATAAATTTTTCAATATAATATTTATATAAAAAATAAATTTGGTCATTTTGGATAGAGACAAAATTGAGACTGAATTGAACAAAAATAACGAAAATTGGGACTAAATTGAACAAAATTAACGAAAATTGGGACCAAATTGAATATAAGCCACAAGATACCGCCATGTGTCACAATGCTGACTTGACACTTGGACAACATTTTTAAAATTAAAAAAAAAATTAAAATTAAAAAAGAATTAAAGAAAAATTAAAAAAACCACGGAGTGACATGTGACAGCTATTATTCACCTTTCGTTAACGATTTAAACGACATATGCAAAAAGGACCAAATTGACTATAAACTACAAAAATTAGGACCATTTTGAACATTTCAAAAAAATAAGAACCAAACGAAACAAAACTCACAAAATTGGAACCAAATAAGTATTTAAGGTTTAGGATTTAGGATTTAAATCTACTTACTTAATCCATTTAACTAATACCTAGTTGGTTTAGAAAATGTTTGGTTGACCATATAATAAATCGAATTAAACTGATGCTTCTTTATCAAACCGTGTAAGATGACTTAACTCATTTTAGTACGTAGGAAACTAAAATGGCAAAATATTAAGTGTATCCTATATATGATTTCATATAATAATAATATTTATACATTATAATAAGTAATAAAAAGTTTTCTGTTACCAACTACGGAATACTTGTAAAACCAAAATCTTCCTTTGCCCCCAACATCTCAACGATTTCTCTGTTGGCATTTGCTTTACTTAAAGGGCAACTATGTAAACTTTAAATTTAATTTCATATTATAAAATCAGCCTAAAAATAATATTTAAATATTATTTTTATTTTTAAAACATTTTAAATTAAGTAGTTTGATTAAATAAAAGTCCCTAAATTATTAAATATATTTATGACTTATTAATATATTTGTGCATATTACAAAAATTTATGTTAAATATTTAAATTATGTTAATATAACTTTTGTAACGGTTTTTCTAGTGTGTGCATTTATTAGACATTAAAAAAGTCCTTTTTACAAAATGATGTATTGTTAATAGTTTTATAGAGAAAATGAATTTCATATAATTATCCTTATCAAATTTAATTAGCATTTGGTAAAAATTAGTCAAATTTAATTTAATTTTATTTAATACAGGTGCAATCTTTAAGATATTTGCTCATTATACTGTTTATTTTGTAATAGTGATAAATTATCCTTTATAGTTACTAAATTAAAATAAACGATGAAAATAAAGAATAATCCTTTTCTCTCTCTCAAAATCTTCTTTTATTTTAATGTCTTCAACTATTGATGACAGTGACGCATCACAAATTCTAACAATCAGTCTTCAACCCTTGGATTCATCCTACCTTTCATATTCATTCTTCTTCTGAAAATAACAGAACGTGCGACTTTGCACCGGTCAAACAGTCAAGAGACATGAAACGCGTTGACTTAGAGGATGTGCAGTCCATGCTTAGAACGAAGCTAACCCGAGAGTTTCACATGACATTTCATATTTTCTTATCTAATTCTGCTCGCATACTTCACTGCGACTTTGAACTTTCTTTAATCTCATTTATTTATGACTATGCAATTGTTGTCTAGTTATTGTGTGCAGGAATTCTGAAGCTCTTGGGTTGAAGCGAACAATCTGCATTTGTGTTCATTCTTCTCTGATCCACTGGTCAGGTATTTTTCACCATTTTCAGTTAGAAATAAAAAAGTTATATTAAGTACTCTGTTACTTAGCAATTTGTATTCAATGCTCACAGTGTTTTTTTTGTTTTTCTAAACGATCTGTCTATTTAACAGCTGCAGTGTCTTGAACATACTGCATAGTTTCTAGCAGTGGCATCTGTCTGACGGTGAGCTGTGTTTTTCTTTTATCTGATTTGGAAGATTGAATTTTGACACTTTAGGTTTCTATGTGCCCTGATATAGTGCAATATTTATCATGTTATTAGGCATTCTCTTTTTAATATCAAATAATTTACTTAGCTTCTGATTTGCCCAAATGGATTATCAGGGTTTCCAAGTAAAAATGTGTGATGATTAACTCTAAATTATGATCAGTTAGTGAAGAACACAAGAGACTGTCTACCAGGAGAATGCTTAGTATTGTTAAGTCTAGACAAACTCTTTGACACATGTATATATTAAATGTTTAAGGTTTAACTGTCAGCAGTTTTTTGTTATTCCGTTTGTTATGTTCTATATATAGAGCACTTTATGTGTATAGATGACACATTGTATTTAGTGAGAATTCTCTGTGTAAAACCTTACAGTGAATAAAAGTGATTTCTTCCAATGTGTTCTTGTGTTTTTTGCTTGTTATTAATGACATCCGTAATGATGAATTAGGTAAAGATGTTTAATATGGATCTATTAGGTAAATCTGGGAAAATTGTTTGATACATGTGTTATGATTTGACACATGTATTAAATATTTAGACTTAACTGTTTTAAGAATTTTTTGCTATTCCATTTATTAGGTTCTATGTAAAGAGTACTTTATGTGTATGGATGATACTATATCTGGTGAGAATTTTGGGTATAGAACTTTCCGGGCAACAAAAGCGTTTTCTATCAATCTTGTTTTTGTGTTTCTTGCTTGTTATTATTGCGAACCGAACAAAATGCAAGGCAGTAATTAAGGAAAAGTAAATCTCCAAGGTTTTCAAAACAGCTCAACATCACATTAGCAATTTGGCAAACGTGTTTATTTGTTCTTTTGTAAGTGAGCAGAGCTTTGAAGTTTGAACTGTTTGATCCCATGGTAGAAAGATTTATGCATAATATCAAAGTAAAAGAGTCAAGAACACATTGAAATGTAAACTCTTTTTATTTCGTTGAGTGTGGTGTTATAATCATTTCAGGTACAACCGTAGGAATTCATAACGGCAGAGCAACCGATGATGAGTGATGTTGCTTCTTCCTCTAACTCTTCTAAAAAATATGATGTTTTTCTAAGCTTTCGAGGTGAGGACACTCGCATGAACTTCACAAGCCATCTTCATGAGGTTTTGAAGCAAAAGAAGGTAGAAACCTATATTGACTACCGGCTTGAGAAGGGAGATGAAATCTCACCGGCACTCATCAAAGCAATCGAAGATTCTCATGTCTCTATTGTGATCATCTCTGAGAATTATGCTTTCTCAAAGTGGTGCTTAGAAGAACTCAGCAAGATTCTTGAATGTCGGAAAATCCAAGGACAAATTGTGATTCCAGTGTTTTACAACATAGACCCATCTCATGTGAGGAAGCAAACTGGGAGCTATGAGCAAGCCTTTGTAAAACACCAGGAAGACTTCAGGTGCAACAAATGGAGAGCTGCTCTTGCTGAAGTAGCCAATTTTTCTGGGTGGGATTCTCGAAACAGGTAAACAAAATGATTCAAGAGGGGCAAACTTTTTGAAAGAAAAATAAGATAACGTTTTGTTTTATTTGCAGCTGCCAAACTAGATTCTATATGCAATAGAAAGATAACAACGATATAATCATCACAAAGATATATCAAATTATAGTTGAAACAGACTAGCCAAATCATGAAATCAGATTAGGCAAATATAGTTTTGTTCATTCATTTGTGTGTTTTTGTCAATGCAATTAACACTTTTGCAGTGAAGTTACTTTTTTGTTAGACTTACAACACATCATATACTTTCTGTTCCCCATTTTCATGTGCTAGGATTGAATCTGAGCTCCTTATGGACATTGTTGGAGACATTTTGCGAAAACTGACTGCTAGATACCCAACCCAACTTAAAGGGCTGGTTGGAATTGAAGAAAATTATGAACAAATTGAATCATTACTAAGAATTGGGTCAAGAGAAGTTAGAACCCTGGGAATATGGGGCATGGGTGGCATAGGAAAGACCACCCTTGCTACTGCTTTGTATGCCAAATTTTCTCCCGAGTTCGAAGGTGGTTGCTTCCTCACAAATGTAAGGGAAAATTCAAGTAGGCAAGGTGGACTTGAAGCTTTACGCAGTAAACTTTTTACTGAGTTGTTAGAGAATGAAAATCATTGTTTTGGTTCACCCCTTTTAGTACCTCAGTTTGTCATGAGTAGGCTTGGACATAAAAAGGTCTTCATTGTATTGGATGATGTGGCTACCTCAGAGCAATTAGAATGTCTCATTATAGATTATGGTTTGTTGGGACCAGGAAGTAGAATCATTGTTACAACTAGAGACAAACAAATTTTTAGACCAAATGATGAGATATATGAGGTCAAGGAATTGAGTATTTATCACTCTCTCGAACTTTTCAGTTTGACTGCTTTTGAAGAAAAAATACCTAAACAAGGATACGAAGATTTATCAAGAAGAGCAATTTCCTATTGCAAAGGTATTCCTCTGGCTTTAAAAGTTCTTGGTGCAAGCTTATGTCGAAGAAGTAAAGAGGCATGGGTAAGTGAATTGAGAAAACTCAAGAAGATTTCAAATATGGAAATTCATAATGTATTAAAGTTAAGTTATGATGGCTTAGATCGTTCTCAAAAGGACATACTTTTAGACATTGCATGCTTCTTGAAAGGAGAACATAAAGATCGGGTCACAAATCTATTGGAAGCTTGTGATTTCTTTGCAGCATCTGGAATAGAAGTTCTTTTAGATAAAGCACTGGTAACAATTTCATATTCCAATAATATACAAATGCATGATTTAATACAAGAAATGGGTCAAGAAATTGTTGATCAAGAATCTATCAAAGACTCTGGAAGGCGAAGTCGATTGTGGAGACCTGAGGAAGTGCATCAAGTGTTAAAACATAACTTGGTATAAGTTGTAGATTCATAGTAAAAGCGTTTTATTCTAGAAAGTAGCTAGTATGATAATTTACTATTCTAAATTTTGTTTCTCAGGGAACTGAAGTTGTTGAAGCCATAACTTTAGATACGTGTGATTTAAACAGGGATCTAAATTTGAGCTCTAATTCCTTTACAAAGATGGTTAGCATGAGATTTCTTAAAATCCATTCTTCATACTACTCAAGCCAATTTAATGTGCACCTTCCTAGCGGTCTGGAGTCACTGTCTGATAAATTGAGGTATTTTCGTTGGGATGGATTTTGTCACGAGTCTTTGTCGTCCAATTTTCATGCAGAATATCTTGTTGAGCTTGACATGCGTCGTAGCAAGCTTAGAAAGCTTTGGGAAGGTGTTCAGGTATGAATGTGGCTATACGTACTAAATGTTTCTCCAATTTGTATAGGTTTCTCTTTTAGTCAAAGCTCGTGAGTGTGAATTTAACCATTTCTGAACAACGTGATGCATTTTGTTGTTACAGAGCCTGGTGAACTTGGAGAAAATTCACCTAGAAGCCTCTCGAGATCTGGTTGAGATTCCAGACTTATCTAAGGCAGAAAAACTTAAAAGAATTGACCTCTCTGATTGTGAAAGCTTGCGTAAGCTCCACCCTTCCATATCATCCCTCCCCAAGCTTGCACATTTGGAATTAAGTGGCTGTAGAAAGATTGAAAATCTGAATGTTCATTCAAAATATCTGCAGAGATTGAACCTCGAAGGTTGTTCATCTCTTAAGGAGTTGTCAGTGACATCACATAAAATGGT
>Ga0214543_1012181_pt1 | contig 11603 bp, 9 predicted proteins | sample CNSS2metaG_FD_160094 | JGI IMG/M metagenome (GOLD analysis project Ga0214543, IMG submission 160094) | Root nodule microbial communities from cowpea collected in UCLA plant growth center, Los Angeles, California, USA - CNSS2 | ecosystem: Host-associated > Plants > Roots > Nodule | place: USA...
TGTCTACTTTTGCTTTTGCTTTATGCTTTTTGCTTTCCTCTCTCTTCCACTTCATACAAGTGCTCCAATCACCAAGTGCCACCTAGCCATGCTCTACTTTCTCTTAATTACCTACAAAACAAGACAAGCAAGGATTAGCATATTGGTTTAAGTTAATCTAATCTTGGTCAAAGGTCAACTTTGGATCAAAGTCAACAAGTCAACCAAAATAAGTCAACTAGAAACCAACTTAGGGAATTCAAACTAAAGTAATGCAAAACAAAGATAAAGGTGATGGAATAGAAGACTCCCCTCTAGACATGCTTCTAGTGATCCTTCTTGAGGGAGCTTCTAAGGAGGTGGTCACACCTTCATCAAGATTACACGGAGTACCCGAGAGCATAGTGTCAGACTGCGATCCTAGATTCACATCATGGTTTTGGCAATCCTTGCAAGCTGCATTGGGTACACAGTTGAGAATGAGCTCAGCTTATCACCCTCAGACGAATGTTTAGTCTGAGCAGACCATTTTCAATCTCTAGAAGATTTATTGAGGTCATGTGTGCTAGACTAGTTGGGAAACTGGAATGATGTATTACCCTTGGTAGAGTTCACATACAATACTAGTTATCATGGGATGAAGGATTAACTTGTTCCTTTTTAAGATTGTTGAATATGGTGTGAGTTGATAAAGAAAGCAAAGTGAAATCCCCACTGGACATTAAGATAACAAGCTATCTAGATGTGAAGGTTCCTTTCACAAAGTTCAAGAGAAGAAGATGATGGATTGATTCCAAACAAAAAGGAAATGGAAGGCACATAAAGCATAGAAAACTAAGAACAATTAAAGGAAAAAGAAAACATAAGATGGATAGGAAAGAAATGGTAAAAATGTGAGAAGCACGCCACTACAAGGCTATGCTAGAAGCCATGGCAACCTTGAAGATGAGTGGATGTGTGCCGCCACTTGCTATGCAAGATAAGGCTTAAAGGTATTCACTCTTTAGGGAGGAAACTCTCACAAATGGTTGAGACACAAGAGTGTTTTTACTTCAAAATGTTCAACCCTTTTACATGTTTAGGAGCACCCCTTATATAGAAGAGTTTAGGGTCCTCTATGCAAATAAAAGATACCTAAGGATGTCTCTACAAAAACCTAACCCTAGCTTCAAGAAGCTAGGTCAACTAACGTTAAAAATATGAGAGACAAAATAACTAACTATGGTGTGTGCAAGGCTAATTTCGTTCTAGCACAAATGGAGACCAAGAATGTGTCTCATATGTCTCCAAAAAGTGGCCAAAGTGTGCTAAAAACAAAGGAGACCAAAGGTACATAAGTACACTTGCTTTATGCCTTTTTCTTTATGCTTTATCCCTTTGCTTTACTCTCTCCTCCACATCATTTGTGCTCCCCAATCACCATGCGCCACCTAGCATTGCTTTTTTACTCCTAATTAACCTACAAAACAAATAAACATAGATTAACATGTTGGCTTAAGTCAAGTCAACTATATTCAACAAGTCAAACCTAGTCAAAGGTCAACAAGTCAACTAAAGTTGATTCAACTAAGTCAACTTTAGGAATCAAAAAATAACAAACACAAATGAAGGGATGAAGGATTAGTGAACTTCCTTTCTAAACATGCTGAGTCTTCTTAAGCATGTGCCTCCATCCTTGGTTGGGGTCAATTGATGAAGGATTGACCCCAACTTCCATGTGTGAAAAGGAAGCTTTTCCATAGTGCTTTATTATGCATTAGGTCCGTTGATGAGAAGCAAATTCGTCAAACACAACGCATGGAATTATTTATTGTAACATATCAAGGTGGGGTAGTGTTGGCAGGCACGGATTGCAACCATTGGAAAGGAACAAAGATGAATATACTGAAATTGAATTTGATCCTGGAGAAAGAGAATTAGTTTCAAGTTGTGGAAAAATAAAGTCCTTCACAAGATCACAATAAACTTATACTAAAACTAGTAGAAAAATAAAGTCTTAAGATTGACTAATGCGCCACATTGATGCAGTTTCCTTTATTCAAAGAAGGGCCCAATGCTTTGTAAAATTGGCTTACCAAATTGTGTTTTGGCTTAACCAATTAATGCGCTTTAGTTTTGCTTTATTTTCAAGTTGTAATAAGGGTTCACATTCCAACTTAAGAACCAGCCTTTGGAAGATCAAGAGGACCATTGCTTAAAGTTTGTAGATGACTTTCGGTAGCCTTAGTTTCAGTTACAATCAACCATTAAGTAGTGGATCATTACTAGCTTGAGTGAATCATTAATGGCTTTAAGTGGGTTGTAATTGAAATTTATGTGTCTTTTGTCATTCCAATGGTTAAAGCTCCAATATAAACTGAACAACTTTCATCAATGAAAGCAAGTTGCGTTTTATTAAGAAAATATCAGAGTTTTATTTCTTCTGTCTTAGTGAGAGTGATTCTCCTAAATTCTTGAGTGATTCAAGAATCCCTGAGTTTTGTCAAAGGTCCTTTGTCACTATGTGTGTTTAAACTCTTAGGCTTATCTTCCATTCTTGGAAGTGTGATGTCGATCAATTTCTGCACCATCTTCTTACATGTTGCCATTTTTTCGTTTTAAATAATTTCTCAAACTTCTTGCTTATTAGCATTCCAACCTTGATAGAGCAGTAAAACGAATCCACGCCCATGCATTCACATCATTTGCTATTCAGTGCTTGGCTATCTAGATTTGGAATAGGAATGGAAGTTTATTATACAAGGTGTTTAATTGAAAGCCACCCATGTTTAGTTGCATTCGAGTACGGAAGCGACAACAATGTTGTGAGCGAAAGATTGGTGGAGAAACTGCAGTTACCAACAACCTTTCATCCGAATCAAGCATGGATCAAATTCAGTACAAAGCAGTGTATGAAAGAAGTATTATGTGATGTGGCTCCCACGTACTCTTGTCATCTTCTTTTTGAATGGGCATGGCTTCTTTTTAAAACACTCAATCTTGATAAACGTTCCCTTTGTTTGAGGCACGAGGGACATAAAGTGAAGTTGAGATTTATGACACCAAGGCAAGTCAGTAAGGATCAACATAGGCTAAAGGAGAAAATAGAAAAAGAAAGAATAAGAAAAGAAGAAATAAAAACTGCAGAAGGAAGGGAAAATGCAGAAAAAGAAATGGAAGTAGAGAAAAATATGATGGAAAATATATTTGTCAATGTTTTTTCTTCTACAGTTTGTGATGTCATTTTACATGAACAAAAGGATATGCATGTGAATGAAACACACCAACTTCCATGTTTGAAAAGGAAACTTGTCCATAGTGCTTTATTATGCCTTTGGTCCGCTGATGAGAAGCAAATTCGTCAAACACAACGCATGGAATTATTTATTGTTACATATCAATGTAGGGTAGTGTTGGCAGACGAAGTGCTCCACGGATTGCAACCATTGGAAAGGAACAAATATGAATATATTCAAATTGAATATGATCCTGGTGGAAGAGAATTAGTTTCGAGTTGTGGAAAAATAAAGTCCTTCACAAGATCATAATAAACTTATACTAAAACTAGTAGAAAAATAAAGTGTTAAGATTTCGGACGAATCTTCTCGAAGAAGGAGAGTATGATTTGAATTGCGTATGGGCCAAATGAAGGATGACTAATGCGCCACAATGATGTAGTTTCCTTTACTTAAATAAGGGCCCAATGCTTTGTAAAATTGGCTTACCAAATTGTGGTTTGGCTTAACCAATGAATGCGCTTTACTTTTGCTTTATTTTCAAGTTGTAATAAGGGTCCACATGCCAACTTAAGAACCAGCCTTTGGAAGATCAGGAGGACCATTCCTTAAAGTTTGTAGATGACTTTCGGTAGCCTTAATTTCAGTTACAATCAACCATTAAGTAGTGGATCATTATTAGCTTGAGTGGATCATTAATGGCTTTAAGTGGGTTGTAATTGAAATTTATTTTTCTTTTGTCATTCTGATGGTTACAGCTCCTATATAAACTGAACCACTTTCATCAATGAAGGCAAGTTGCGTTTTATTCAGAAAATATCAGAGTTTTATTTCTTCTGTCTTAGTGAGAGTGATTCTCCTAAGTTCTTGAGTGATTCCAGAATCCCTTAGTTTTGTCAAAGGTCCTTTATCACTATGTGTGTTTAAACTTCTAGGCTTATCTTCCATTCTTGGAAGTGTGAGGTTGATCAATTTCCGCTCCATCTTCTTATATGTTTCCATTTTTTTGTTTTAAATAATTTCTCAAACTTCTTGCCCATTAGCATTCCAACCTTGATAGATCAGTAAAACGAATCCAACCCCCTGTATTCACATCATTTGATATTCAGTGCTTGGCTATCTAGATTTAGAATAGGAATGGAAGTTTATTATACAAGGTGTTTAATTGAAGGCCACCCATGTTTAGTTGCATTCGAGTACGGAAGCGACAACAATGTTGTGAGCGAAAGATTGCTGGAGAAACTGCAGTTACCAACAACCTTTCATCTGAATCAAGCATGGATCAAATTCAGTACAGAGTAGTGTGTGAAAGAAGTATTATGTGATGTGGCTCCCATGGACTCTTGTCATCTCCTTTTTGAATGGCAATGGCTTGTTCTTAAAACATTCAATCTTGATAAACGTTCCCTTTGTTTGAGGCACGAGGGAAATAAAGTGAAGTTGAGATTTATGACACCAAGGCAAGTCAGTAAGGATCAACATAGGCTGAAAGAGAAAATAGAAAAAGAAAGAATAAAAAAAGAAGCAATAAAAACAACAGAAGGAAGGGAAAATGAAGAAAAAGAAATCGAAGTAGAGAAAAATATGATGGAAATTCTATTTGTCAATGTTTTTTCTTCTACAGTTTGTGATCTCATTTTACATGAACAAAAGGATATGCATGTGAATGAAACACACCCACTTTCATGTTTGAAAAGGAAGGTTGTCCATAGTGCTTTATTATGCATTTGGTCCGCTGATGAGAAACAAATTCTTCAAACACAAAGCATGGAATTATTTATTGTTAAATATCAAGGTGGGGTAGTGTTGGCAGGCAAAATGCTCCACGGATTGCAACCATTGGAAAGGAACAAAGATTAATATATTCAAATTGAATTTGATCCTGGAGGAAGAGAATTAGTTTCAAGTTGTGGAAAAATAAAGTCCTTCACAAGATCACAATAAACTTATACTAAAACTAGTAGAAAAATAAAGTCTTAAGATTCGGGACGAATCTTCTCGAAGAATGAGAGTATGATATGAATTGCGTATGGGCCAAATAAAGGATGACTAATGCGCCACGTTGATGCAGTTTCCTGTACTTAAATAAGGGCCCAATGCTTTGTAAAATTGGCTTACCAAATTGTGTTTTGGCTTAACCAATGAATGCGCTTTAGTTTTGCTTTATTTTCAAGTTGTAATAAGGGTCCACATGCCAACTTAAGAACCAGCCTTTGGAAGATCAGGAGGACCATTGCTTAAAGTTTGTAGATGACTTTCGGTAGCCTTAGTTTCAGTTACAATCAACCATTAAGTAGTGGATTATTATTAGCTTGGTTGGATCATTAATGGCTTTAAGTGGGTTGTAATTGAAATTTCTTTTTCTTTTGTCACTCTGATGGTTAAAGCTCCTATATAAACTGAACCACTTTCATCAATTAAAGCAAGTTGCGTTTTATTCAGAAAATATCAGAGTTTTATTTCTTCTGTCTTAGTGAGAGTGATTCTCCTAAGTTCTTGAGTGATTCAAGAATCCTTGACTTTTGTCAAAGATCCTTTATCACTATGTGTGTTTAAACTCTTAGGCTTATCTTCCATTCTTAGAAGTGTGATGTCGATCAATTTCCGCTCCATCTTCTTATATGTTGCCATTTTTTCGTTTTAAATAATTTCTTAAACTTCTTCCTTATTAGCATTCCAACCTTGATAGATCAGTAAAACGAATCCAACCCCCTACATTCACATCATTTGGTATTCAGTGCCTGGCAATCTAGATTTGGAATAGGAATGGAAATTTATTATACAAGGTGTTTAATTGAAGGCCACCCATGTTTAGTTGCATTCGAGTACGGAAGCGACAACAATGTTGTGAGCGAAATATTGGTGGAGAAACTGCAGTTACAAACAACCTTTCATTCGAATCAAGCATGGATCAAATTTAGTACAGAGCAGTGTGTGAAGGAAGTATTATGTGATGTGGTTCCCATGGAATCTTGTCATCTTCTTTTTGAATGGCCATGGCTTCTTTTTAAAACACTCAATCTTGATGAACGTTCCATTTGTTTGAGGCACGAGGGACGTAATGTGAAGTTAAATTTATGACACCAAGGCAAGTCAGTAAGGATCAACATAGGCTGAAAGAGAAAATAGAAAAAGAAAGAATAAAAAAAGGAGCAATAAAAACTGCAAAAGGAAGGGAAAATGAAGAAAAGGAAATGGGAGTAGAGAAAAATATGATGGAAAGTTTATTTGTCAATGTTTTTTCTTCTACAGTTTGTGATGTCATTTTACATGAACAAAACGATATGCATGTGAATGAAACACACCAACTTCCATGTTTGAAAAGGAAACTTGTCCATAGTGCTTTATTATGCCTTTGGTCCGCTGATGAGAAGCGAATTCGTCAAACACAACGCATGGAATTATTTATTGTTACATATCAAGGTGGGGTAGTGTTGGCAGGCAAAGTGCTCCACGGATTGCAACCATTGGAAAGGAACAAAGATGAATATATTCAAATTGAATTTGATCCTAGAGGAAGAGCATTAGTTTCAAGATGTGGAAAAATAAAGTCCTTCACAAGATCACAATAAACTTATACTAAAACTAGTAGAAAAATAAAGTCTTAAGATTCGGGACGAATCTTCTCAAAGAAGGAGGGTATGATGTGAATTGCGTATGGGCCAAATGGAGGATGACTAATGCACCACGTTGATGCATTTCCTTTATTTAAATAAGGGCCCAATGCTTTCTAAAATTGGCTTACCAAATTGTGTTTTAGCTTAAGAAATTAATGCGCTTTAGTTTTGCTTTATTTTCAAGTTGTAATAAGGGTCCACATGCCAACTTAAGAACCAGCCTTTGGAAGATCAGGAGGACCATTGCTTAAAGTTTGTAGATGACTTTCGGTAGCCTTAATTTCCATTACAATTAACCATTAAGTAGTGGATCATTATTAGCTTGAGTGGATCATTAATAGCTTTAACTGGGTTGTAATTGAAATTTATGTGTCTTTTGTCATTCTGATGGTTAAACCTCTTATATAAACTGAACCACTTTCATCAATGAAAGCAAGTTGCGTTTTATTCAGAAAATATCAGAGTTTTATTTCTTCTGTCTTAGTGAGAGTGATTCTCCTAAGTTCTTGAGTGATTCAAGAATCCCTGGGTTTTGTCAAAGGTCCTTTATCACTATGTGTGTTTAAACTCTTAGGCTTATCTTCCATTCTTGAAAGTGTGATGTCGATCAATTTCCGCTCCATCTTCTTATATGTTGCCATTTTTTCGTTTTAAATAATTTCTCAAACTTCTTGGTTATTACCATTCCAACCTTGATAGACCAGTAAAACGAATCCAACCCTCTACATTCACATCATTTGGTATTCAGTGCTTGGCTATCTAGATTTGGAATAGGAATGGAAGTTTATTATACAAGGTGTTTAATTGAAGGCCACCCATGTTTAGTTGCATTCGAGTACGAAAGCGACAACAATGTTGTGAGCGAAAGATTGGTGGAGAAACTGCAGTTACCAACAACCTTTCATCCGAATCAAGCATGGATCAAATTCAGTACAAAGCAGTGTGTGAAAGAAGTATTATGTGATGTGGCTCCCACGTACTCTTGTCATCTTCTTTTTGAATGGGCATGGCTTCTTTTTAAAACACTCAATCTTGATAAACGTTCCCTTTGTTTGAGGCACGAGGGACATAAAGTGAAGTTGAGATTTATGACACCAAGGCAAGTCAGTAAGGATCAACATAGGCTAAAGGAGAAAATAGAAAAAGAAAGAATAAGAAAAGAAGAAATAAAAACTGCAGAAGGAAGGGAAAATGCAGAAAAAGAAATGGAAGTAGAGAAAAATATGATGGAAAATATATTTGTCAATGTTTTTTCTTCTACAGTTTGTGATGTCATTTTACATGAACAAAAGGATATGCATGTGAATGAAACACACCAACTTCCATGTTTGAAAAGGAAACTTGTCCATAGTGCTTTATTATGCCTTTGGTCCGCTGATGAGAAGCGAATTCGTCAAACACAACGCATGGAATTATTTATTGTTACATATCAAGGTGGGGTAGTGTTGGCAGGCAAAGTGCTCCACGGATTGCAACCATTGGAAAGGCACAAAGATGAATATATTCAAATTGAATTTGATCCTAGAGGAAGAGAATTAGTTTCAAGTTGTGGAAAAATAAAGTCCTTCACAAGATCACAATAAACTTATACTAAAACTAGTAGAAAAATAAAGTCTTAAGATTCGGGACGAATCTTCTCGAAAAATGACGTTTTGATGTGAATTACGTATGGGCCAAATTGAGGATGACTAATGTGCCACGTTGATGCAGTTTCCTTTATTTAAATAAGGGCCCAATGCTTTGTAAAACGGGCTTACCAAATTGTGTTTTAGCTTAACAAATTAATGCGCTTTAGTTTTGCTTTATTTTCAAGTTGTAATAAGGGTCCACATGCCAACTTAAGAACCAGCCTTTGGAAGATCAGGAGGACCATTGCTTAAAGTTTGTAGATGACTTTCGGTAGCCTTAATTTCCATTACAATTAACCATTAAGTAGTGGATCATTATTAGCTTGAGTGGATCATTAATAGCTTTAAGTGGGTTGTAATTGAAATTTATGTGTCTTTTGTCATTCTGATGATTAAACCTCCTATATAAACTGAACCACTTTCATCAATGAAAGCAAGTTGCGTTTTATTCAGAAAATATCAGAGTTTTATTTCTTCTGTCTTAGTGAAAGTGGTTCTCCTAAGTTCTTGAGTGATTCAAGCATCCCTGGGTTTTGTCAAAGCTCCTTTATCACTATGTGTGTTTAACCTCTTAGGCTTATCTTCCATTCTTGGAAGTGTGATGTCGATCAATTTCCGCTCCATCTTCTTATATGTTGCCATTTTTTCGTTTTAAATAATTTCTCAAACTTCTTGCTTATTAGCATTCCAACCTTGATAGATCAGTTAAACGAAACCAACCCCTTGCATTCACATCATTTGGTATTCAGTGCCCCGCTATCTAGATTTGGAATAGGAATGGAACTTTATTATACAAGGTGTTCAATTGAAGGCCACCCATGTTTAGTTGCATTCGAGTATGGAAATGACAACAATGTTGTGAGCGAAAGATTGGTGGAGAAACTGCAATTTCCAACAACCTTTCATCCGAATCAAGCATGGATCAAATTCAGTACAGAGCAGTGTGTGAAAGATGTATTATGTGATGTGGCTCCCATAGACTCTTGTCATCTTCTTTTGGAATGGGCATGGCTTCGTTTTAAAACACTCAATCTTGATGAACATTCTCTTTGTTTGAGGCACGAGAGACATAAAGTGAAGTTGAGATTTATGACACCAAGGCAAGTCAGTAAGGATCAACACAGGCTGAAGGAGAAAATAGAAAAAGAAAGAATAAAAAAAGAAGCAATAAAACCTGCAGAAGGAAGGAAAAATGAAGAAAAAGAAATGGAAGTAGAGAAAAATATGATGGAAAGTTTATTTGTCAATGTTTTTTCTTCTACAGTTTGTGATGTCATTTTACATGAACAAAAGGATATGCATGTGAATGAAACACAACAACTTCCATGTTTGAAAAGGAAGGTTGTCCATGGTGCTTTATTATGCATTTGGTCTGCTGATAAGAAGCAAATTCGTCAAACACAACGTATGGAATTATTTATTTTTACATATCAAGGTGGCGTAGTGTTAGTAGGCAAAGTGCTCCACGGATTGCAACCATTGGAAAGGAACAAAGATGAATATATTCAAATTGAATTTGGTCCTGAAGGTAGAGAATTAGTTTCAAGTTGTGGAAAAATAAAGTCCTTCACAAGATCACAATAAACTTATACTAAAACTAGTAGAAAAATAAAGTCTTAAGATTCGGGACGAATCTTCTCGAAGAAGGAGGGTATGATGTTAATTGCGTGTGGGCCAAATGGAGGATGACTAATGTGCCACGTTGATGTAGTTTCCTTTATTTAAATTAGGGCCCAATGCTTTGTAAGATTGGCGTAACAAATTGTGTTTTGGCTTAACCAATTAATGCGCTTTAGTTTTGCTTTAGTTTCAAGTTGTAATAAGGGTCCACATGCCAACTTAAGAACCAGCCTTTGGCAGATCAAGAGGACTATTGCTTAAAGTTTGTAGATGACTTTCGATAGCCTTAATTTCAGTTACAATTAACCATTAAATTAGTGGATCGTTATTAGCTTGAGTAGATCATTAATAGCTTTAAGTGGGTTGTAATTGAAATTTATGTGTCTTTTGTCATTCTGATGGTTAAACCTCTTATATAAACTGAACCACTTTCATCAATGAAAGCAAGTTGCGTTTTATTCAGAAAATATCAGAGTTTTATTTCTTCTATCTTAGTGAGAGTGGTTCTCCTAAGTTATTGAGTGATTCAAGAATCCCTGAGTTTTGTCAAAGGTCCTTTATCACTATGTGTGTTTAAACTCTTAGGCTTATCTTCCATCCTTGGAAGTGTGATGTCGATCAATTTCTGCTCCATCTTCTTATATGTTTCCATTTTTTCGTTTTAAATTATTTCTCAAACTTCTTGCTTATTAGCATTCCAACCTTGATAGATCTATAAAACGAATCCATCCCCCTGCATTCACATCATTTGGTATTCTGATGAAGGATTGACCCCAACCAAGGATGAAGGCACATGCTTAAGAAGACTAAGCATGTTTAGAAAGGAAGTTCACTAATCCTTCATCCCTTTCATTTGTGTTTGTTATTTTTGATTCCCTAAGTTGACTTAGTTGAATCAACTTTAGTTGAATTGTTGACCTTTGACTAGGCTTGACTTGTTGACTATAGTTGACTTGACTTAAGCCAACATGCTAATCTATGTTTATTTGCTTTGTAGTTTAATTAGGAGTAAGAAAGCAATGCTAGGTTGCGCATGGTGATTGGGGAGCATAAATGATGTGGAGGAGAGAGTAAAGCAAAGGCATAAAGTATAAAGTAAAAGGCATAAAGCAAGTGTACCTATGTACCTTTGGTCTCCTTTGTTTTTAGCACACTTTGACCCCTTTTTGGAGACATATGAGACACATTCTTTGTCTCCTTTTGTGGTAGATCGAAATTAGCCTTGCACACACCATAGTTAGCTCTTTTGTCTCTCATTTTTGTAACCTTATTTGACCTAGTTTCTAGAATCTAGGGTTAGGTTTTTTTAGAGACATCCTTAGGTATCTTTTATTTTCTTAGAGGCCCATAAACTCTTCTATATAAGGGGTGCTCCTAGACATGTAAAAGGGTTGAACATTTTGAAGTAAAAACACTGTTGTGTCTCAACCATTTGTGAGAGTTTCCTCCCTTGGGAGTGAATACTTTTAAGCCTTATCTTGCATAGCAAGTGGCGGCACACATCCACTCATCTTCAAGGTTGCCATGGCTTCTAGCCTAGCCTT
>Ga0214543_1012183_pt1 | contig 11600 bp, 4 predicted proteins | sample CNSS2metaG_FD_160094 | JGI IMG/M metagenome (GOLD analysis project Ga0214543, IMG submission 160094) | Root nodule microbial communities from cowpea collected in UCLA plant growth center, Los Angeles, California, USA - CNSS2 | ecosystem: Host-associated > Plants > Roots > Nodule | place: USA...
ATATATATATATATATATATATGAATATTAATTAAACAAATTATAAATACATTTGTATTTTAAGATATTTTCTATAATTTGATTAATATATTAAAATTTAAAATGTATATCTATCATTGTTTTAATGACTAAATTGTATAAATATAATTTTGATGATTAAATTATTTGAAAATTTGAAAAGGATAAAGACCGAGAAAAGGAAGTCGTATGTTCATACTAGACTTCCATACGTTAAAATAAAAAAGAGACGTATAAAATTTAAATATGTAACATTAATAAGTGAAGTCGATGGTGACTTCTTTGTAAAATTAAAAATACTGTTTATAAAATACGATATAAAGGAGAAGAGAAAAGAGATAGATAGACTTTTTTGGAACCAAAATTACTGAATTTTAAAAAATGAAAAATGCATATCTACTAAGAACCAGAAAGATAATTTGTTTTTGGTTTTCATCTCCATGAAATTCAAGACCGAAACAGTTATTATAATAATAATAATAATAATAATAATAATAATTTACAAATCAGCAATGAAAATCTATTTCGTTTTTTATTTGTCCCTTGAATATTATTATTATTATTATTATTATGAAATATTCATCCATTTTATTAATAGTTGTTTTTTATATAAGAAAAAAACAATTGATCGTCTTCAATAATATTTCTTCTTTAACACTATTTTCCCACTAAAAATAAAAGTAGAAACTTACTTAAAATACAAATTAGGCACTACTTCAATCGAGTATATGTATTTAATTTGGTATAAACATTATATTTTTCAAGTAATCTAACAAATCTAATAGAGATAGGCTCCATGCCTATAGCAACTTGTCAAATGGAACCTACCTTTAATTTCAATGAGTAAGTTTGGTGAAGTTTAATTTTAGTAAATGATAATTGAATTTAAAGGTCGTTCTCTGAAAATAGTATAATTAAGATTCGAAATCTATGTAGAAATAGTAATAGACCTAAGACCCGAGTCAGTGGAAATGATTTGATTTTCAAATAATATAAATTAATAATAATTATCATCATGTAATTAAATAATAAGTATAAATTTTTTAAAGAGTAAGAGGAGCAGAATTAAGAAAATAAATAAATTATTTGAGGAGATAATTTTTTTTTTCAAATATTTAAAAAATATTTTAACAAAAATGAGGGAGAACGTTTGACCATACTTAATTATATATAGATCCGCCACTATGCTAGAAGTTATACAAATTTAATATTGAATCAAATGTAAAAATAAAATTGTTTCTAAAAAAGTGTACAGGTGGAAACAAACTTGAAAAAAAAAACTCAATATTTATAAAATCTAGATAAATTTGATAAGATGGTAAAATATATAAATCACCTTATATTTAGTTTTTCTCTCTATAAGGAACCATGATTGTTCAAATTTTATGTCATTAATTATCCTATAGAAAAATTCTTTGCCGCAGGAAATTCAAAATAGATTCTTAGGAGTGACAATGAACATATAAAGAAAATACATTGTATAATTGAGATATTAAACATGAAAGTTTGAGTGTAAAAAATATAGGGCCTTTTATGAATCTCTTATAAGGAAAATGGAAGAACATTTATCGAATGGGAACAAATCTAAATATTTATATAGTAATACTTTGATTTGGTGAATTCTAAAAGTATACGTGGGATTGATCGGCGTATGATCATCCATTAATTCTTGCACTTTATGCTCTGCAGAGGAATGCGAAACCACCTCTTTCTCCTTCTTCTCTTCATCTCCACTTCATCTGTAGCCAGAGACACACTTCCAGAAGGTTCCTCACTTTCGGTAGAGAAACAAAGTGACATCCTCCTTTCATCCAATGGCGATTTTTCCGCCGGTTTCTTCCGAGTTGGTCAAAACGCCTTCTGCTTCTCCGTTTGCTTCACGCGCTCCAAACAACCCACCGTTTTATGGATGGCCAAACGTGACCAACCCGTCAACGGCAAAGGCTCCTTCCTCTCACTCCGGAAAAGCGGCAACCTCGTTTTGACGGATGCTGGAGGAACCATTATCTGGGAAACCGCCACTCTTTCCTCCTTCCAACTTCACCTAAAGCTAAGAAACAATGGAAACCTTCTTCTCCTCACTTCCGAAGGCACAACCATTTGGCAAAACTTCGATTCCCCAACGGATACCCTTCTTCCAACGCAGCCACTCACAGAGCGAGTCGCTCTCGTTTCTCCGAGAAGTGCAACGAACCATTCCTCCGGATTCTACAAACTTTACTTCGACGACGAGTCCTTTCTTCGCTTACTCTACAAAGGTCACACGTTTTCCAGCGTGTACTGGCCAGCACCGTGGCAGCTTCCAACTGTTCCAACTGACATAGGCAGAACCAACTACAATTTCACCAAAACCGCTTTGTTAGATTCCTTTGGACTCTTCACTTCCTCTGATGGGTTTGAATTCCGCTCCACCGATTATCCCAAAAAACTGTACAGGAGACTCAAGATGGATTCTGATGGTAATGTGCGTTTGTATAGCTTCAACGAGGAGCGTAAGATCTGGGAGGTGACGTGGCAAGTTGTTTCCCAACCGTGCTCCATTCATGGAATTTGTGGACAGAACAGCATCTGCAATCATGATCCTGTTATTGGGAGGACTTGCTATTGCTTGAAAGGGTATAAGGTTAAGGATCCTAATGACTGGACTCAGGGCTGTGAGCCCGAGTTTTCTCCTTCTGATTTTTCTTGCAACAGTCGTCAGTCTTTGGGTTTTCTCCGTCTTCCAAACATGGACCTGTACGGCTATGATATGTCCTATGGAATCGTTTCGAGCTTAAAGGAATGCCAGAATCTATGTCTGGCGCTTTGTGATGAATGTGTAGCTGTTCAATTAAAGTTTAACGAATTTGGAACATTTCGTTGTTATGTGAAAAAGGTGGCATTCAATGGAAGGGATAGTCCTCATATAATTGTAGATACCTATATAAAGTTGCCAAATTCGATTTTGCGCTCGTCCACAAAGATTCTAAAACATTCCAGGATGAATTGCTCCGTCGGTTTGTCTCAAAAGTTGAACAGGTTTTATCAGCCGCCAGAAAAAAACTCCACGTTGAGTTTCTTGGTTTGGTTCGCTTTCGGGGTCGGGGTGTTTGAGTTTTCCACCATTTTCCTCGTGTGGTTCTTCTTGTTCAGAACAAGCAAGAACCCTGACCCGCTGGATGAACAACAACACCTTCTGTCTGCCACAAGGTTTCAGAGGTTCACGTACGCAGAGCTAAAATCCGCAACAAGAGGGTTCAAAGAGGAGGTTGGGCGAGGAGCGGGAGGGGTTGTTTACAAAGGGACATTATATGATAACCGTGTTGCGGCTATTAAACGCTTAAACGAAGCTACTCAGCGAGAAGCTGAATTTTTGGCTGAAATAAGAACAATTGGGATGCTGAACCACATGAATTTGATTGACATGTGGGGTTACTGCGTTGAAGGGAAGCACAGGCTTTTAGTGTATGAGTACATGGAATATGGATCCTTAGCGGACAATCTATTTGGCAACGCACTTGATTGGAAGAAAAGGTTCAACGTTGCTGTGGGCACAGCAAGAGGTTTGGCTTACTTACACGAAGAGTGTTTGGAGTGGATTTTGCATTGCGACGTAAAGCCTCAAAACATTCTCCTTAACTCAGAGTTCCAACCAAAAGTAGCAGATTTTGGGTTGTCAAAACTTTTAAACAGAGACGAGCGTAGAAATTGTAGTTTTTCAGGAATAAGAGGGACTAGAGGGTACATGGCTCTGGAATGGGCTTACAATCTCCGTATCACTTCGAAGGTGGATGTTTATAGCTATGGGATAGTGGTGTTGGAAATGGTGAGTGGAAGAAGTCCTATGGCAATTCACAGTCTTGAGAACAGTGGGAATATAGAGAAGCATCGGCTTGTGACGTGGATAAGGGAGAAGATAAAGCTTGCACCCACTTTTGGGTTTCGGATGGAGGAGATAATTGATCCCAGCTTAGAAGGAAACTACAACGTTTCAGAAGTAGAGGTTTTGGTTGAAGTGGCTTTGCAGTGCGTGCAAGATGATATGAATGAAAGACCATCCATGAGCCAAGTTGCAGAGATGCTTCGGGCTCATCAAAATAAACTCCTACCTCTTTAATTATATTTCGTCTTTTAATTTTCTTATTCTTCTTGTTTTTGGATTCTTGCCACTGCTGCTTATTTTGAAGGAAAGGATGAATGACATAACAATGAAGTTTTGTTTATGCTTCATTGCTACTGTTTCTTACGCAATATTATCTAGGTTTCATTGTTGGTTGAGATAGTTATAAAAATCTCTGTTTCCGTTATAATTCTATTTTAAGATGGAATTGCTCTTTTATTTTTATGTTTGAATTCTGTTTTTAGTATTATTTAGGTTTCAATTCTCTTTATTCAAAGGAAAAGATTCCAGTCATCTAGAGTCTTTATTTTACTCCCATTTCAGTCCTTCAAATAACACAAAAAGTTAACATATTAAAATTCATACTGATCATTAATAATATAACCTTTTATATATTGACAAAAAAAATATTCTTAAAAAATCAAATTAAAAGCACCTCTCAGGTCTTTAAGGACGAAATTGGAAAATGCATTCTAAATAAAATAATTTGATATCGTAGGTGGAAATATAAAGTATGACAAGGATGGTGTTTGCAGAACATTATTTTATTTCATCATTATTATCCGTCAAATGTGATGGTTGGTGCAAACCACGAGCAACCAACTAAAAGCGTCCACTCCAAATTTGGGTCAATTTAAGGCGGCTGTGAGTTTATTATAATAATGATAATTTACAAATCAGCAATGCAAACCGATTTCATTCTATATTTGTCCCGGTATTTTGGTCTTCTACCTCATAGGAGTCAAGCAACCAATATAATGTGCATTTCTAATTTACTTTAAATATTATTATTATTATTATTATTATTACAAAATATTCATTGTATTGATAGGTGGTTGTCATGAAAAAACAAGATTATCATTAGAGTTATACATTCATTTTCTATATAATCAAATAGTATAAAGGACTATGAATAGTGGCTATGTGATTATTGACCCGATCCTGGTTATCGATCCATTTCTAATCAATACCTTCCATCAAGTGGGAAATAACAAATTTTCGGAATAACTCATAATATAGTTCCAACATCAATGTAAAGTAATAAAGTCACCTCTAAAAAAATTTTTTTTTTTTACGACTACATTGATTAAATCAATAAATCATTATTTATTGAGAACAACATTTTTTAAATTTTGTGTATAATCGAAGTCCCATTCATATTAATATGGACATAGAATTTACTAAATTGGAATCTCTAGTCAAATTGACACTATTTTATCTCATTTAATATTTACATTTCATGTAGTTTTATGCCTTCATGAAAGCCTTATAAGAAAAAAACTCCTGGAATGAGATAAAAAACCTAAAAAAAAAAAGAAGAAGCAAGCAATCGATAATCAAAACGAAGATAAAAAACACATTTATTAACTATAAAAAAAATAAAAAATAAAAAATTTATAATGTTCTACATTTTTTTTTATGATTCTTTGGTCAAATGACTTAATATAATAAGGTTAAGTATGTCTTTAATTCCTGAACTTTGACTAAAAATTGAAATTTGTTTTTATTTGAAACTTTGATATATTTTTATTTCTAAACTTTAAAAATGAATTAATATAATATTTTAACTCAATTACTTTAACTTTTTTCTAAGGTATAGAATGCATTTCTCATCAAATATTAAACCGAAATGTGTCAAACAGTGTAAATAACTTCAACACTAACATGAAATGCATTCGACACTTCCAAAAAAATTAACGTAGTTTGGTTAAAAAGACTATATTTATTTATTTTTAAAATTTAGAAACCAAAATGTATCGAAATTTCAGAAGGAACGAATCCAATTTTGAGTTAAAATTAAGGTACTAAAAACATAATTCACTTATATGGTAATCTCTCACTCTAAATATTTCGATAAGGATTTATTTATCGAGATATCAATTTGTTATTCATTTACTGTAAAGGCTTGGGACATAGCCTCTTTTTCCCTTATGAATGAGAGTACATTATAATACTTTGATTTGGTGAAAAAATCTTTTAAAAGGAACAAATCTAAATAACAATTTAGTTTGGTGGAGAGTTTTTTCTAAAAGTCTACGAGGAGAAAGTCAATTAAAATGGTCTGATAAAATATATTTAGGAGTACAATATCATTATTGAGAATAACAAAAGTGGAAAGTTTTATAGTTATCAATAACATGGAGTATTTGGAAAATAAAAACAGGTTTGAAGGAAGATATATTGCCTATGGGCTTACGAAGTCAGAGTTACTGGGCCTTGAGTTCTTCAGTACCAGCTGAAATAATTTGCTACCTAAATTGATTAATTACCACAATTGATGATCCACTTTCATTTGAAATAAGATTGAATGATCTGTGGTGAACCCAAGAGAAGTATTGAATTTGTGTCATGTGGTTGGGGTCTTGAAGGTGCTTTAAAAAAATAGAATTTTATATTGTGATAACTAAAAATTATTCGTAAATATTAATTTTAATAATATGTTCTGATTTCAAATCTTATAAGTTTCAAAAGTTCCTAAATTATTGTATTATATTTAACATTTATAATGACATCAACTTTAAATATCAATTTGCTATATATTTAAAATAGAAATGTTTGTTGTGTAAAAAATATATATATATATATATATATATATATATATATATATATATATATATATATATAAGTGCACTATTTGATTACATATCAGTATTATTATTTTGTTGATATAGATTAATGTTATATCTTTTTTCATATAAATAATAGTTTGTTATTAACATCAATTGTATGTTTTGTTTGATTATTTTTTTTCGTTGAATCAATTAAGATTTGCTTTTGATTTATAATAGTTAAGATTTTTTTTAATTATTATATTAGGATATATGCGAAGATTATTTATCTTTTACTATTGATGAGAGTTGTTTCTATTAGTATTAATATAACTATTTTTTCTAGTAATATTGATTAAGTTTATTTAGATAGCATTGATAAGAGTTATTTTTCTTAGTTATCTACCAATACTTGACAAAACTATACTTTTTGTTTATATTCTCAATCCATATATGATAAGTTATATTGAAGTCTTTAATTATTATTTTTGTATGGATGCTTATTTGAATTATTTTTCAACAAAAGTTACCTTATTTAGGTGGTGTACGTTTTGTATTTAATGATAATTTAAATATTTTAAATAAGCAAATAAAAATTCAATAAATTTGAATTATATTATCTAAATAAAATATTTAAATAGTTTGATAAAAAAATAAATCAAATTTAATATAGTTAATTTTTTAATAAATTATAACATTTTTTATTCAAACATAAGATTAAAATCTTTCGAAAGAAAGATTGTTATTAGAGTTTTATTATGAATAGAATTATGCTTTTAAATTGTATTTCATAAATAAATATAGATGAAACTTACTTATATAGGTTCACTTTATTGATAAGGAGCTAGGCTTATAAGAGCACATTTAACATTTGGGCTTACAATAATTATCATTATTATTTTTATTTTTATTATTATTATTATTATTATTATTATTATTATTATTATTATTATTATTATTATATTTACAAACCATTACACTGAATTGTAGTATTAGTAGAAGTATACACTTTTATTGAAAAATTTATAGTTTTGTATAAATAACTTATTTTTATCTTTTTTACAGTCAAATTATTTATTTATTTATTTTACTATTTTTTATGTTTAAAATAAATAATTAATTCAAACTAATAAATATTGACATATATTTTTTATTTTAAAATATATAAAAATAACTATAATTTTGGTACAAATTTTTTAATTTCGTAATTTTATTTGAATTATATTAATAAGTGAACATATAATTAGTTTTAAGTAAATTTCAGGTTTTGATAAATGCCTTTTTTTTATAAATTTAAAATTCATAGTAATTTTTATAAAACATAGCATATATTAATCTAACTATTTTTTAAAAGGTTTATTTAAATATAATTATAGAAAGGAAATAGTTTTCATAAGCATATTTTATTGATCAACTTAACAAACGTTATTATTTAAGAAATTGACATTAACTATAAAATTGAAATTTATTTTATGTTTCAAATATTAATATATTTTAGTTCCTAAACTTCAAATATAAAATATATAATTGTTTTAATTCAATAACAAAGTTTTAGTTTTTCTTAATCATTAAATATTTTTAACTACCATTAAATTTCTTATATCATTTTGCACTTTGTCAATTCTACCATTTAATATTTAAAAAGTTAATTTTATGAATTAAAAAAATCATATTCATTCTTTTTAAAATTTTGTGACTAAAATGTGTTAAATTTTCGACAAAAGATAAATTTCAATTTTAATAATAGGAAGAAGTTATCCAAACAAATGTAACAATATCTTAACTTGTAATAAGTTTATACAATCAAATTCTTTTATTTTGTATACTTATATTTTTGGAAATAGACTGACCTATATATAGTTCTTCAAACATTATTTTCCTGTCCACAAACAAGCTTGATCACCTTGTTCAAATCACTCAGTTTCTGCGTAAACCGGCCATGGATAACATAAATTATGAGATGACACTCACGTGTGATGATCCCAGATTATCATCTTCGCGTCTACATTTCAGAAGCATTTCTACCACTTGACTCATTGTGGGTCTCTTATCCTTTTCTTCTTCAACGCATTGCAGAGCCACTCTCACCAAAGCTTCAATCTTATCCTCCTCGTAAACTCCTTTTACATTGGGTTTCAATATTTCACCAACCCAACCACATCCATTTTTCTCTTTATCTTTAAGCCACGCCACCATGCCCAGATGCTCTTTCTCCACTCCATTATCACTGCCATCAACATACTTCGTTGCACTCTTTCCTGTCACCATTTCCAAAACAACAATCCCATAGCTATAAACATCAACTCTGGACGTGATTCGTTGGTTCAAAACCCACTCGGGAGCCATGTAACCTCTTGTTCCTCGTATCCGTGAAAAACTAGAGTATGTACTACTATCATTTCTGTTTCGCAGCTTCGACAGCCCAAAATCCGCTACCTTTGGATGATAGTTAGAATCTAGAAGAATGTTTTGGGGCTTTACATCACAGTGTAGAATCCACTCCAAACACTCCTCGTGAACATAAGCCAATCCTCTTGCTGTACCTAGTGCTATGTCAAACCTTTTGGTCCAGTCCAATTCATCGGACTCGATATTTTGTGCTAGAGACCCTTGCTCCATGTACTCATACACCAAGAGTCTATGTTTTCCCTCAGCACAATACCCCCACATCTCAATCAAGTTCATATGGTTAAGCCTTCCAATGCTGCTTACTTCTGCAAGGAAATCTTCTTCTCCTTGATTCGCATCCTTCAGTCTCTTCACAGCCGCAACTCGTTGATCCAACAACACACCCTTGAATACAACCCCTCCTGCACCCCTTCCTATCTCCTCACGAAACCCTTTCGTGGCTTGTTTCAGTTCAGAATAGCTGAACTTTCTGAAACCATTCATGGCCAAGTTATAGACTCGTCTATCCACACCAGAATATTTCCTCTCCCTTGTTCTCACCACAAAAAAACAAATCACAAATATGCACAAAACTTCGAATGCCCCCAATCCTCCTACAAACCAAAGCAAGAACTTCACATATCTGTTCTCATGACTCATGTCATACGCTCTCTCAAGCTGCACCGTGCTCAAACTCGAAGAGCAATCAACACTGTGCTCGTCTGTGGATCCTTCAAAAGAATATGAACTATTTGCTGGAAGTTTCAAGTACAGATCAGCGTTGAAATACGGTGTCTGATACGCATTCCGCAGCTGCAACTTCGGGTAACAAGTATAAGTGCCACTGCCAAAGACATATGTATACTGAATGCCTTTACAGTCGCATAATTGAAGGCATAACTGCTGACACTGATGGAGAGTGTAATTTGTCAAAATCCCGTAGTCATAGCCATATAACTCCACGTTGCTTATATACAAAAACCGAGACTGGGTTTTGTTGCAAAGCGTAGAGAATTTCGGTTCACATCCAAAAGACCAATCGTGGTCATTCTTCCACTTATACCCGGGAAGGCAAGAGCACTTCACACTTGAATTTTGGTGGTAAGAGCACAAACTGTTAGGGCCACAAACACCATGAATACTACACGGTCTTGCTTTGGCTTGCCACGTAATAGACCATTTCTCTCCACCATTTTTGCGACTATGAACGCGAATGTTTCCATCATGATCAAGCACTAATCTTCTTTGGATCACAGTGCCATAATCAGATGTCAGAAAAGAGAAATCATCTGAAGAACTAAAATTGCCGAGTGTGTCCATCACCGCAACTCTACTGTTGTTGTAAGTGGAACGTCCAGCGTCCCAAGTGGCCAACCATGGATCTGGCCAGTAAAGGCCAGAAACTTCAGGACCATCGTAAAGAAGACGAAGAACGTTGTCGTTGTCGAAGAACAACGAGTAGAAACCGGAGGACTTGTTGGTCTCGCTTCTAGAAGAGACCAGCTTCGCGTATCTCGTGAACACCTGTTGAGGCAAAAGCGTGTCCGTAGGGAAATCAAAGCTCTGCCACAAGACGACACCGCCGCCCTTCGTTTCGCGCAGAACGAGGTTGCCAGTGTTGTCGAGAAACAGTTGCACAGACGACAGTGAAACGGTGTTTGTGGACCAAACGTGGGATTCGTCGGCGTCCCTTAAGGCGAGGTTGCCGTTGGGAAGAAGGGAAAGCTTGGAACCCTTGCCGTTAACGGGGTAGTCACGGTTCGCCATCCATACGACGGTTGCATCCTGGGTTTCGCCGTTGGTTTGGGAGTACCAAACTGCGAAGGAATATGCGTTTTGGCCAACGGCATAGAAACCCGCACAGAAGATGGCATTTGGTGAGAGCATGACATCGTTGGGGTCCTCCACCAAGAGGGATGAACCTTGATGCAGGATTTCTACTGCTGAAGATGAAAGTTGCAGAGACATAACGAGAGAGAGAAGGATGAACCACATGGTAACAATTGAGTTAAAAGTATTACACCGTTAACAATAATCTAAGTTCATCACTCTCAATGCATATATATATTTCCACTACCTGCAATGGTGTCCATGACTATTGACTATTATCCTTTCATCTCATCCATTGACTATTGATTTAGCTTCATATTCAAATTAGTTGCTTCCTGGTTTTGGCATTGGTTTCGTTCTGCTTCCCTGCGCAGACTCTTTGACAGTGATAGTTATGCTGTGTTCAAAAGAATCATAGGATGTGTTGAGAATAATTTAAAAATTTAATCTTAATCAACAAAGAATATAATCCAAGGCTCGGGATATTCTAATTTTTATAGCCAACAATTTTATACCAAACTAAATTCCATCACACATAAAAAATATCATCATGTTTAACGTTTTATTATTTATTTTTCTCGTACATGTCAGTCTTTTTTTCAAGTCAACTATCAAGGAATTCAGTATTTTGGAATAGTCTCATAAATACAATCATAAGGGAATATATATATATATATATATATATATATATATATATATATATATATAATAATTAG
>Ga0214543_1012187_pt1:0-10000 | contig 11597 bp, 8 predicted proteins | sample CNSS2metaG_FD_160094 | JGI IMG/M metagenome (GOLD analysis project Ga0214543, IMG submission 160094) | Root nodule microbial communities from cowpea collected in UCLA plant growth center, Los Angeles, California, USA - CNSS2 | ecosystem: Host-associated > Plants > Roots > Nodule | place...
CAACAAAACCTGAAAACGCTGATTCACGTATTCTTGGCAGATCTGACCTTTGCTCACTAATTTGATCATAACTTTCTCCACAGAACTCCAAATGCGTTGGTTCTTTTTTTTCTGGAAACTAGACTCAAAGAGCTTTCTTTTAAAATCGTCAAATTTTCTGCCAGCACTGTTTTTTTGTGTCTAATGGAAGAGGATTCGAACCATACAAAGATAGCTACAACAAGACATAGTTAGCACATGAAAAAAACCATATTCAAGATAACCTACGCTCTAGATACCAAATGATGAAGGATTATCTTGTTTCTTTTTAAGATTATTGAATATGGTGTGAGTTGATTAAGAAAGCTAAGGGAAATCCCCACTGGACATTAAGATAGAAAGTTATCTAGATGTGAAGGTTCCTTTCACAAAGCTCAAGAGAAGAAGATGATTGATTGATTCAAAACAAAAAAGAAATGGAAAGAACATAAACCATAGAAAACCAAGAACAATTAAAGAAAGAAGAAAACATAAAATGGAAAGAAAAGGAATGGTAAAAATGTGATTGCCACTACAAGGCTAGACTAGAAGCCATGGCAACCTTGAAGATGAATGGATGTGTGCCGCCACTTGCTATGCAAGATAAGGCTTAAAAGTATTCACTCCCTAGGGAGGAAACTCTCACAAATGGTTGAGACACAAGAGTGTTTTTACTTCAACCCTTTTACATGTCTAGGAGCACCCCTTAGGGTTTAGGGTTTAGGGGTCTCTAAGCAAATAAAAGATACCTAAGGATGTCTCTACAAAAACCTAACCCTAGCTTCTAGAAACTAGGTCAAATAAGGTTACAAAATGAGAGACAAAAGACCTAACTATGGTGTGTGCAAGGCTAATTTCGTTCTAGCACAAAAGGAGACAAAGAATGTGTCTCATATGTCTCCAAAAACTGGTCAAAGTGTGCTAAAAACAAAGGAGACCAAAGGTACATAGGTACACTTGCTTCATGCCTTTTACTTTATGCTTTATGCTTTGCTTTACTCTCTCCTCCACATCATTTATGCTCCCCAATCACCATGTGCCACCTAGTGATACGATCCTATCCAGGAAAGACTTTGATCGTTTCTGAATTTGAACCCTCAAGAGGCACGACACGAATAAATCAGAGAAGAACGCAGAATAAGATAGAGATGGAGGACGCCACAATCTAGCAGATTGATAAGTCAAATGAAGATTTGCCACAAAGATGTTAATCTTTGATAAGAACAAGAGGCCTAAGCCAAGAACAAAGAGAACCCTCTCTTTAATGAAATCAAATTCAAAATATGACTAAAAGTGTCTACATAATTTTTGGTACCTCTATATTTAGGCACACAAGTTTAAGAAAACATGTGAACCCTACAAGAAGGCCCAAACCCAAAACATAAAAACATAAACTAATTTATAAAAGAAAGCCCAAAGCCCAAAGCCCAAAAACATATAACATAACTAATTTCTAAGAGGAAACCCAAAGTCTAAAAATATAAATTAATCTTCCTAAAAGTTATCCTTCAAATGTGCTTCAAGCCATGATCTTCATATTCTTTGAATTTCAGATTGCTTGTAGCATTATGAGCCTTGAATAATTTTGATATTTCAATCTCTTACTCCTTGCCCTTGTCACAGGTCCTTTAAATTGTAAAGGTTCATCTTCAAGTTCTTCTTGTATGGAGTCTTGGGATAGTCCTCTATCATTCCCTCCTTCTTGAAGAGAATTTGTCTTCAAATTTGTCTCACTTGAAGATTCTTTATCATTCTCTCTTGTTTGGAGAGAATTCGACCCGAATTCTAGAAGGTCATATGCACAAACACAAACATAAATCAAAGACACAAATCGAAAATAAAATAAAATAATAGAAATTCTACTAAAATGATATTTGTATCCTGAAAGAGGTCAATCTCTTATTATCAAAGATTTTGGAGTTCTGCCTCCAAGGTCAAATACCCACCTGCACCAATCATCAAACAATTTTAAATTAAAGATAAAATGTTCAAAGAAAAGAAAAGGAATATTGCTCAAACAAACAACCCAATTATAGGTATGACTTTGATCACCCATAGGTTTGTTAGAAATGGGTAAACAAGCTAATTCATGAGCATATATTTCGAAGCTTGTGTCTTTTTTTATCATCATTTCGTCTTCCCATTGTTGATTTCCTTGTTGCTTGATGAATAAGTTTTCCCTAAGTATCCTTTCGTCTTTCCATTGTTGATGCCATTGCTCTTTGATGAATAAATCTTCCATAGGCAATAAAATAATAAGAGAAAAGTTAGTACCTTTTTTCATTGACAATTCATAATGCTCTCTTATTTCTTTTTCTTTTTCTCTCTTTTCTTCCTTCTCTCTTTTTCTACTCTCTTCTTTCTTGACTTTTTCTCGCTCTTCTTTCTCTTTTCTCTCTCCTTCTTCTTTCTCCTCTCTCTTGCTCTCTTCTTTTTCTCTCTTTTCTTTCTCTTCTTTTTCTCTCTTTTCTATCTCGTCTCTTTCTCTCTTTTCCTTTGCTTCATTTTCTATAAGTGTTTCCTTCTCATGGGCTTTTTTTAGCTTTCGCTCTTGCCTTCTTTTCAATACATCTAATTTATGCGTTGTCCTTTCTTCCTCCTCTCTCAAGTATGAAATGTAGTTCTTGAGGTCTTCATGAGTCATGGGACTTGCATCCCCATTAGGACATTGATGAGTTTCATGCCCATAGCCTTCACATTTGGAACATCTTAGTGTACTTGTCTTTGGCAATGATTTTCTATCAGGGTTGTGCTTTTGTTTAATACTAGCAATCTTGCCAATTAGCTTTATAATTCTGGATTCCAAGGCATTAACGTCTGCTACCAAGACCTCATAAACACTAGGTGTATCTCTATGTGTCACTCTCTTGGTACGTTCAAGTCCTTGAACCAAATGATCTTGGTTAGGAGTAAGATAATTTAAACCATATGTTAAACCAGTTCCAGAAGGATGCCTTTGTGGAAACATGTTTCATTACTCAATATTTGCTAATTCCTGCAAGAAAATATTAATATAATAAAATATATTTAGGACCTCACCACTCCGCTAAGTGTTTCACTCAATTTCTCACTCGTGTATCACACTTATAGGATTTTTCTTGAATGTACTCTCTTGCCTTTTACCACTCAAATTCCCTTTAGTGCTTGGCAAAGAACTCTAGTAGCTTAAGCAAAGAGTGAAGAAACAATGTGAAGAAAGTTGCAAGATCACAATCTTGACTTAAGAGGACAAAGAAAATGCAAAACTCTAGACAAAACGTCAAGGAATTTTAAAGACACAAAACAAGAAAATTAAAATTAGAAAATAATAGGACTACCAAAGAGATTTAAAGGAGACAACACGAAGACTCTAAGAGAAAGACTGATTGCAAGTAAATATCAATAAACCACAAATAAAATTGCAATAAAAGTTGTGTTGAACTCCCTTTATTTTTTTTGGATCCTTCTTTTTCTATTTTTTTTCCAATATATATTTGTTTCCTTTTGACTTTGATGCACAATATATTTTTTTTGTTGTATTTCTTTTTTTTTTTTGCAGTTCAACGCAAAAATAAACTAAACAATTTATTCTTCAAACCTTCATACTCATGTAAATCAAAGTAAATGCATTTCAAATCTCAAACACAAAAAGAAATAATTTCCACGAATCAAATGTAGAAATACACAATTTAAACATAGAACAGAAAGGAAAAAAAAAGCCAAATGAAAAAAATTCAACCAAATTGGAAACAACCTTAAGGGTTTTACTCCTTATAAATGAAACAAACAAGATTAAAAATAAAACATAGGACAAACAGACATTGAAAAATTATAGTTTTTTTTTTCATATGACAGAAAAATAACACAGAAGAGGAAATTCAAACCAGAACCTTGCTCTAAATACCAGATGATACGATCCTATCCAGGAAAGAGTATGATCGTTTCTGAATTTGAACCCTCAAGAGGCACGACACGAATAAATCAAAGAAGAACGCGGAATAACACAAAGATGGAGGACGCCACAATCTAGCAGATTGATAAGTCAAATGAAGATTCGCCACAAAGATGTTAATCTTTGATAAGAACTAGAGGCCTAAGCCAAGAACAAAGAGAACCCTCTCTTTAATGAAATCAAATTCAATATATGACTAAAAATGTCTACATTGTTTTTGGTACCTCTATATATAGGCACACAAGTTTAAGAAAACATGAGAACCCTACAAGAAGGCCCAAACCCAAAACATAAAAACATAAACTAATTTATAAAAGAAAGCCCAAAGCCCAAAAACATATAACATAACTAATTTCTAAGAGGAAACCCAAAGTCTAAAAATATAAATTAATCTTCCTAAAAGTTATCCTTCAAATGTGCTTCAAGTTATGATCTTCATATTCTTTGAATTTCAGATTGCTTGTAGCATTATGAGCCTTGAATAATTTTGATATTTCAATCTCTTACTCCTTGCCCTTGTCATAGGTCCTTTAAATTGTAAAGGTTCATCTTCAAGTTCTTCTTGTATGGAATCTTGGGATACTCCTCTATCATTCCCTCCTTCTTGAAGAGAATTTGTCCTCAAATTTGTCTCACTTGAAGATTCTTTATCACCTAACATTGCTTTCTTACTCCTAATTACCTACAAAGCAAATAAACATAGATTAGCATGTTGGCTTAAGTGAAGTCAACTATAGTCAACAAGTCAAACCTAGTCAAAGGTCAACAATTCAACTAAAGTTGATTCAACTAAGTCAACTTTGGGAATCAAAAACAATAAACACAAATGAAAGGGATGAAGGATTAGTGAACTTCCTTTCTAAACATGTTTAGTCTTCTTAAGCATGTGTCTCCATCCTTGGTTGGGGTCAATCCTTCATCAGTTTTACCACTCTTCTTGTCTATGTAGATGATGTGATCCTTGCATGTGACTCTATGATCAAAATAAATAAAATCATAGCTTCCCTACACAATACCTTTTGAATTAAGGACTTGGGGCCGCTAAAGTATTTTCTAGGATTTGAGGTTGCTAGATCTAGCAAAGGAATCCACTTATGCCAACACAAATATGCTCTAGATATTCTTTCTGAAACAGGAATGTTGGACTGCAAACCTTGACAGACCCCTCTTATGAATAACACTAAAATCCTCTTTGAGAAGGCTGATCTTATCACCAATCTTGATTATTACATACGTCTAATAGGGAAGTTACTCTATCTAGCTAATTGTAGACCTGATATTAGCTATTTTATGCATTTATTAAGTCAATTTGTGCAAGCTCCTACCACTCATCACCAACAAGCTGCACAACACATCCTAAAGTACATTAAAGCTAGTCCATCTAACAGTCTTTTCTTTGCTCCTACCAATGACATCCAAATCAAAATCTTTAGTGATTTTGATTGGGCTACTTGTACAACCACAAGACGAAGTGTCACTGGGTATTGTGTTTTCCAGGGACATCTTTGATTTCCTAGAAATCAAAGAAACATAGTATTGTATCAGACTCCTCTTCCGAAGCTAAATACAGAGTCTTAGCCAACATCACATGTCAACTACAGTGACACGATCTTCATATTCAACAAATTGATCAAGTTGTCCTCAACTGTGATAGCCAACCACAAGGGATATTGACCACAACCCTACCTTCCATGAACGTACTAAGCATATAGACCTAGATTGCCATGTGGTTCAAGAAAAACTTTAATATTCGATCATCCGAACAATTAGTCGACATCTTCACCAAAGCCCTCCATCGGACATCCTTCATGACTATTTTACTCAAGCTTGGTCTGATGAATATAATCATCTGGCTTGAGGGGAGGGTATTGGAACCCTAGCTTTAGGTTCTTTTAATTATGGTTAGGTTTTAGTTAGATAAGTTCTCTTTTGCCCTTTTTCCCTCTCCCACATAACCTATTTAAGATAGTGCTCTTAAAAGTGTATCGAAACTTTTTCTGATCAATGAAAATAAATTTCAGTTTTGTTTATTACATTTCTCCATGTTTTCCTTCTTCTCGCTTTTTCTTCTCATGAGATCCAGGTGAAGCTCTACGTAGTGAGTCTTCTGTAGTGCGTTGTCCTCCGCTACAGCTTTCCACCGCTCCCATCCAGTGCTACTGAAGGAATGGAAAAGCTAGGGCTTCAACAATTACTGTAACAATATATTTATGAATTATTCTAAAATTAAAAATTTAAACATATTTAACAAAAAATGTGGAGCTTCTGTATATTTCATGCAAAACTTTGCGGAAAAAGGATATAGAGCATGACCAATAATTTTATAAATATTTAAAGTAACATAATGATTTATTTATTTATTAATACATGTATGGGAAATTATCTAAAATTATGATAAAAAAAGTATACCATAACTTTTAAAAACCTACACAATATTTAGTGAAAATAACTTATTAAATTGACTGGTTATTAAATATAACCAAAATATGTTTTAGAATGGATGATTTAATTGATTGATTTAAACAAAAATGTATGCATGTAATAATCAATTTCACTATTGTAATAAAAATATATAACGTGTTTAAAATGTTTTATATCATAAGGCTATAATATATAAAAGATATAATGAGATGCAGAGGGGACCTTTGCGGGAGCCACAGCAATCAATTAATAATCAATTTCACAGTTTTTTTTTTATATATATTTTAAAAAATATATATTTTTATATTATTTATATTAATTTAGTTTAAAAAAACTTTTTTAAAATTTAAAAATCAGGTTTTGTGTCTTTGTTGTAATTTTTTTAGTTCTTTATTTAATTTCTCTTTCTTTCGGACTTCTATCTCATATATTAATTTATTATTATTTTCAAAAGCAAATTGCACAACTACAAAATTGAGGAGTTAAAAAATATTTTGAACTAAATAATTTTTTCTTTTGAGTAAGTTCATTTTTTATCATTTTTATGTGTCTTTATGTGGCTTTTTTATGCTCTAGGTATATCTCTATTTGTTAGAGATTATAAAATCATGCTCTAATTGTTTATCAAACTCTTTTTTGTATAAATAAAGTTATTTTAGGCTTTAAAGTTGGATAAGAGAAGAGTAATATTAAGAATGTATTTTAAAGTAAAGGAAGTAATCATTTAGAAGTTGTTAATTTTCTTAAAATATTGAGTTTTGGTTTTGAGATTTAATTTGGGGTATTCATAATTTTATCTTTCTCTACATAAGACGGAGGTTGAATTTTTAGCAAACACTATGATCATTTATATTGAAAGTTTAGTTTTGATTAAATTAGTGAAGATTTTAAGTCATTGAAAGAGCGTAGATGAACACTCTGACTAGAAGCAACTTTTGTTTTTTTTCAATATATTATTGTTGATGATAAACTTTATGTTACACTTTCATATATATTATTGTCATATGTTTTAAATTATATTATCATATGTGTTTGTTTTAAATAGAAAAAATAATATCAGGAAATGAGAAAAGTTTTTAATTAGATCCTATAATTTTTGTCCAAGTTTCACAACTGATAAAATCAATATTTTCTTAAAAATACATTGTTATCGTATTCGATAACTTTATTATCACATATCATCTTGTTTATACTTTAAATAAGTTAATAAATAGAAATGTCTTATATAATCTTTAACAATATTTTCTATATAATTGTATTATTGTAGTATACAACTCTATTAGGAGAGTGACAAACTATTGACTGGTTTACTATTAATAAAGATGATAAAATATTTGAAGTAATAAATAGTTAACAATAACAACCCAATGCACAGAACCGTTACTTTTAAAAATGATTAAATAAAACATTATAATCAATACAGTCTTGACAATGTAGACAAATTATTTCTAAGAAACAATTGACCGTACTATCTTTAATTTAATAAAGTCATAATATTAAAGGCATTTTTGTAATAAAGCAAGCATGTTTATAATACCCATTAAAGATTATTTTGCTCCAATCCAAAATATAGTAATTCAACATTAAATTATACTATCCATTTCTCAATAGAATTCTCTAAACTTTAAAACATTTTGTTCCTTTATGCGTAATTGCAGTTTAAAAACTAAAATTATCTTAGTAATAACTGAATTGCCTCGGAAAGATAATGATACTTTGAAAATCCCATAAGTACATGACAACTTTCGTTTCTCGAAATATAACAAAAGTAAATATTTATGATAGTTCATATTATTTTGATATTTAATAAATTTTTACACTCAATTTACATTTCCTATATTATTTTTTATTTTTATTTTTTATAAATTCAAAAGTTTTCTTATGTTATGTTGTTATGTATGAAAAAAAAAATCATTTTTCTTTTATAATTATGAAAAATAGAAGATAAAAGAAAAAAGAGTAGATCTTAATTGGTTGTAAATATTTCTTTTAAGAGAGTGGTAAAATGTCATCAATTTTACTATAAATTCCCACATAGATGGATCAAACTTTCTCACCCAAAACATTTCAAGTATTTCCTCACCCAACTCATAGACCTTGTCTACACTCTACACAAGAAACCTCTTCATCAAAATGAGAAACAATTCCCCTAAAATCTATGACTTAGACTCTACTTCTTCTCAAGATGAGGACACTAACTCCTCATTCCAACAAGGTCAACCACAAGAAGCCACCGCCGCCAATGAACCTCGTACCACCAAATCTGGAAGGAGGCCACGTGGTAGGCCTGTCGGGTCAAGAAACAAGCCAAAACCTAGCTCTCTCCGAGTGCCAGAAACCACAGATTCAACTATGAATGTCTTCACTTTCAATGTGGCTCCAAATGGAGACATCATGGAGTCTATTCTTGAGATTGTTCACAGGGACCAAGTTAGTGTCACTGTTATGAATGTTTCTGGCATGATCAACAACGTGACCATGGAAGCTTCAAATGAGGGTTCACCACCCATCATGCTCTATGGGCCCTTCAACTTCCTCTCCCTCACTGGATCCTACTTGTACGACAACCACTACATTCTTCACCCCGGTGCCACCCCTCCCCCTCCTCCATCCTTTGGGATCCATCTCTCCACCGCTCAAGGACAGGTTTTCAGTGGCATCATCGGTGGCAGAGTCATTGCTGGTGAGAATGTCATGATCACTGTCTCCACATTTAGGAACCCTGACATTTTGAAGTACACTCCTGAAGATCGACAAGAGGATGAACTTGACAACAACACTGATAACAACAGTCCTGGGGGTTTTTGTGGTGGTGGTGACTTCATGGGGTTCAACCCAAGTTCTGGAATCCCTGGATTTGGTTGAGGATAACAAATGAATAAACGTAATGAACTAGGGTTCAGATTTTCTACAGATGTTGGTACTTTAAAAATATTTTTAATAATTTTAAAATTTAAAAAATCAGTGACCATCATATTTTGAAGGGGCAACAAAAGAATGACAAGAAAAATTAATAAAGAATCCAAATTCGAAGAATTATCGATGAGTTATGATTTATTTTTTTTCGTTTACAGAGTTGTAATAGTGTGTCTTTATAGTTCAATAAGTGTTGCATGCAACACTTTATTTGCTTTTGTTCCTTTTGTTAATAGGTGAAAACTTTGGTGTCAACCTTTTTGTTTAAACCTATCTAGTTTGAATAAATTTCTTCCCTTTATCAAGAATTGTGATGTGAAAATAAAATATCATTGTTGTTCAGAAATCTCATACTCAAGGTTTAGTGGTGGATTTGGAGAGCTTTTTGTTTGGGAAAAAAAAATACTTATAGGCATATTGAAAAGTTGGAACATGTTCCAATTTTTTTCTTGGACAAATAGTATTTTTCTTACCATAATTTTTGTTACATCGTTTTTTCTTTTTATCTTTTTTTTTTTCCAAAAACTTGTTATAGGATTGACAAGTATACCAAATTGCACATGTAATAGAGTGAAAAGTTCAAGTATTGTTTTCCAAGAGACTTGTGCAACAACTTGACAACTCTTGCAATTCATAATTCAATTAGATAATAAATTTCACAAAAATAATATTCAAAGCAAAAGCACCAAACAATATTCTTCTGATTCCTTCTTT
>Ga0214543_1012191_pt1 | contig 11592 bp, 10 predicted proteins | sample CNSS2metaG_FD_160094 | JGI IMG/M metagenome (GOLD analysis project Ga0214543, IMG submission 160094) | Root nodule microbial communities from cowpea collected in UCLA plant growth center, Los Angeles, California, USA - CNSS2 | ecosystem: Host-associated > Plants > Roots > Nodule | place: USA...
TATATATAAATAAAAATCTATATATATATATAAAAAAAAAAAAAAAAAAAAAAAGACATATATATATATATATATATATATATATATATATATATATATATATATATATATATTATTCAACTTATTCTAATTTTTATTCAATTGAATTAAGTTAGGTTAAATGGGTTATAAATTTTAATTTTTAAATAAAATTTTTAATTTAAACATATCTTTTATTTTCTAAAAATATTTTAAAAAGTAGTTTGTATTATTTAATTATTTAATATTTAACATTTAAATATTTAAAATATATGTTTACTTGATACATTAATAAAGTAAATTATATAATAATTATATTATTATTATTATTAATTTTAATATTATTAACCTAATATAAAATTAAATCCAATTATTTATGTTGAATTGAGCGGTGGAGTTAACTCACCTAGTAAATATCTCTTCCACTTATAAATTGTCTAAATTAATCATGCTTTCTATGCTATAAGTGTCTTTATAAGACAAGTAATTATGTTCAAACTGAGTATGGATTTTTCAATAGAAAGTACTTTTTTATGAATGGAACTTTGACTCTTGATGTTGTTTAAAGATAATTAAGTATACTAAATGTTACTTTCTCCCTTTTTATTAGGTGTAAAAGAGTTGAATATTGTGCTGGTTTGATTTTGGTCTAGGCACATAAAAGTGAGAAAAACAAAAGTGGAATCTTTGGCCAAATTTGTTGTACTTTGTTTCCCATCTAAAGTAAAAGACTCCTTTGAATTGCAAATTTGGCCAATTAGCTAGTTTGGAGAAAGATAACCCAAACCACAAAAGTCAAACTAAAAATTTGAATAGGTGTCATTTTAGGCTTATTATGTCCATAACCTTACTTAAAAATAGGAGAAGTTATTTTGCTTATAGCTAAATTATACTAGATGATAGTCACCAAAGGGTATGTGTTTTTTTTTTTAACGATAACCACATTTTATTTAGTTTCTAAATAAACTTTCACCCTTCTTATATTTTTAATAAATGACTTTTACCTCTTTTATATTTTAATAAAGGGTCACTCTTCTTTATTTTAATTGAAAATATATTGATTCAAAACTTAAAATAAAAATTAAAAAAGTTGAAGTTGTTAAATAAAAAGAAATATTGAAAAGTTTTAAACAATAAAAATATCACTAAAACTATAGTCACGAAATTCTATAACTGATCCATTGCATCTCACATACAGTAGCATCTAGGGCACGATATTCTACCTCAATAGAAGATAAAGAAACAATTTTCTGTTTCTTAGACTTCCAAGAGATAAGAGAGGATACTGGGAAGATGCAGAAGCTAGTAGTAGATCTTCTAGTGTTTGGGCAAGTGGCTTTGATTTGGTTTGGACGTGTAAATTAGCAGCAAAGAAAAGGCGTTGTGAAGGACTAGATTTTATGTACCTAAGAATGTGTTGCAAATCCCAATAGTGATAGTTAGTGAGTGTTTGCATAAATTGGCTTAACAAATTAATAGAAAAACACAAGTCAGCTCTAGTATTGATGAGGTAAAGTAACTTCCCTATTAGCATGTGGTAGGAACTAGGATCTGTTAAAATCTGTCTATTTTGTATAGAGATTTTGTGTCACTCGGAAAGGGAGTGGAAAAAGGTTTGCTTCAACATTCATGTTTCTGTTAGGAGGTCCAAAGCAAATTCTCTTTGGTATAGGTGTATTCCCTTCTTAGATCTAGCTACTTCAAAACCTAAGAAGTATTTGAGTTCCCCAAAATTCTTGATATGAAAATTATTATGTAGGAGAGTATTTATTTGTTTAATTTCTGCCATAGAGTTACCTACAAAAATAACATCATCTACATGTACAAGGAGAGCTGTGAAATTTGTAGATGTTTTCTTAATAAATAGAGAATGGTCATATTTTTATTGAATGAAGTTACTTGAAATGAGAAAAGAGGAAAGTTTATCAAACCATTGTCTACTGCCTGTTTTAGACCATATAGAGACTTAGTTAGCCTGCATACTTGATCTTTTTCATGAGTGTTCAAACCTAGTGGTGGTTCCATGTATACTTCCTTGTTTAGATTTCCATGAAGGAAAACATTGTCCACATCTAGTTGGTGTAAAAACTAATTTTGTGGGGCAGCAAGAGCAAGTAAAAGCCTAATAGTAGTGAGTTTAGCAACTAAGGAAAAAGTATCTAGGAAGTTTATCCTTTCTTGTTATGTATATCCTTTGGCCACAAGACGAGCTTTGTGCCTTTCCATGATGCCATTTGTCTTGTGTTTGATCTTGTAAACCCATTTGCAACCAGTGGGAGTCTTTCCAAGGGGTAGTTGTGTCAAATACCAAGTATTATTATCTTGTAAGGCTTTGATTTCTCTTTTCATAGCCTTTATCCATTCAGGGCTTGTTCTGGTTTCAATATAGGTTTGGGATTCAATGTTGGTGGATAATGCCAAGGTGTACCTCAACTGTTTTTCAGACAAAGAATCACAAGACAAGACATTAGATATAGGATGTGGGGTTTCAAAATTAGATGAAGAGTGATTAACTTGGTGTATGTAGTCGTTTATATAACCTGGAGTTCTTCTAACTCTAGTTGATCTTCTGTTGGTGTGATTTTTAACAGAGGTGGTGCTTCTGTTGTTGACACTTTCTCCATTTTCAGTGGGCTCAAGTTGCTCAATTTGCCCATCATCATCATTATCAATCTCAGGAACATGATTCTTTTATGTTTTAATAGCAGCATAATCATTTAGAAAATATTCTCACCTTCTCTGTTACATGAGATTTCAGTATTACGTTCAATATTCATAAGAGAAGATGTCTTCATAAAAGAGAATGTTCCTACTTATAAAAATCTCTCTAGTGCAGATGTCAAGCACAATGTAACCTTTCACACCATTTTTATATCCTAGAAAAACACCCTTTTTAGTTCTTGCAGCAAATTTATTTATGTTGTTTTCAAGAGTAGATGCAAAACACAAACAACCAAAGGTTTTTAAATTCAGATATGTAGAAGGAATATCATACACTAAGTCATAGGAAGTTTTTCCATTAAGAGCAGCGAAAGGCGATCTATTTATTAAGTAAACAACATGAGTGATAGCATAAGACCAATATGTCTTAAGAATATTAGATTGAAAAAGTATGCTATGAGTTTTATTCAGTATATGTTAGTGTTTACGCTCCACAATAGAGTTTTGTTGAGGAGTTTCTACACAGCTCCTTTGGTGGTTAATACCATGAGTGTTATATAAGATAGTATAGTCAAATTCAGGACCACTATCAGATCTAATGGTTTTAATAGTTTTACCAAATTGAGTTGTAACTTTTGTAACAAAATTATAAAGTAATTCCCATGTTTGACTTTTAGCATGCATTACAGAAGTCCAAGTGTGTTTGTTGTAGTCATCCACAATAGTTAAAAAGTATTTATGCCTATGAACAGAAGTTACAGAAACAAGTGCCCATATGTCACATTGTATTAAATCAAAACAATTAATAGAATAAGAAATGCTTTTGGGAAAGGGGAGCTTATATTACTTGACATAGTGGCAGATATCACAAACAACTTTAGAGGGTGCTTGAACATAAGGAAAATTTTACATATTTTTTCCACGATTTTGTATCCAAAATGCCCAAATCTATAGTGCCACATACCAATCTCTACCTATTTGTAAGAAGCAATAGATTTGGGAACATAATCTTGATTAAAAGTAGGAAAAGTAGGAACATAATCATGATAAGGCCTTTGTAGACCTTAGCATGCCCAATCATCTTCAAGGTAGAATTGTACTGAATCTGACATATCTTAGAAGGAAAAGTTAGAGTGTAGTTCATATCCTTGATTAAACTTTGAAAAGATATGAGATTGAAAGAGAATTTAGGAATGTATAAAACATTAAAAATAGTGAAATCTTTGGAAATTTAACATATATATATATATATTATAAATTCATTTATTATTTATTAGTCTATTGTTATCTATTTATTCCTCCTACAAGAAAACCAAATATTCGGAGCACTAGGCTCTAATACCAGTGATGACAAAACTGAAGATAGAAGAAAGATGGATTGATAATGGAACAGAAGCTTATTTTAATGATTATATGGAAGAAATAGATTAAAATTAATAAAATCGAAATAGAATTTATAATTTCCATCAAAGAGAAAGCTTTGGAATGAAAGCTCAAAACTTCACAAACATTACTTCATAAAACTTTTTCACAGACACTTACAAAAACTTGCATATAAAACTTCACACACAAAAGATCATATGAACACACTAGAACACACTCGGCAGACACTTATTTATAGATACATAAGAACACGCTAGAACTTTTTGTAGTAGTTGACAAAATCACGAACAAAAAGACCATTCCCGAGGCGTGTAGATTCACTGTCCTTAAGGACTTATCCGTGGTGAATTGTGCAAGCCCCCTAAGATACAATAGGAAATTCCCAAAAATTTTGAGGATCTCAGAACTAGCAAGATAACTCTTAAAAAGAGTAAATAAAGAAAGTCAGGATAAGAAGAAGAGATATAAGAGAAAAAGGAGGATGAGAGAATGAGGGAGAATTGAATGAGAGTACGAAAGTGTGTGTTTGAGGGAGGAGTATAGTGCTCTATTTATAGAGGTGGATGGGGGCATAGATGGGCCAAAATCCATGGCCTGCAAAAGAAAAAAAAATCTCCAGCAACCAGCTTCACGTATAGTGTGGAAGGGAAACAAATCCAACGTTTGAAAAGTGGTTGCAATGGCTGCACCAGAACTCGTAGAAGAGGGAGAAAATCTTTCTTTTCTTTCCAATACACATGCTATTTATATAATAATCCCCGACATATTGCAAAAGATAAGAGATAAAAAGAAGAAAAGAGAAAATCCTGGGTTTCACATAGGATGTAATGCATTAGAGCTGGTATAACAAGCTATATGAACTAGTTTTAGATTGGGAAACTTAACATACAGTGTAGTTGGTATAGCAAGCTATATGAACCAAGGACACTTTATGTGTGTTAGCGGTTTATCAATCACAATACACCACCACAATTCTTGTTGTTATCGATGTGTTGTGCTTACTAGGCCATGCGTGTGCCCGGTATTCATGAGTACTCCAAAGATTATGCCAAGACCTCATACAAGTGGTCCCACTTAACACTCATATAGGTGATTTCATCAAGTGTATCCTGCAAATCATACACCACCCGTAAAGGATATGAAAATCATTAAAAATTTGCTTAAATTAAAATTCTTACATCATAGAGAATTTTAATTACAAAATTTAACCTTTCAATATTGTAGTCTCTAGCACTTTCACACACCATAAGAATGGCCAATATTGATTCAAAATCAATTTAGTGCTATCAGAACTAACATGTGATTTGTTTTTACCCATATGAACCTTATTCATGGGATCTCCAATCACAAAGGTTGGGTTACCATCACTTATTTTTTTGCAAGTGGCTTAAGTCTCATTCCCCTCGATGTTTCTAAAATCATATTTCTTCCCAAGGGTTTAGTCAGAGGATTTGCTAGATTTTGTTCTGACCTCACATAATCAATGGAAATAATTCCACTCTTTAGCAGCTACTTAACCAAATTATGTCTCAATTGTATATGTATGTTCTTTCCATTGTAGTTCTTATTTTTAGTTATAGCTCTTGCCGATTGGCAATCACAACGTATTGACATAGATAGGGTTGGTTTCATTCATAGAGGAATGTTTGATAAGAAGTTTTTCAACCACTCAGCCTCACTACCAGCCATTTCGAGAGCAACAAACTCATATTCCATTGTTGATCTTGCAATAATTGTTTGCCCGGTTGATCTTCATGTAATAGCACCACCCCCAAGTGTAAATACATAACCATTAGTGAATTTTGTCTCATCTGAATCAGAGATCCAGTTAGCATCATTGTACCTTTCTAATATAGTGGAAAATCCACTATATTCAATGGCATAATCCATTGAACCTCGTAAGTATCTCATAAGTCTTGTAAGTGCATACAAATGTTCCTGATTAGGACATTGAGTGTACCTACTTAGTCTACCTACTGCATAAGCAATATTAGGTCTTGAATAGCTCATTAAGTGCAGTAAGCTCCCAATTATCTAGGCATACTAAGGTTGAGAAACATATTCTTCTCTATTTGTCATTAATTTATGGTTAGCATCATAAGGGGTACTCACTGATTTGAAGTCATAATATCCAAACTTCCTAAGAAGTTTCTCAATGTATTACTCTTGGGATAGTAATATACTATCTCCCTTCCTTATGATTATAACACCTAAAATCACATTGGCTTCACCCATGTCTTTCATTTCAAAATTAGATCCTAAAAACAATTTAGTTCTAGAAACTATATTAATGCATGTACCAAATATTAACATGTCATCCACATACAAACATATAATGACACATTCACCATTTTCAGATTTAAAATACACACATTTATCAGCATCATTAGATAAGAAACCATCACATAGTAAGACACTATCTAGTTTTTCATGCCATTGTTTTGGTGCTTGTTTTAACCCATGCAATTAACCCATGCAAAGATTTTAAAAGCTTACATACCTTATTTTCTTGACCAGGGACAACACACCCTTTAGGTGGAGTCATATAGATTTTTTCCTCTAAATCACCATTTAGAAAAACAATCTTAACATCCATTTGTTGTATCACTAGCTTATGGGTAACTGCTAAGGCTAACAAAACTCGAATTGAGGAAATCTTTGTCACAAGAGCAAAGGGTTCAAAGTAATCTATGTTAGGTTTTTTAGTGAAACCTTTTGCTACTAACCTTGCTTTATACTTATCTATGGATCCATCTGCATAATACTTTTTCTTAAATATCCACTTACAACCAATGAGTTTTTCTCTTTTAGACAAATCTACAAAGGTCCAAGTATTATTTTTCTGAATTGATTCAATTTCAGTCCTAATGGCCTTATCCCACTATTTTGCATCAGGAACATTAGTAGCCTCTAGAAAGCTTGTTGGATCATTTCCAACTAGATAGGTATAAAAGTCATCTCCAAAAGAAGTTTCCTTCTTTGTCTTTTACTTCTTCTCAAAACTTCACACATGGCATCACTATTATTATCTATAGACTGTTCAAGTGTCTCACTAACCTTTAAAGAAAATATATATTCAAAGAACTTAACATTTTTGGTCTCCACAATAGTATTATGTTCTATTACATCACTTTTAAGAACAAGAAACTTATAGGCACTATGTTCAGCATAGCCTAAAATCATACAATCAGAGGTTTTAGAGCCTATTTTTCTTTTCTTAGGATCGGGTAACATTACCTTAGCTAGGCACCCCTACACTCTTAGATATTTAAGATTAGGTTGATAACCTCTCCACAACTCATAAGGAGTTTTATCGGTTTTCTTATGAGGTATCCTATTTTGTAAAAAACATGCAGTAAAAAGGGCTTCTACCTAAAGGTTATTTGGTGCACTAGAACAAATAAGCATGGCATTCATAATTTCCTTATGAGATATATTCTTTCTCTCAGCTACCTCATTAGACTCAGGTGAATATGGTGGGGTTACTTCATGGATGATACCTTCTTTAACACAATATTCATTAAATAAAACATATTCACCACCTCTATCTGATCTAATCCTCTTAATTTTCTTATTCAATTGATTTTCTCATCAGGAAGGATTATATTCTCAGCTTTGATACCTTCAAGCAGCTAGTGATATTCGTTGATTTGGATTTTAATGTCCTTATCTTCAATCATCTCCCAGTGGTAGTAGTTCCTTATGATAAATCTTTGTTTGACTACATCTTTTGCAGTATATTTGAGGATCAAAGAATCCCAAATTTCTTTTGCTTCCTTGTATGAACAGTACACATCGAACAGGTCATTAGACAATGCACTAAGTAAAGTGTGTCGACATACATTGTTTGCATGAATCTAGTCTTCAACTTGTTTTGAAGCGATATTGGAGTTGGGTTTTGAAGATGTGAGAGCAGTAGCAACTCCATACATGTTTAAAAGGGTAGACACACGTTCTTGCCAGCCATGGTTTTGACACATTCGAAAAAGGTTTCGCAAAGACCGTTTGAGCTCCGAAAACAGTATTTGGATTCTCCGTAGAGGATGAGTTGTTGTTGTTGTCAGCCATAAGTCCTTAAGATTGTTGTAGTAGCTGACAAAATCACGAACAAAAAGACTTCCCAAGGCGTGTAGATTCACTATCCTTAAGGACTTATCCTCGGTGTATTGTGCAAACTCCCCCAGGATACAACAGGAACTTCTCGAAAATTCTGAGAATCTCAGAACTAGCAAGATAACTCTTAAAAAGAGTAAATAAAGAAACCCAGGATAAGAAGAAAAGATTAAGAGAAAAGAAGGCTGGTAGAATGAAAGAGAATTGAATGAGAGTATGGAAGTGTGTGTTTGAGGGATGAGTATAGTGCTCTATTTATAAAGGTTGATGGGAGCATAGATGGGCCAAAATCCATGGCTTGCGAAAGAAAAAAAATCTCCAGCAACCAACTTCACGTGGAGTGTGGAAGGGAAACAAATCCAAAGTTTGAAAAGTGGTTGCCACGGCTACACCATATCCCATGGAAGAGGGATAAAATCTCGCTTTTCTTTACAATACACATGCTACTTATATAACAGAACTTACACAATTTAATACAATACCCTTACATGATTTACAACTTTGTCATTGATTTTACTATTTAAGATTCTTTAATGAAAATATCTCGTCTATTATCAAGCTTGTCATGATGAGCATCTTGTCACTTCTTTTTTTTTTTCTTTTTCAACTTCCCATTATGAGAATTTTGTCATGTCTTCTTTTTCATCTTCTTGTCATGATGAGCATCTTGTCACTTCTTCTTTTTTCTTTTTCAATTTCCCATTATGGGAATCTTGTCATGTCTTCTTTTTCGTCTTCAAACTTTAATAATGGAAATCTTGTCATATTTTCTTAGTTGAACATGTCATAGGGATTGAATTGATTACTCTCTTCTTTAGAGTTAGTCTTTGATCTTGTTGATTTTGCCTTGATTATTTTTTCAAATTCCTTCATGCTTATTATTGTTATTAATTCTGCTAATAACCTTTGTTTTTCTGCTAGAAATAATGACTCTTGTGTCAATGATAAACTTGTTTCTTCCCTCTTTTGATTGTAATTTGTTTGCCATTGATGAATATTTCTTTTGTAATGAGACCTATATCAAACTTTGACCACCACTTGATTTTAAACTTTCTTGACATAAATTTGATGTCTACACTTTCATATGTTGATTCAATAATGTATTTCCAAGTTACAATCCAAGTTATACGTTGAGTAACAACAAAGGATATCAATTTATATCAAGAATCAAACGAAATATTTTTTCGAAAATATGAATAAATTTCAATAACTTGAAAGGGAAACTTTGTCAATAATGAACCAAATTCAGAAAGCCATTTAATAAACCATTTTTGAAATTTTAGAGAGATTAATCTCCTAATCCATAAGAACCACAATGTGTTCCAAGATGGACATATAATGCCCATGATTGTGTAAACTTTTTGTTCGTTGCATGTTCTATACAAATTATCTTTTTCCATCTAAGAATTCTTTCCTGAGTTTCGTAATTCAGTTTCTACAAGTATGCATCATATATTAAGGCCGTTAAGCTATTTTTTGTTTAACAGTTAAAGCCAGGTGCTGCGTCTCTCAAAGCCACTTTCTGTTAATTGATACATAGTTCCTGTTTAATATTGAAAAAGGTGACATTAATTCTATGACGTAAAATAAAAAACAAATCCTCTTCAAACATGAAAGAAACCACATCTTAATAATTCAAAGCTTGATCAGCTCAATTGTCTGTGGATTCCTCTTTAGCTATTCAGATTAAATTTTAGCATATTCAGATTAATCTGTTTATTTCTTCAAGTACTTGTAAATGACCTTATCCAAATAAAAGAAAATTGTGAGGGAATTTGAAACAGGATAAGCAATAATAACTGAGACATCTACTTCTATAGTAAAAATAGTGATACAAATCAGTTTGAAATGAACAACCAAATTTGTAACATTCAACTTCCATTCGTACAAGAGGCAGGGATGAGGTTTTTCCTCTAGAAAGAAACTGGTCAGATATTATCACTGTGTTTAGACGTAGTCTCAATAAGTAGGTGTGTTTTTCATCCCCACAAACTGTTGGCCAGTGTCTACTTCTTGAATCCGTATAAACTCCCAACTACCTGTTATGTCAACCATTATCAGAAGCTTGGAACATTGGTCACAACACAAATGTATTGCGGTAAAAAATATCATGATCATAAGATGCTATAATGGCATCAGAAAACACTTGTATTGAGAAGAGCATAGAAATGCTACCAAAATCCTCTCTTCAAAACCGCTTCGGCTTCGAATCTGCTAACGAAACTCGTATAGCTCTGCCATTCAAGTCCTGCAACAAATGTCAAATAAACACAGTTTTATACAAACCCATAGGACTTTGAAATGTGAATTCCGAAAAAGAAAAGGCACAACCTTGGTTTTATGCGCCTTCTAAACAAATGGGGATATATATGGAAGAAAAAGTAAACTAAAAATATTTCACAAACCAACTCTTCAGGATTAGCACGCTTACCACACCATCCAAGGACTCAATTGCACTGTTAACTTCTTCGGAACTACTGTAAGTCACAAATCCAAAGCCTCTTGATCGTCCACTGTCTCTGTCATAGACTACCCTTGCTTCCAGGACATTTCCTTGTTCCCGAAACAATGACTCCAACGCTACGTGGTCAACACCCCAAGCAAGATTACCCACATGGACTTTGTGTTTATTATCTGAAAAATCACCACCACCACCACCACCAACTCTGTTAGAACTTCTAAAACGAGAAGAACTCTCATTCCGAGCAGGGGGTGGCCCAGCATTCACTTTCAAGGCCCTTCCATCCAGTTCCTATCAATTACCAAAAGATCCATTCCTTAGATATGATAAAGAAATGAACACATACATGGCAGTGATAAATGCAAATTATATATTCACATTTCACACCAGACAAGTTCAACCCTCAAACAAAACTGTTTAACCACTAGCTTGTTGGATTACAGGCAAATTGCTGTTTGTATCAACCAATACAGATATTGAGTGAAATTTGTATGCCAAGGGTAATAGAGTTAATTCTGGGACTGAGTAAGACCCACCAAGAGTTTCTCTGGCTGGTTTCATAGTGTAAGTATCAAAATTGATTAACAACTCCAATGCAACTCAAAAACCAACTCCACCTTACCACAACTATTCTTCCAAACATCACCCAAACATAAATCAATTTTATCAACCCCATTATCACCAATCTAGAAAGAACCAAACAAACGCTAAGGCTTCAAACACAAGTCATCTTCATCAACAACAACAAAACTATAAACTCACATATCCATTGAACTGCTGAACAGCCGCTTCAACCTCCTCAGCCGAAGACATGGTCACAAACCCAAACCCCCTGCTTCTCCCAGTCGTCTTATCATAAATCACCTGTCCAAAACACAAAAACAAGTCACGACCCAATTCAATTCTGCCCAAAGGGCTTCCAAAAAACCCCTCAAAAAACCAAACTTGGAACCGAA
>Ga0214543_1012194_pt1 | contig 11588 bp, 13 predicted proteins | sample CNSS2metaG_FD_160094 | JGI IMG/M metagenome (GOLD analysis project Ga0214543, IMG submission 160094) | Root nodule microbial communities from cowpea collected in UCLA plant growth center, Los Angeles, California, USA - CNSS2 | ecosystem: Host-associated > Plants > Roots > Nodule | place: USA...
CGCCGTGAGCTTGAAAGACTGCCTTTGCGAGATCAAGACCAATAGTGGCGACAGGCATGGGAACCTCCTTCGTGGCAAAAAACGCCGCCATCTTCGCTGAGGGGAAGGGAGCGGTCCATGCCATCAAGTGGGCAGGCACCGCGTATGAAGGCTCAAGCCTCCGGGGAGCGCTCAGCGGATTTTTTCGAAACGGCGTTTGCCGTCTGGATCTTTCCCCCGACGATGGCTCTGACGAATGGGTGCTGACCTACGAGATCAACAAGGACGCTCGCGAAAATCGACTGGGTGCGTATTACCGGCTCCAGGCTGACCTGTCCGACTTCCATGTAGCTCTGCAGGAGGTCGGGGTCATTTACGCCTCCGCTCAAATTCATGAGAATTGGAAAGAGCCGACCGATGGAGAAATCGCGCCTAGTGAAATTCGATCGGCGGCCACGCGTTCGCAATCGTCGGCTATGATTCGACTGGCTTCTGGGTCCTGAACTCGTGGGGACCTGCCTGGGGCAAAGACGGCATCGCACATTGGCGGTACGAAGACTGGGCGGCCACGCTGATGGACGCCTGGGTTCTGCAACTGGGCGTTCGGGCCCCCACGGCCTTCAGTGCTATTCCTCGGGGGGCGCCGTCTGCGGCAACCTCCCCACAAGTCAAGGCGGCGCCGAACAGGAGTGACATTGTCGGGCATTTCATCAACATCGATGACGGTCGCTATGTGGTGAACGGCAGATACGCATCTCCCACGCCTGTTGAGATGCAGGAGACGGTGAAGCAATTGACCGACCCAAAAGCGAACGGCGGAGCCGGATACGACCACCTTGTCATATACTGTCACGGAGGGCTGAATGCCCTCGATGACGAGGCCAGCCGCATCGCGACCTGGAAGCGGCACGACATCTTCGGGCGCAACGGGATCTACAACTTCCATCTGATGTGGGGATCTGGCTTTTTCGATGAAGCGTTTGGAGCCCTGTCCCAATCTCAGTCGGGCCGCGCCGCCGGCTGGATCGGCGACCTCCTGTTCGAGACGGGCCTGGGAAAGGCGCTCGGCAGTCGAGCCTGGCGCAACATGAAGCAGGATGCCGTTGCCGCCTTTGATCGGCGCGGCGAGTACAATGGCGGTACGTTTGGTCTTAAACCCCTGATGCAGGGCTTAGCGAAGGCTAAGAAGAGCCCGAAGATACATCTTGTGGGTCACAGCGCCGGCTCGATTGTTCTCGGAGAGTTGCTAGCAGGCTTGGATCAGCTGGAAGCGGAGAGCCTGGGGATTGAAAGCATTCATCTCATGGCGCCTGCATGCACGACCGACTTCTTTGCTAAGCGTTATGCGCCATACTTAGTGGGGAAGGGAGATTGGAAGCTCGCCGACAAGATTTACCTGTACCAGATGCGGGACTCCCTCGAACTGAAAGACACTGTGGCGACCGCCGGGCTCCCGGGTTACGGCCGATCCCTTCTCTATCTCGTTTCCCGCGCCTACGAGGATCAGCCCAATACGCCGCTGGCATGGAGATTTATTCGGAGCGGCTCCCCCGGTCTGATCTTCTCAAGATTGACCGCTCCGAGAGCTCAAGCACGAGGTCCAATACTCACGGCGGCTTCGACAACGACGCGGCGACGATGACGACGATCATGTCGCGAATCACCGGGAAGAAGCTGCGCAAACCACCGACAGAAGAAGAGCTAATGGGGTACTGTGTTGATTTGCACTGAGAGGTGACCCGGCATTTGCGCCGAGAATTGACCCGCCCGTTACGTATGTTTCGCGTCGGTGGTGGTGGTCAAGTTCCTGCTTTTCTCCTTTGTGGTTTTGGGTTCATGCGCCGAACTGTTCTTGAAGCGGAAGCTGTCGTTCCCGGTTTCGAGGATGTGGCAATGATGTGTGAGCCGGTCGAGCAAGGCGGTGGTCATCTTGGCGTCGCCGAAGACGCTGGCCCATTCGCTGAAGCTCAGGTTGGTGGTGATGATGACGCTGGTGCGCTCGTAAAGCTTGCTCAGCAGATGGAAGAGCAGTGCCCCACCTGATGCGCTGAATGGCAGATAGCCCAGCTCGTCGAGGATGACGAGGTCGGAGTGGACGAGGCGATTGGCGATCTGTCCGGATCGGCCTTGAGCTTTCTCCTGTTCAAGTGCGTTGACCAGCTCGACGGTCGAGAAGAACCGGACCCGCTTGTGATGATGCTCGATGGCCTGAACACCGATCGCCGTTGCGATATGGGTCTTGCCTGTGCCGGGACCTCCGACCAGGACGATATTGTTGGCATCGTCGAGGAAGTCGCAGCGATGAAGCTGTCGCACCAGCGCCTCGTTGACCTCGCTGCTGGTGAAGTCGAAGCCGCTCAGATCACGGTAGGCGGGAAAGCGTGCGGTCTTGAGCTGATAGGCTGTCGATCTGACTTCCCTTTCTGCCGTCTCCGCTTTGAGGAGTTGCGACAGGATGGGAACGGCGGCCTCGAACGCCGGCGATCCCTGTTCGGTCAGTTCGCCGACTGCCTGGGCCATGCCGTGCATCTTCAATTGCCTCAGCATGATCACGATCGCACCACTGGCTGGATTATGGCGCATGGCGAACCTCCGCCTTCCTCAGGGAGTCGTATCGCTCGACGTTGGCCTTTGGTTCGTTGATGAGCGTCAGGGCCTGAGGCGCATCGATGGTTGGCGGTGTGAAGGATTTGCCGTCGACAAGGCGATGCAACAAGTTCAGCACATGCGTCTTGGTCGGAACGCCGGACTTCAGCGCCATGTCGACGGCCGAGAGGACGGCCTGTTCATCGTGCTGCAGGACGAGCGCCAGGATATCGACCATCTCACGGTCTCCGCCAGGCTTCTTGAGCAGGTGCTGCTGCAAGGTTTTGAAGGCCTCGGGAAGCTCGGTGAACGGCGCACCGTTGCGGAGAGCGCCTGGCTTGCGTTGCACGACCGCCAGATAGTGTCGCCAGTCATAAACCGTCTGTCCCGGCCGATCATGGGAACGGTCGATAATGCGCTGGTGTTCGCAGATGATCAGGCCTTCGGCGGCGACGACGACACGATCCGGATAGACCCGCAGGCTCACTGGTCGATTGGCGAAGGATGCCGGAACGCTGTAGCGGTTGCGCTCCAGATGCACGAGGCAGGTCGGCGAGACCCGCTTGGTGTATTCGACAAAACCATCGAACGGACGGGAAACCGGCATGAGAGCCTGTGTCTCTTCGGCCCAGATATCGGCGATGGTGCCGCGCATCTGGCCGTGCGACGCTGTGCCCAATACTCTTTGCAGCGTTGCTCCAGCCACTCGTTGAGGGCCTCCAGCGATGGAAAGCGTGGCATGGGCTGCCAAAGGCGATGACGAGCGTCCTGGACGTTCTTCTCGACCTGCCCTTTCTCCCAGCCAGACGCCGGGTTGCAGAACTCGGGCTCGAAGAGATAGTGGCTGGCCATCGCCAGGAAGCGGACGTTGACATCGCGCTCCTTGCCGCGGCCGACCTTGTCGATCGCCGTGCGCATGTTGTCGTAGATGCCGCGCCGAGGAACGCCGCCAAAGACACGGAACGCATGATTGTGGGCGTCGAACAGCATCTCGTGTGTCTGCAGGAGATAGGCCCGGACAATGAAGGCGCGGCTGTAGCTCAGCTTCGTATGGGCCACCTGCAGCTTGGTCCGCTCATTGCCGATGATGGCCCAATCTTCCGACCAGTCGAACTGGAACGCTTCACCGGGCTCGAATGCCAAAGGCACGAATGTTCCGCGTCCCGACGTCTGAAGTTCTCTCTGCCGATCGGCCCTCCATTCCCGAGCGAAGGCCGCGACACGGCAATAGGAGCCCTCGTAGCCCAAGCTCAGCAGGTCGGCATGGAGCTGCTTGAGAGTCCGCTTCTGTTTGCGCGATTTGTTGGCTTCCGTCTTCAGCCAGGCCGATAGTCGGTCGGCAAAGGGATCAAGCTTGCTCGGCCGCTCCGGAACCTTGAACTTCGGCTCCACGCCATTCAGGCGCAGGTATTTACGGATGGTATTCCGGGACAGGCCGGTCCTGCGGCATATCTCCCGGATCGATAGATGCTCTCGAAAATGCCAGCGTCGGATCACGCTCAATAACGCCATGTCGATCACTCCATAGCTCCCGCTGAAAACACGCGGAGCAAGGTTCAAAACATGGGTCAATTCTCGATGAAAATATCCCGCAATGCCGGGTCACTTCTCAGTGCAAATCAACAGATTGACCCTACTCTTGTACTGATCGGTGATACTAATATTCTGAACAACGCCGAGCCCGCCATCGAAGCATTCATTAATGACGGGTTTCTCGACCTCAACAACAACGACAGCGCAACATATTGGAGCGCACAATACAAAGAAGCGCCGTTTGATAGGGCCTTCGTGGCGGTGAACCGTCCGGAGTTCCGCTATACTCGACAGTACGTACTGCGCTCGTCCGATCTGACAGCTCACGATCGATTTCTGTCCGATCACTACATGATCAAAATCAGCATCAAAGACTATGTGGACGACGCGGATCCGAGGTAGGCCGGGCTCCTATTCTTACCGCCGATGTTCATGTTCTGTGCTCAAAAGATCGCATAATGTATCGTCTGGAAGCGATTTTGCACGGCACCGGCAGGCTGCTAAATTCTAGCGAGCCGATCTAGGACCTGGTGCGGTCCCGATGCCGAAAAACGGAGACCAGCATGTCGGATCACCCTCATCATCACGGTCATGACCACCACCACGCAGAGGACCGGTGGAAACATAACGGCGTTCGCGTCATCAAGGGGGACCAACTCGATGACAACACGGCCCAGACTCCCGGCATGTATCAGCAGGCAGCCATCAATCATGCGCGTGTGGGCGCCCAGAAGATCTGGACCAGACGCAGAGGCCCGCAAATGCATCGGCTACCGTTGCATTCATAGATCTAGCGGGATTCAGTGCGATTGCCGACGTGTATGGAGATGCGTCCGCGATCGCGGTATTAGAAATTTTCGAGAGCATGGTCCGCGAGGCTCTTCGCGGCTATGAACCCCCGATCAAATGGATTGGTAACCGGTATAAGATTCTCGGTGCCAACATCCGGCTGCGGTTCTGAAGATCGTAGCGTATGGTGCGACCATCCGGGACAGAGGCACCGGGAGCACGAAGGTGCGGGCAGGCCGATGCATTAGATGAGCTGCGAGCTCGTGTTAGTAGCTGGCCGCCTCTGCGACTCGCCCGGTTGCGCCGAGAGCGCGGATCCGTAGTTGTCGTGTCGCCCGCCGCTCCCGTCACTCGATCTGACAGGAGCTGCACATGCGTCGCATAATCGGAATCGATATCCACCGAACGTTCGGTGAGCTGGTTTTCTGGGAAGATGGCCGGCTTCGCCATGGTGGTCGTGTTGATATGACGCGAACAGCCTTGGAGGGCCTTGGCAAGACCCTCTCGGCAACAGACGAAGTGGTGATAGAGGCAACCGGGAACTGTATGGCGGTGTCCCGCGTGCTGTCACCGTTTGTGCAAAGAGTGGTGATCGCCAATCCGCTGCAGGTCAAGGCAATCGCGCATGCGCATGTGAAGACCGACAAGATCGACGCGGGCACACTGGCCAGCTTGTACGCCGCGGGCTACCTGCCGGAGATCTGGACGCCGAATGCCGCAACCGAGCGGATGCGCCGGCTGGTGGCGCGGCGTTACCAGGTCGTGCGGCATCGGACCCGGATCAAGAACGAGGTCCATTCCATTCTTCACGCCCACCTGATCCCGAAATGCCCGCATGCCGACCTGTTCAACGGTCGAGGACGGGACTGGCTTCAACGCCAGCCTGTGCCTGACGATGAACGTATTGCCATCGAGCGGCATGTGCGTGAACTTGATCGGCTGCGCGAGGACCTCTTGATCCTTGATCGGCAGATCGCCGAAGGAACGATGGAAGATCCCGCCGTCAAGCGGCTGCTCACGATCACCGGCGTCAACCTCACCGTTGCGACCGGCTTGATGGCGGCAATCGGTGACATCGCCCGCTTCAGGAGCCCCCAAAAGCTGGTTAGCTACTTCGGCCTCAATCCGCGTGTCCATCAATCAGGACTCGGCGCTGCTCATCACGGACGCATCAGCAAGATTGGCCGTAACCATGCCCGCGCGATGCTGGTAGAGGCGGCATGGGCAGCGGCGAAGGCACCAGGTCCCTTGCACGCCTTCTTCGTCCGGGTCCGGGCCAGACGCGGCCATCAGGTCGCCGCCGTTGCCGTGGCAAGGAAGCTGGCAGTGCTATGCTGGCATATGCTGACGAAGGGCAAGGACTACTTCTGGGCGCGACCGAGCCTTGTCGCCCACAAGACGCGCAGCATGGAATTGCAAGCTGGCCAACCGCAGACAAAGGGTAACAGACGCGGCCCCGCCTACGCCTACAACGTCAAGAAACTTCGCGATCAAGAGATGCGCGTCGCTGAGCAGGCCGAGAAGCACTACGAACGCTTCATTGACGCATGGCGCCCGCGCCGGCCAAAGGAAAAGGCGCGCGGGCGCCTCAATCCGGCAAGGCTCGAATAAGGCGGCCTGGCGACACTTTCAGCCGATGCGTCGCGCTTCGCCACGAGGTCGCCCGCGCCAAGGTAAAATACCATGACCGGTGCGAAAATGCTTGTCGATCTTATCCGTGATGAAGCAATGCTCTCGTTTCCTGACCCGGAAACAGCGATACAAGCACTTGGAAGTCTGCTGCAGGCATGCCGCAAAGAGCCGCGTCTACCGCTCACTCGGGCCGGGCTGAACCATGGGCCGGTTATCCGCAGAGCAGGCGATCTCTTCGGATCGACTGTCAACGTCGCAGCGCGCATTGCAGCGCTTGCATCCCCCGGTCAATTCCTTGCGAGCCAACCCATTGCCGAGGCGGCACGAGTGAGGGGCATTCTGGTGAGAGACGTTGGGACGGTGGGGCTTCGATCGGTGGTCGGGGAAATCCCTCTCTATGAGATCGAGGTTGCCCCGTCGGTTGACCCGGCCTGGATCGATCCGGTGTGTAAGATGCATGCACCGTATGCCTACTATCGACGGGCCGCTCCGCGAGGACCGTGGTTCTGTTCGGCAGCTTGCGAGGAGGCATATCGTAAGTCGCCGCAGACCTATCCGCTGCCACGATGATGGCCACAAGGTCAAAGCGCCCTAGGAAGCAACAACTCCAGACGCGACACACGCATCGGCCTGATCAACACGATGGTGTTCACGCACATTCCGTCCAGTATCGCCCTGATCCTGGCGGCGCTTGCGCCTACGCTGCCCTGACACTGGCCTTTCTGCTCGTTCGGGCGGCGCTGTCGCAGATGGACGTACCGACGCGTTCGTCCTACGAAACTTTCGAGGTGCACGACGCTCTGGCGAAGGCGATCAGGTGAGCATTCTTATCAAATCGCCGATGCCGGGCTTCCACACCTCCGTGCTTATGCGTTCATCCACACGGACACCCTCCACAGAGAAACTTTTCTGATTGTTCTTCATGCCGGCTCTCCAGTTTCCAGCGGTTCCGGAACCATTCTTACCCAACCACTGCAGACCGCCGCTGGTGCGAAGAGCTTTGGATTCACATGCCGTTGTTACTGCCTTGCTGCGAGTACAGAGATTTCAACGCTGAACAACTCCGACGCCCACCACTACAAACCTTGATTGCATCGCTGAATTGCCTACCCTATGGCTATCGTATTCCCATCAAACGGCAAGCTGCTGCCCCAGCGACGGACTTTGGATCGGCATGGCGACACAACGCTATTCAGTTACTCCCCATCCCATCGAGACTCTGCTCACTTGGGTGAAATCAGGAGAGATCGCGATACCGGAAATCCAGCGGCCATTCGTCTGGGAGCCGGTAAAAGTGCGCAATCTTCTCGATTCGCTTTATCAGGGATATCCGGTCGGATACCTCATCGCCTGGCGCAATCCCACTGTCCGTCTGAAGGATGGCACGCCATCCGCTGGGAAACGCATCCTCATCGATGGGCAACAACGCGTCACTGCGCTGATGGCAGCACTCCTCGGACAGGAGGTGATAAACAAGGACTACGAGACCACGCGTATTCGTATTGCTTTTCATCCACTGGAGGAAAAATTCGAGGTTGCTAATCCGGCGATCCGAAAGGACGCGGCCTGGATTTTCGATATTTCGGAAGTCTTCTCGCCAAATGCGAAACTTCTGCAAATTACAAAGAGTTATGCGGACGCGAATCCCGGAGTGGATGCCGACACCTTGTTCGGGACGCTCGAGCGCCTGTGGAAAATAATAAACAATCACGTCGGCATCATCGAACTTGCCGAAGACCTCGATATTGAAACCGTGACGGAGATTTTCATTCGCGTGAATTCCGCCGGCGCGACCCTCAGTCAGGCAGACTTCGCAATGTCCAAGATCGCCGCAAGCACGTTTCACGGGGGCGCGCTTTTACGGAAGGCGATCGACTATTTCTGCCATTTGGCTGTCTCGCCCGACTATGCCTATAAAATTGAGAAGAACGATCCAACGTTTGCCGCCTCAGAGTTCTGGGCCAAGGTAAGGTGGCTAAAAGACTCAAACGACGATCTCTATGATCCGTCCTACACCGACATGCTGCGCGTTGCGTTCACGTCTCGCTTTCATCGCGGGAGATTGCAGGATCTCGTGGCGCTTCTTTCCGGCCGCAATTTTGAAACGAAGCAATACGAACAAGCAATTGTGGAGCAGTCCTTCGGGAGCTTGAAGGCTGGTGTTCTGGACTTCGTAAATAGGACGCACTTTGAGCGCTTCACGATGATCCTGCGTTCCGCAGGCTTAGTGACGAACGAACTCATCGGAGGTCAGAACGCGATAAATTTTGCCTATATCCTTTACTTGCGCGGAAGATCCGACGGATTGCCGCCGTCTGATCTCGAGCGGCTTGTTCGTCGCTGGTACGCAATGTCGGTCCTTCGCGGTAGATATGCTGGAGCTCCCGAAACTGCCTTTGACTTCGATATCCGCCAGATCGGTATCCAGGGCATTGCCGAGTATGCGCAAGCGCAAATAGAGACGGGACTGCCAAGTTCGTTCTGGACGGGAATGCTACCGCAACTGATGGACACATCCTCGACCACCAGTCCCTATTTCCTGGCATTCAAAGCGGCACAAGCGAAGCTCGGCGACAGGGGTTTCTTGTCGCGTGACATCACCGTTCGCGACCTACTATTGAACCGAGCCGACGCGCACCACGTCTTTCCGCGGGATTTCTTAAAAGGTCAAGGCCTGCAACGGGGCCGGTATAACCAGATTGCTAATCTCGTCATTGCCCAAAGCGAAATTAATATCCAGATTGGGAATAAGGCCCCTGATATTTATTTCGCGGAGCTTCGAGAGCAGATCTCGGGAGGCAAGAAGCGGTATGGCGGAATCGACGAAGAGGCCGAATTGCGTGCCAATCTTGCCGAAAACTGTATTCCGGACGCCCTCCTGAACGGAGAGCCTATGACGTTTGATAATTTTCTTGCGGAACGCCGTCGACTAATGGCGCTCAAGATCAAGTCATGGTTCGAGGCCCTGTAGGCGGCCACGGGCCTTCTGAGGAGGCTGCCACGACCACTCAGTGGCTCTCAAAACATCGCGGGAACCGATGGGGACCGAGGAACTTCGCCGAGCGGCGATTACTTTGGCCGAACCGGCGCCATCAGCGTTGTTCAACGTCCGACAGCGTTCGTCCGAAGCTCGAGAAGACGGGCCGCGCGCTTCGAACTCACCTCGATGGACTGCATGACCGCGAGCTGACGTGGCCGTTTGCAACGGAACGATCACGGGGTATAAGACGGACAAAGTGAGAGCGTGAGCCATGGCGCGATCCAGACGCAGGACCCCGATCACCGCACGACGACCGCAAAGAGTGACAAGCGTTTCAAGTTGAAGGAGCACGGGCGCGAGCGCGCATCGCTGCGCGCGCTCGACCTCAGCCTTGAGGAGCCGCAACCGAGCAAGGTGTTTGGGGATCCATGGCGCGGAGACAAGGATGGCAGGCAGCGGTTTGACGCGGCTGATTCTCCCGAACTGATGCGCAAGTGAGGACGGAAGCCGCGACCACCCCTCTCTGCGTGAGTGAATCCGTCTACATATCTGTGCCCCCTTTTGGTGTCCCGGGGCTAAGGCGGGGATGAATCTGGAGGGAGCTACCCTGATCGCGGCTATCGGCGACTTGCGTTCAACACCCAAACGGAGAGATCATACGTGGAGCACTCCGAGTTTCATATTGGCCTCGAATTCTGGTGTAAGGGCAATTGGCGGTGTACCGACATCGGCACGCGAACAGTCGTCGCTATTCGCATCGACCGGGTCAATACGACAACTGTCGACGCCGATGGCACGACGTAAGCATCCGGCGAAGACCGCAGCCTGAAGGACTTTCAGATTTTTCGGCGTGATCTGCGGGCCCAGTTTGCGGCCAGATCATCGACGGCTTTGTTGAGCTCGGCGAAGTTGGCCTTATCCGGATCGTAATCCTCGCCGCCCCACCATTCGACGAACTCGGCGTGCCGCTCGTGGGTCGGATCGGCGAGAGCCTCGCGGAACTCCTGATAGCCCCAAGGTCCGCCGATGTCCTCGGGAGGGCAGCGCCCGGTTGCTTCGAGGAGCATTGGCTCTGCAAGGCCGATGACGGGGAACGTGCGCTCGATCTTGATGCTGTGCGTCCAGCCGTCGCCGAAGTCGTAAAGGTACTTGAACGATTTCGCGCCGATATCTTCGATTGCCGCCAGCAGCGAGATCTTGCGCGCATCGAGCGGGCCATCTCCCCAGTCCTGACCAGGCAGACCAAAGCCGACGTCACGGATGCGGAATTCGTAAAGGTGGCTGTTGCTCCAGCCCATCGCCGCCTGCAGCACCTCGTGAAGGCGATGGAGCTTGATGCGGAACGGCACCACAACCCGCCGCATCACCGTCGGTTCAACATGGTCGAGGGTGACCTTCAGGCGGACCAGGGAAGCCGGCATCGCTAGGCCGCCAGCTTGTGCGCCGCCGGCGACGCGCTCTTCCAGTTCCAGGGCAAGAGCTCATCGATCCGATGCGCCGGATAACTTGCGATGCGGTGAAGCACGTCGGCGAGCCAGGCTTGCGGATCGACGTCATTCATCTTGGCCGAGACAATCAAGCTGTACATGGCGGCGGCGCGCTGTCCGCCGCGGTCGGATCCGGCGAATAACCAGGATTTCCTGCCCAAAGCTATGCCGCGCAGGGCGCGTTCGGCGGCATTGTTCGAGAGGCAAACACGCCCGTCGTCGAGGAAGAGGGTGAAGGCAGACCAGCGGTTCAGCAGGTAATCGAAGGCTTTGGCGAGATCATCGTTGCGCGACAGCTTGGCACGCTGAGCCTTCATCCACGCTTCCAGGTCGAGAACCAGAGGGAGGGTCCGATCCTGACGAGCGGCCTTGCGGACCTCCGCGCGCTGACCGTTGATCTCGCGCTCGATGTCGAACAGGGCATCGATCCGCTGCACCATTTCCTGCGCGATCGGCGATATGACGGCCGGCTTCTTGCCCTGCGCTCTTCGGCGCGCATTCGCCTCGACGTCGGCCATCGCAAAAAAGGGCCGCCTCGCATGGACCCAGCAGGCTGCTTCCGTTATCGGGCCGGGCCGTCGATCCGGAAGATAGAGTTTGGT
>Ga0214543_1012200_pt1 | contig 11586 bp, 12 predicted proteins | sample CNSS2metaG_FD_160094 | JGI IMG/M metagenome (GOLD analysis project Ga0214543, IMG submission 160094) | Root nodule microbial communities from cowpea collected in UCLA plant growth center, Los Angeles, California, USA - CNSS2 | ecosystem: Host-associated > Plants > Roots > Nodule | place: USA...
GATTTCTTTCGATAGTCTCTCAAATTATTTCTAAAACACACATTTGTTAGTTTTTTAATATTTTTATTTATTGTTTATTATTTTCATCATGTAGAATAATATTTCGATATATTCTATCTAATTTTTTTTATTATTTTATAACTCATTATTAATCATACTGTAATTTTTTTACTTTAAATTATGTTTGAAGTGGTTCAAATTATATATATATATATATATATATAATGATATTTAGGAATAGTACATGATATTTCGCTACAAGAAAAACATGAAATAGTGACTAATTTAGTCATTAACCCATATCAGTCACTATTTTTCGTCATTGGTGGTAGTAGTTGATTTATTGTCTGAATCAGTGATTAAATTAGTGACCGATTCAATGATCGAATCGGTACTTGATTTAGTGACCAATTTAATTACTAATTTATTTGTAATTTGATGACAAATTTTTTGGTCACTAATATATTTCTATTTAATTTTAATGACTTCAATCATAATTTAATAATTAGTTCTCTAAGGTATTTTTCATCTTATCATACCTTAATTATACATTTGATTTCCTTTGTGCGATTTCTTTCAATAGTCTCTCAAATTATTTCTAAAACACATAGTTGTTAGTTTTTTAATATTTTTATTTATTGTTTATTTTCATCATGTAGAATAATATGTGATATATTCTATCTAATTATTTGTTATTTTATAACTCATTATTAATCATACTATAATTTTTTCACTTTAATTGTATAAATAACTTTTATTTAGGTTAAAATACCTTTTTGGTCCCAATTTTCGTCCAATTTTTTCAAATAAGTCCTAATTTTGGTTTTGTGTTCAAATAGGTCCCAATTTTCGTCAATTTTGTTCAATTGTATCCTTTTTTGCTAACACCATTTAAATCATTAACAACCATGAATAGTGACGACCACATGTCACTTCATGGTTTTCTTGAATTTTTTTGAATTTTTATTTTATTTTTTTAAAAAAATTTATTTTTTTTTAAATGTAGACATATCGACCCAGGAGTGTGCCACATGTCACTTCGTGGTTTTTTTTTGTTTTTTTTTGAATTTTTTTTAAATTTTTAAAATTTTTTTTAAAAGTCCACATGTCAACCGAGTAGCGTGCCACGTGTCAAAGTCAATGTTCTAAATTCAATTTGGTCCCTATATTTGTTATTTTTGTTCAATTAGGTCCCAATTTTTGTTAACATTAACCAATTTGGTCTCTCTCCAAATTAAAACCAAATTTAATTTTTATATTAAAATTCACATTTTTTATTAAACATTTTTATATAATATATTAAAATTCACATCATTATAACTTTGATATAAAAATTAAATTTGGCCACATCTTTGATAAGGACCAAATTGGTTAATGTTAATAAAAATTGGGACCTAATTAAACAAAAATAACAAATATAAGGACCAAATTGAATATAGAATATTGACTTTGACACGTGGCACACTACTGGGTTGACATGTGGACATTTAAAAAAATTAAAAAAAAATCAAAAAAATTAAAATAAAAAATTCAAAAAAATCACGAAGTGACACGTGGCACGCTCTTGGGTTGACACGTGTACATTTAAAAAAAATTTAAAAAATTCTAAAAGAATTTTAAAAAAATTTCAAAAAAAAAATAGAAATAAAAATAAAAAAAATTCAAAAAAATCACGAAGTGACACGTTGTAGTCACTGTTCATGGCCGTTAATGATTTAAATAGTGTTAGCAAAAAAGGACCCAATTGAACAGAATTGACGAAAATAGGAACCTATTTGAACACAAAACCAAAATTTGGACTTATTTGAAAAAACTTGACGAAAATTGGGACCAAAAATGTATTTTAACCTTTTATTTACTACAATATAAAAATTTAATGTAATTGCTATGAATATTTTCTTGTCACTATCCAACATATATTGAAGTTCAAAAGATACAAAATCTATGTCAAAATTTTATTATTATATTTATTATTTATTCTTTGTATCATTTTGATCAAGTGACGTATTATAACTTTTATTAGTGTATAAAAGAGAGATTCATTAGAATTTAAATAATTGAAGTAAACAAACATTTAAAATATATTTTAATTTGAATATTTGTTTTCCTTTTATATTTTTTTGAAATATTTTTTAATTTTATCAACTAAGTTCATCAATGTTGTAGATTACAAATTTAATAAATGTTTTGGTTCTTATAAAATTTTATTTGGTATTCTAATCTAAAATGTAGACAATTATAATTTATTTTAAAGTATTTGATATGGAAGAAACAGTCATCCTCCTAATATTGAATATTTGATAATGTTATGTCTTCTTTACTGTAATTTTTTTTCTTTTATAAAAATTAATATTGAAGTAGTTAGAACACGGGTATGGGTATGGGTACGAGATTATACCCGTTACCCGGTGGGGATGGGGATGGGATAAAAGTTTGATACCCGTTGGGTTTGGGTATGGGGATGGGGATGATTTTTTTTATGCGGGGATGGGTATGGGATAGCAAACCCCGTCCCCGCCCCGCCCCGTTGCCATCCCTACGTGGCACTATCAACACCATCTTTGGCGGTTTCGCTAGTGGAGGATCCGCCTCTTCTGCCAGAAAGAAACAACTCCGCCATATCCAATCCATTAACCATATTACTCATTCCCATCACATACGCCGCATGCCTCCCATCACCTTCACGGACGACGACTTCCACGACCTCGATCACCAACAAGACGACCCCATGGTCATCACTGTCGAAATCGAAAACTACGCAGTCAAGAAAGTCCTTGTCAACCAGGGCAGCTCCGTTGGCATCCTCTACTAGGCAAGATATCAAAAAATCCAGCTCCCAGACATTGCCATGGTCCCGTATGATGAACCCATCTATGGCTTTTTTGGAGAATAGGTTTCCACCCGCGGCTACATTGATCTTCACACCGTATTTCATGACGGAGCCCAAACCAAAACCATTCCCATCCGCTTCCACATCGTTGACGCACCCACATCCTATAATGTCCACATTGGTCGTCCCTTGCTCAACACCCTTGGCGCCGTCGTCTCCACCCCTCACCTGGCCATGAAATTCCCTTCCCCTTCTGGCGACATTCTCATCGTCCATTACGACCAACGCCTGGCACGCGAATGCTACATGGCCAGCCTACGCCCACAACTCCCAATCCAGCAAACCAACCACATCGAGCCACCACCTAGCTCCAGGATCGCTCTATCGGGTGAAGTTCTAGACCCTAGAGTGGGCCGAGATGTTCGTCTCGAACTTGTTGAAGAAACCTCCCCCGTGGAACTTCCATATGGCCTAGGCATCGGATTAAACTCTGACGAGCGTGCCATAATCATACCTGTTCTAGTCGGCAACACGGACCTTTTTGCTTGGTCAGCTGCTGACTTACCTGGAGTAGACCCTCTGGTAGCATCCCACAAGTTATCCATCTACAAAGAAGCCCGCTACATCTCTCAGAAAAAACGCAAACTCGGTGAGGAACGACGCCTAGCAGCTAAGGCCGAGGCCGATAAGTTACTAAGCGCAGGATTCATTGAAGAAGCTCAATACACCACTTGGCTTTCTAACTTAGTCTTGGTGAAGAAAGCCAACGGCAAGTGGCAGATTTGTGTCGATTACACAGATCTAAACAAAGCCTGTCCTTGAGATGCCTACCCCTTACCCAAAATTGACCGACTTGTTGACGGCGCGGTGGGAAATAAAGTACTCAATTTCCTGGATGCATATTCCAGTTACAATCAAATCCCCATGGTCGCATCCGACATGAACAAGACCGCCTTCATCACAGACGATGCCAATTATTTTTACAGAGTTATGCCTTTTGACCTCAAAAACGCCGGAGCAACCTACCAACAGTTGATGGATATAGTTTTCAGTCATTTGATGGGACAATGTGTCGAAGTATACGTCGATGACATGGTTGCCAAATCTCCAAGCCATCACCAACACGCGCAGGACATCTCAGCAGTCTTCTCCGCAATACGCCAATACAACCTCTACCTCAACCCCGACAAGTGTGTATTCGGCATCGACCGCGGTAAATTCCTCGGATTCATGCTAGCCCAACGCGGCATAGAGGCCAACCCTGAAAAATGCGAAGCAATTATCGAAATGCGTAGTCCCACCAACATCAAAGAAGTCCAACGCCTCATAGGCCGCCTTACAGCCATTTCCCGTTTCCTGCCCAAACTAGCTGAACAAACCCAACCCATAATACAACTCCTCAAAAAATCTGCCAGGTTCACGTGGATTGACAACTGCGAACAAATTTTCCAAAAGCTGAAAACCACCCTTACCTCACCACCTATCCTCCACAAGCTGGATACTCATCAACCCTTACTGGTTTACATCACAACCACCGATCACACAGTCAGCGTCGCGCTTGTTCAAGATGTAGGCGGCACACAGCATCGTGTTTGCTTTGTCAGCAGAACACTGCAAGATCCTGAAACCAGATACCAAATGGTGGAAAAGTTGGCCTTATCCTTGGTACACGCAGCTCGCCACCTGCGCCCATACTTCCAAAACCACAGCATCACCGTCAAAACTGATTACCCAATCCAAAAGATATTGCAAAAACCAGACCTAGCAGGACGAATGTCGTCATGGACCGTTGAGTTGTCCGAATTTAACATTCGTTACGAACCCCATGGCCCCATAAAAGCCCAATGCCTCCTAGACTTCGTTAATGACCTCCAACAGACACCCACAGAGGACCAGTGGACACTTCATGTAGATGGTTCTTCAAATCCCAAAGGTGTTGGCGTTCGCATCGTGTTAGAAGGCCCCAACGATATCCTCATTGAGAAGATGACATCAAGTGGATTACAATGTGAATTTTGTGTTGTCCACTTTAAGTGGATTAAAGGTGAAAGTGGGTGGATTAAGAGTAAAGTTTGTTAAACTTTGTGAGTGATTTGATGGATGTGAAAGATTAAAAATTATATTTAAATCAAAGAAAAAAAAGGTTACCAAATTGTACTTTATTTTATAAATAATTAAAAATTATCATTATATAAGTTTGATTTATCGTAGAAAAAAATATGAAAATGTATAAATAAAAGTAACATATTTTAATAAAAGAATATTTAAAAGATAATGTAATAAAAAAATTTATAATTAAAAATTAATTTTTAAACCTTATTTTATAACAATTTTTAAATTTTCGTTATTTTTAAATCGTTTTCCTAATTATGCTAAAAGATAAATTGCCGACATTATTGTAATCTTGATATCACCCTTAAACCATTGCATAACAGACATGATTGAAAAATAAAAGAATTTCCCTCTTCCTTCCCCTCTCTTTTCCTCATCGTTGATTGGAGGGAGAGAGATAGGATGAATTCAAGTGGATTAGAGTGTGAAGCTTGTCTTCTTCACTTTAAGGGGATTAAAGGAGAAAGTGAGTGGATTTAGAGTAAAGTTTGTTGTAGTTTGTGAGTGATTTGATGGATGTGATAGATTAAAAATTATATTTAAATCATAAAAAAACAAGATTAACAAATATTACTTTATTTTAAAAATAATTAAAAATTATCATTACATAAGTTTAATTTATCGTAGAAAAAAATATGAAAATGTATAACTGAAAGTAACATATTTTAATAAAAAAATATTTAAAAGATAATGTAATAAAAAATTTTATAACTAAAAATTAATTTTTAAATCTTATTTTATATTAATTTTCAAATTTTCGTTAGTAATTATTTTTGTAAAAATAATATGAAAAGTCATACTTTTACATCATGTTCATAATTAAGCTGAAAAATAAATTGCGGAAATAATTGTAATCTTGATATCACCCTCAAACAAAGACATAATAGAGATGATTTAAAATTAGAAGAATTTCACTCTTCCTTCCCGTCTCTCCCTCAAGGTTGATTAGATGGAGAGGGAGAGGATGACATCAAGTGGATTACAGTGTGAAGTGTGTGTTGTTCAGTTTAAATGGATTAAAGGTGAAAATGGGTGGATTAAGAGTAAAGTTTGTTAAAGTTTGTGAGTGATTTGATGGATGTGATAGATTAAAAATTATATTAAAATCAAAGAAAAACAAGATTACCAAATTGTACTTTATTTTAAAAATAATTAAAAATTATCAATATATAAGTTTGATTTATCGTAGAAAAAATAAGAAAATGTATGAATGAAAGTAACGTATTTTAATAAAAAAATATTTAAAGATAATGTAATAAAAAAATTTATAATTGAAAATTACTTTTTAAACCTTATTTTATAACAATTTTAAAATTTTCGTGATTAATTATTTTTGTAAAAATAATTTGAAAAGTCATATTTTTACATCATTTTCATAATTAAGCTGAAAAATAAATTACGGATATAATTGTAGTCTTGATATCATTCTAAAACCTAGATATAAGAGAAATTTAAAAATAGAAAAATTTCCCTATTCCTTCCTCTCTCTCTGTAACATCCTTAAAGAATATTACTGATTTTTACTAAATAACGTATAAAATATCAATTAAAAAAAATACCTTATTTAATAGGATACCATTTCCCAAAAACATGGGAAAATTAAAACCAAAAATAGTAACCATAACATAGTTCGAATGTACACAACCATTCTATACAAAAGTTACTAAAGTTCAGCATAAATAAATTGTACATCAAAATCAACAAAAATAAAGTTTGCTTTCAAAAGCCCAAGTAGCCCATGCTCTCCGTCTCTAAGTATCTCCTGGCTCACCTGTCAAATCATCTACTCCCGGATAACAAATTATCCGATCATCGCCACACACACACAGATAGGGTGAGCTATGCACAATATATAAACATATACATGAATTAAATATGTCACCCATCCCAAAATAACATAACTTAACATTTCATGATTTTCAAATTACCCAACCATAATCTCATAGTCCATCATGAGGCATAAACATGAACTAGGTCTTAGGCCTTCACTATGCTCCCACGAAACTAACTCATTCGTGGTCCAACCCTATGAGCCTATCTCGCTCATAGTCTTGCCCTACAGACTCCTCGTTTGTAGTAAAACATCCAAGTCTTCTCGACTTGGACCCTCGCCCAATAGTAGCCGACGGGAACATAGCAGTTCCATGCCCATCGTGCACCCGACACATGTAATCACCATACTAAGGACTCCTCGCCCATTAGTAGCCGACAACAACTCAACCAGTTCCATGCCCATCATGTGTCCTACCATCAAGCACATCCCAGACCCCTATTGGACTTAGTCCTTCAAGCCCAAACACCACACCACATGCATATACATCCTATACTTAGGATAAAGCAGCCAAATCACACACATAAGCACTCACAAACATGGAATTTCGCATAAACTCGCTTAAGCTAGGGACTCTCGCCCAAGCTAACCCTCAGTCTCGCTTGGGCTAGCTCACCTCATCTGAGCGACCTCATAACAGTAGCATCAACACATCATCTCGCTTAAGCGAGATCCTTTCGCTTGGGCGAGTCACACCTTCGCCCAAAACAACACAAACCTCGCCTAGACGACTATTCGACAAAACACACATGAATACGCTTTGAGAACTCGCTTAGACGAGCCACTCTCGCCTAGACGAGAGTGTTAGTCGCTCAAAACTCAAAACCTCCCGCCTGGGCGAGATATCGCGCTCAAAACTCTCAGGTTTCCTCGCGACCTCGCTTAGGCGAGTGCCTCTCGTTTAAGCGGGAGACCATGTCGCTCAACCCTTTTCCTGGTCGCCCAGGCGAGAACCACGAACCAGGACCCAATGTGAGACTCTGCAACTCTCTCTTAGGCAAGGTGCACCCGCTTGGGCGAGACTTGTAGGTTTTCGCGTCTGTTCACGCACTCAAATCACCCACCTTTTCCCAATTCGCACAACCAACAATACCAAAACACAATTAACACATTACCAAGCACAAATAATGTTCACAGTCATCAGAACAGGTCCTATATCATCCATTTAAAATATCCCACTCGAGATTGAATCATCTATAACCATTCCATACCAAAACCCTCATTATAACCAATATAAGCATAAAGGCTTTGCACCCCAAATGTCAAGCCAACCAATTCACAATTACAGTACATACCACACGAATTCCATGACAACAACCTATCCAATCCATACACCTAAATAAAAACACGAGAATTAAGATCAGCTCCTCTAACTTGTAATTTTGGAATGAGATTGAGACAAAGAGGAAGTTCCTTGTTCACCAATACCTTGCTTCAGCCCTTTGCACACCCAATTCAACCTCTCACTCTCCAATTTCGCTCTCTTCTCAAGCTATCACAAAACAATTGCAGAAACCCTTCTTTCTACCTAAAATTTGCCTTTTATAAGTGTCTTTAAAATGGGTTTTAAAAATAAAACGAAATTGGGCTTTATTGTGGTTTTAATTCCCCTTCAAGGTTTAATTATTTAGTGGTTTTCCAACCCTCTTGGCTGCCCCATTCTGCTAGGTTCTCTCTACCTTTCCACATTCATCCCAAGCTAAGTTTAGTAAAAATAAAGGTTAAGTTTCGTCTACCTTTAAAGGTTTGAGCTCGTGACCCTCCACTCATAATGCTAAGCACAACCATTATGCCAATTCACATTTGGTGATACCTTCCACTCAATAATAGTTTACATTATCAATTCCATACTCATACATATTATTAAAATTAATAATAAAACAACAACACATAATTGACATACATAGGACACAAACCCAAGTCCTCTCACACAAACAAAGTGCTCTCAACCACTTGAGCTAGTGCTTTCTACCCACATTTATTAATTAATTAATTATTTAATTAATTAATTTTCGCGGGTCTTACAATTCCCACACCTTTAAAAGTTTTCGTCCTAAAAAATAAGACTTACCAGCAAAGAGGTGAGGATAAGACTTCCTGACGAGGTCCTCCATCTCCCATGTCATCTCCTGGGTTGCCTCGTCCCAGAGGACCTTCACAGTCTGAATCTCCTTCCCTCTGAGTTGTTTGACTTGAGAATCTAGAATTCTCACTGGTCTAACTCCCAAAGTTAGATTCTCACGCACCTGTACATCATCCTACTCCAGCACATGAGTAGGATTTGCCACGTACTTCCTCAACTATGATACGTGGAAAACATTGTGCAGGTTTGCCAAGTGAGGTGGCAATGCAATCTCGTATGCCACCGGTCCAATTCGCCTCGAATTCTGATATGGATCGATGAATCGAGGAGTCAACTTCCTCGACTTCAATGTTCTCCCAATACCTGCTGTAGGTGTAACCCTGAGGAACACGTGGTCACCAGCCTCAAACTCGAGTGGCCTCCTCCTCTTATCCACATAGGATTTCTACCGACTCTGAGTTGAACGCATCTGATCCTGTATTACCCTTACCTTCTCAGTGGTCTGTTGTAAGAACTCTGGACTAAGTACCACAAAGGTGTCCAACATCTCCTGCCATACAAGGCCTCGTAAGGTGCCATCCCAATGTTGCAATGGTAGCTATTATTATAAGTGAACTCCACCAACGGTAGCACATCACTCCACGTCCCGAGGTGATCTAGAACACATGTTCTCAATAAGTCCTCCAGAGACTGTATGGTTCTCTCAGACTGGCCATCAGTCTGAGGATGGTATGCCGAGCTCATTCTCAACTGAGTGTCCAAGGTGTTCTACAACGACTGCTAGAACCTCGAGGTAAATCTCGGATCTCTATCTGATATGATACTCACAGGCACACCATGTAATCTGACTATTTCCCTATGATGAATGCGTATTTTTGCCCTCATTCAATGTTTAATTCTGGGTATTTAATTGAATTTGTGTGCTTAAAGAGTGATTTAATTGATAATTTTAATAATTAGGCTGTTTGAGCTTGTGTGATCAAAATGTCTTAAAAAGTGATTTTTAGTTGCATAAATTATTTCTAGGATATTTTAACGTTTGTTGATGCAGCTGAAGTTAACATTAAGCTTATTCAAGGTGGGAAAATAAATTGATTGAAATTACAAAACACTTTTAAATAAGGCTAAAATCAGCAAGTTTTGGATAAATCACTTTTATACCCCATATATTACTTATACACTCCCCTGTTTCCAAATGGGGCTCACAAAACCTACTTCTGCACCCTTGCCTTTGTCTATTTGCACCCCTTTTTCCACTCATAAAATATATGCACTCAGATGCTGCCATGTGGCAATCCTCAACTCTTAAAATTGGCCAACCAGCACATGCCACGTGGGCTTAATCTCCACTAAACAATTTGAGCCAATAACATGTTGCCACGTCATCATCTTCATCTCCACACAACCAGAAACCCTAGCCTCCATCTTCACCATGTTTCCGCAGCTGGGAGCACCAGCATCACCGGTGGGCGCCGCCTGCATCAAGTTCGGCCAACACAGTTTAGTCTTCTTCTTCCCGCACCAGCAGCCATGGTAGCTCCCATCCATTCTTCATCATCAATGCACAACCTTTTAGCCAGAAATACCACAACAGCCATTGATGGAGAACGAACCACCATTCGCGCACCTACAACCACCGCAACAGCGCCCAACGTTGTGAATCTGCACTGCTTTCCATCTCCACACGAATCTGCACCGCACCACCATCATCGCACCACCGTGAACGACGCACCAACTGCAGCAGTTTGCACCTACACCATTCGCGTCCACCGTTCATCGTCCTCACCATAGTTTCGTCAACCTCCATTGCTCCATCCTTCCTCACGCTCGCGAGAAACCAGCAACAGTGTTCACCCTTCACGCATCCACCTGCACCTTCGAGTCAGAAAGCGTGAACCAGAGGAGAAGAGAAGCGTCGACACCATCACTACCGCGAGTTCATGTTCCATCGTGCCAGCACCTGCAACGCACAACAACACCACCGCGCCGGAGCAGCCACCGTTGTCGACAGCCGCGCAACTAAGGGAGAAACATGGAGGCAGAAACCCTAATTCTGGAGAGACTCTGTGCACCACGTGTCAGCCTCTGATTGCATAGTCAAACTGGTCAAATCTGATCAATTGGTCAATGGAGCAGCAAAGTTGGTCAAATCTGGTCAAAAGGTCAAAGACTGGTCAAAGGAGAGGGGTTTAACTGTAAATATTCATATTTTTGGATCTCTCTGCAAAATTGGACTATAGAATTGAAAATGGGCTATTTAGAAAATTAATACAAATATTATTTGGTGATAATTTATCATATATCTTGAAATAATTAATTTATTTAATTATATCATAAATTATTAACCAACTATATTTGTTAAATAGTCTATATCTCTCCAAATATCTTTAAATATTTATCTTTATCTTTATTTTAAAAGATATTTGAGAGGTTTTAGCAACAGAAAAGCCCAGTCCAATTCCTATATAAAGAGACCAAGGGAGAAGTAGAAAGACAAGTTCGAGACTTCGGAATTTTGGAACCCTTAGGGGTGCCTAATTTCGTTTCCTTTCTCTCTCTTTTCTTCTCTCTATTCTTCTTTTGTATTCCATGGATTTCTAAATTTCTTGGGTTGATTCCATTGTAATTTCTTAATTGGATTCTGAGGTTAGATCAATTAATTTCTTTGTTCTTTTTATTATTGTTGAGGTTTTAATTCATCTATGTCTTTTATCTTTGAATCACGTAAAA
>Ga0214543_1012201_pt1 | contig 11585 bp, 7 predicted proteins | sample CNSS2metaG_FD_160094 | JGI IMG/M metagenome (GOLD analysis project Ga0214543, IMG submission 160094) | Root nodule microbial communities from cowpea collected in UCLA plant growth center, Los Angeles, California, USA - CNSS2 | ecosystem: Host-associated > Plants > Roots > Nodule | place: USA...
ATATATATATATATATATATTTATTCATGATTGTGTTTATTATTATTATTATTATTATTATTATCTTCTTTCTTAATTGTATCATTTGTCATTTGTATATTTATAAAAAGGATTTTCTGTTGTGTTCACATTTTATAATTTTAATTTTACCCTTTATAATATAATTATTCGTTAAATTTTTATAAATTAATCATTACTTTTACATAGTTTTTATAAAATTGTCTATCTTCTCTTATTTTTTTTTCATCAACAATTATTTTCTCCTCATTTCACTTTGTTTTTAATAATACATATAAATTTATTTTGTACATTAACTTAATAACATTATAACATCATCAATTACTAATATAATATCATGTGTATTTTGAAAATACGTACACACAGGCGCACGATAGCACTTGTATTTACACTAGTATAATATATGAGGTGGACGGATAATAATTTAAGGATGATGTTGGTGTAAAACTAATGTGAAAAAAGAATGAGAATTAACCTTCAGCCATTATCACTATCACAAGAATCCTTAAATGTGTTTTTTCGTTTCAATCCTTCACTATCTAAACTTTTGATGGTATAGTATAATGTAGAAGATAATAGATTTTATGACCCAAAGCATAAAGCATATGTGAAATCTATAGAGCTCTTTCTATCATAGAGTAATTTTCATAATAAATTGTTGCCAATTATATGAGATTATAGTATCAAAATTTATGCAACAATTATCGAATGGATGGACAAATAGACCACATCTATGAAAATAATTGACCTTGTGAATATCTCATATTATCCCACATCTCACATATTTGGAAAATTTTTAACATTCTCCCACTTGATCCATTTATCCCATTATCAATCAATACAAAAAACTAAATACAAGGATTATGGTGACAAGTCCTCCATTGAGTATTATCTCTCATGTATCATAATATATCAAGTCTCCTATCAAACTCTTAATTATAATGAATAAGCCATATGTTTATTCTGAGTTAAACAAAATTTCTCAAAATAAACAAATATGTGCATAACCAAATGAGAAAAAATTGAATAAGAGTTTTATCAAAGTAAAAATAATAATTGTCACAACATGGAACCATATCCCATTTGCGCTACATGTTAGTGTTCACAAGTAGGAAAAAGTTAGAAAAGAATTATACTTTATTAAAAGCATGAGAACGAGTTATTTACCTAACATAAAATCATAACTAAAAGATATCAAAGATATCTCTAACACTAAATGATCCTTAAAATTCTTTAATGGCATGCCTTTAGTCAAAGGATCGATAATCATCAACTCAATACTTTTATTAAAAGAAACATCCAAAGGTCCAAATCGCAAAATAAAAATTAAGAATTACGTTTTTATCAGAACTAGGAACACAAGATACTTTTTCTAAACACAACATAAAACCATTGCTTGAAATCATAATGCATGTCCCAATGGCCTCCACATGAGAACTCATCTTGCTTCCTAAATAGATGCAATGTTCAATTTTCATTGGTCTCCTTAGGTTTGGCATACCCTATATGGTATTATAAACATGGATTGTAGTTTTAGAATCAATCCACCATGTGTTATGTTAATACTAGTTATATTAGATTCATAATAAACAAAAGCAAAATAATTACATTTCTTCACTAGCCCATCCTTAAGCTTTGTGCAATCCTTCTTCATATGTCCCTTCTTTTACAAAAGAAACACTTGGAATCTTTCTTTATAACTGACTTAGCTGATATTTTTTCATTCTGATTAACTTGATTCTTCTTATTCTTAAGAGGAGTAGAGAAGCTCACCATTTGACTTTCCTCCATTAGCAACCTTTCCCCTTTTTGAATACACATGGTCACTAATTCATTAATAGACCACTTATCCTTATGTGTGTTATAAACAATTTTAGAAGGAACATATTAATGAGAAAAGTACACAAAACATAATGTACTAGAAGGGAACCTAACGACATGGTAACCTCTAAAGCCTTTAGTTGAGTTGCAATGTCCTTTATGTGCATGATGTGATCACACACTCCCTTAATCTCTAGTGAACTCTAAGGATAAAAAAATACATGATGATAGTGTTGGCAAGAGATGTAACAGATGTTATGAATTGTTCATCAATAATCTTTAGTAAATCTCTCACATTGCCATGTTGATCAACAAACTATTGAATACCAACAAAAGGTTGATTTTTATTAACGTCACAAAGTGATAATTTAACCTCTTCCACATATAAAATATTGAATATCAGCAAAAGGACGATTTTTATTAACATCACAAAGTGACAATTTAACCTTTCCCACCTTTTATATAGATCAACAACATCTAGTGTTAGTCTCAGTAATAACGATGATTCTAGTTTTCTAATAGCATAATCAATGTCCATCCAACCCAAATGGAGAAGAATTTTCTCCTTCCAAAATTTATAATTATCCCCTTTTTAGTTTGGGAATACCATGATGGATATCAGAAATATTCACATATTAAGAAACTGCAAAATTTTTAAAATTCATGCTTATTATCGTTATTTGAAATTATAACAAAATAATGTTTTTTCAATGCAAACATGTCTTAATTATTGAATCTTATGACATAAAACTTATTTGTGGGTCAAAGTCATACTCAAATAGACTCACATAACCAAATGATAAAACTATTATGTTTTACCGATGCAAACACGTCTTAATGAATGAAACTAGTGACATAAAACTTGCCTGAAGTCTTACTCAATTAGACTCACAATACCAAATGATAAAACTATTATACTATTTGTTTTATCGATGTAAAACACACGTCTTAATGAATAAATCTAGTAACATAAAACTTGTTTACGGACTAAAGTCTTACTCGATTAGACTCATACACCAAATGATAAAACTATTATACTATATTACTTTCCTAAATTGTGGTGGATAATTTGAGAAATATAATCCAATATTTCATACTAATTAATCATATAGATAGGTAAGAAAAGTTGTGTGGGTAAAAATTCATCACATCACATATAATTAATTATAATTAATGTTTATTATATGATTATAAATATCAATCGATCAAAGATGTTATGGTCATTCTCTAACTCATTAAAATATATTCACCATTCAAACATATAAATAAATATTTTCATCAACATTATTTATATGCAATCAAAATAAATAATAATATTCATTATATAAATTAAATATACAACATATAATTTATATCAACATATATTATGTACAAAACCTATATTGCGTACAAAGCCTCGTAGTACATACAAAAACATATATACATATATTATGTACATAACTTATAATATGTATAAAACCTATATTACGTACAAAGCCTTATAGTATATACAAAAATATATATTATGTACAAAACCTATAATACGTACAAAAACATATATATTACATACACAACCTTATAATATATAGAAAATATTTACTACGATTTTCTCCATCTTTATATGAAAAAGTTCCTTTATCAAAAGGATTTAAAAGAAACAATCGGATATCAATCCTTTGAACTCATACATATTCAAATAGAAGGCATTACTTGACCATCACACAATAAAATATTTCACGTTAAAATATGAACATAAAAAAATTGTATACTCCTCATTATTTTAACCTATTTTAACAAAATAAAATGTGCATTTTTAATCCATCTCTAACCTTAAAATAATCAGCACACTCACTGTCTAAAAAAATAGTGTCAATTGTCATAAGCAAGTGATAACGTTTTGCATTAGATGAGTAAACAGAACACATATCAGATTCCTTTGAGTTATTTCGGCAAAGCCTCGAAAGGCCGCAGTGTCGATGCTCCGAAACCTTTTGTAGCTGCAACTGCAAAGTCCAACGTGGTTTAGCGTCACCTCATCAATAGTGACATATCCAACGCCGATAATGTTAGGTTTGACATCAAACATAGAAAAAACACAATAAATAATCTAAAAAGATAACCACGACAGATCCAAAACAAGCAAATATAAATCTAATGCAGAAAAGTAAGTTACATACGGAATATTTTGTATGTAATTCATCAAGAATTACATACGGAATAATCCGTATGTAAATTACATACAGATTTTAATACTTACGAAAAATTCCGTATGTAAAATTACATACGAAATATTTTCCGTATGTAAATTTTTAGACGCCTGATTTATATACAGATTTATTTTTGTATGTAATCCATAGATAATATCTAATTACATACGGATTTTGTTCATTACATACAGATTTTGTCCATAGAAAAAATTAATTTTTTTTTGTAGTGACTCTCACGAGAATCATTTAATGTGCTTTTTGATTTCAAACTTTTACTCTTTAAATGTTTGATGATACAATATACTGTAGAAAATAGCAGATTTTATGACTCAAAGTAGTGAGCACATGTGAAATCTATAGAGAGTAATTGTTATAATAAATTGTTGTCAATTATATAAGATTACAATATCAAAATTTATACAACAATTATAAAATTGATTGACAAATGGATAATATATATAAAAATAATTGACTATGTGAATATCTCATATTATCCCACATATCACATATTTGAAAAAATTTCAATAATTGGCCAATGAAAAATGAACTACAAAGTCAGATAAAATTATTCTTGATGACGTGATTATAAGAAATTATTTGTTGTACATTACATTATTGTTATTTATTACTCTCGGTATTTATAAACTGACACATTTGTTAAACTTGTGTATATGATGGAAAATATTTATAAAATTTATGAAATTCAATTTCGTTTAATTCAAAATTAAGATTTGAGATGACTGATCTATATAACAAGTTTACATTTCATTTTAAGTCTAACATGCAACTATAATAATAAAAAAGAACAATTACCACTAACTTTCACACTAAAAGAGATGAACCAATTTTAAATAACCCAAACAAGTGTTTTTTTTATATTAAAATAAAGATCATAATTATGTTAATTGATCTTATAGCCAATAAACATGTAGTATAATAATTCCTTAAATTGTGAAATTACTTTAAAATTGATCAAAATTTATTTCAATTTATTTCAGTTTTAATTTCCATAAAAAATAACTTCAATTATTTAGGCTTCAAATCCTTTATTTAGGCTGAGTTGATGACCTCAATCCTTGTAATAGAGATTTCTAAAGCTAAAAACTATATGTGTGTAAGCATGTAATTCCTCTTTTTGATTTGTCATATGCTTTATAGAATTATGGTATTGTTGTATGAAAACCGAAAATTGATTATGAAAGATTCTTAAACCTTATAAATTACGAATTTTAAAGTTTCTCATATCTTTCAAGAAAATAATAAATATTTGTTGATAATTTACCAATATTAATTTTGTCAATAGATTGAATTATCTATAATTTAGTTTTTTATTTTTTTTATTGCTCGTTTTTATTTTTTTTTAGAAATCTTTTAAGCCTCCCGGAGTTTAAATTCTATTAGTTGTTTGAAGGTTAATTTTTCTTTGCCTAAGTTTTTTATTTCTTTATTTATTTTCTTATTTTTATAGAGATTTTGTACTGTGGCATGTTAATTAGTGAAACTTTACTTAGAGTTTTAAGGGATACCAAAATGATTTTATTAAACAAAAAACCTAAATTAAAAATATTTAATTTCAAATTTATCTAAAAAAAGAGAGTTAAAGTTGTACTTATCCTTACAAAACACAACATTGGTAAAGTAAATTAAAGCTAAGCCATAACATGTAAAAGAAATACTCTCAAAGTCATGAATTTAAGCAGAAGTTTAATTTAATTTATAGACAGTATTTAAATTTATTAAAAAATTAAAAGAAAAAGAAAAATCATATTTAGTGCACGACTTCTTCTTTTACAAAGTTATCTTCTTGAGTACAACATATCTTTTTAAGTATACAATTTTTCAAACACAACTTATCCGTTTATGTATTTTTTCTTTTCCAAACAAAGTTACTTAGATTAGTATTTTTGAAATCAATTTGCACAAACATAGAAGTTTCTCTACATGATTGTAGCGAAGACATTGATACTAAGATTTACTCAAAAACAACTAAACCATTGATGTCGAATTTAATGCGATATTTATATGAGCCAATTCAAATGTATACAAAAAATTATAACCTCTTAAAAGTTATTTATTTATTTTATTAATTTTTTAGTATTCGATCTATACAGCCAAAACGAGAATAATGCATTGCAATTTGTTAGAGTGACTTAACCATTTAGAAGTGGATTTGTAAAGTACTAATGCAAAAAATGTCAATTAATAAGAATTCGAATGGCTAAATAAAGGGTGAAGTAAAATATTGAAATATGTCGACTTCCGGTGAAGTCTAGAAACTATAGGTCTAACATTGCGGCCCAGTCTATGAAGGCCCAACATCAGAGAATTAGGGCCAATAACGGCCTTTTAACAAGTTTTTGTTTGTTTTGATCTTCACTCTATCGTTGATCTTCTTCAACGTTGTTGTTTTTACACCACATGCAAGATGAAGGGGAAAACAGAGGATCAAATGAGAAGGGAAAGAAAAATAAAATTCAAAGTATATAAACCTAGTAAATGACATGGTGCAAAAAAGTGAAATAAAAAGAGAGGATAGTTGAAAATTAAATGTAAAACAAAGTGGAAAAACTTCTCTTGCTTTTTATGTTGTCTCTTCCAAAGTTGCTGTCTCCGAGAAAAAAAAAATTACAGCATGATACGAATATACTCATGCTTTGAAAGTTCCAATGAGTATCGGATCTTCACAATACGTTGGTGGGTTTAAAAGGACAATTCATATATAAAATGGGGAACATTCAAATTTGAGTTAAGATACCTATATATGATTGTGACCGGCCAGAAATAAAATGTCATATACTAACACGTCGATGTACTAAAAAGACAAGTTACGAGTTCTTTTTCTTTTTTTTAGTATGCGTGTGATCTTTTAGCTAAGATTAGTTGACTTTTTTTCTTCTTTTTTTTCAATAGATTTGTAATGTTTATCGTGGATATTTTATTTTTAGACGTGTGGATATTATATATATTGTTTCAAGTTATGCAACATTGGAGTGATTTAATATTTTTAAAAAGGAAAAAGATATATTAGGATGATTTAATAAAAAAAAGTGGATCATAAAGTGACTTTGACATTATTTTTAACTCAATCTTAAAACTATATGTTTATAACTTTTTTAACATGTTATTTAACTTTTTCATTTTTTTAATGTGAGATTTTTAATTTATATTTAAATTTTAATACATTTATACGTGAAAATAAATTTCACGAAGAAGAAATAGTTACATATTAAGTATTTTTCTTTAAATAAAGACATTTTATACTTTTTTTACTTTATTTATTTTTGTGATTTTTTTTTTCATTTCACATCTTGCTATTAGGAATAATGATTTGTTTGTTCTTATCGTGTTTATTTTTATTTTTATTTTCTGTGACCATTTTTATGCTTGTGCGGATTAAAGACTTTTTCTTTTTGGCTGTGATCATTTTTATGCTTCGCTGATTAAAGGTCCTGTATTATTTTATAGTTATAAAATTCTTTATTTAGTGTTATTTTATTAAAGGTGATATCAATTGTTCTCTAAAAGGTTAAATGAACAAGTCATAATCGAATGTAGTGTTTGAGTTTTTTGTTACACTTTTAAGTAAAAATAGTTATGTCTGACTAATGACTATATTTTTTGGTCTAGTGGTAAGTGTTCAATCTTAACAAATTCTAACAATAGTCTTTTAAGAGAGGATCACTGAAGAGATACAATACTAATGAAACTTAAGTTCAACTTACACAAGTCCAACTTACACATAAAAAATTAATTCCACTTTTAATAAAAAATCTTTAAATTTATATACCTTAGTCTTATACAATGATCAACTTTCTAATCTTTGTTTAATATAAAACTTAAACATTTAGAACACATTTTAATTCAAAACTTAGATGAAAAATGACATGTTTGTTACCTGGTCCTCGAAAGTTGTTGGAATGTTTGGGTCATACCTCAATCTGGTTGAACTTTAGATTCTGAAATATTACGTAGGCATGGGGTTATTGGATATGGTAGGCGTGCGTACTTAGATTCTGTTCTATATAAAATAATAAACTTTGTTATCTTAATGATATTATTTAGTAAAAGAACGTGAAGACAATAAAGAAAAAAAAAAACTTAGAGACTTTTAAACAGTTATTTCTTATATTTTCAATTTAAAAAAAATAGAATATTTACATAATGTAAATGTTTCTACACTATTATTTAATCACAAATAGTACCATATAATTAAAACTTATAATAGTTATTTATACAATATATATCTACTATGATATGATTAACGATAACTAAGCAGAAATGGGTATATCTAAGTGATATTAATAAGAATAGGAAAATTAGTTTTAAATCATAATGATTTTTTATAGTTTTATCTAAACTCAATTTTTTAATGTACTTGTATATATATGCTAAATGACATGGATTTTCCATGTTTTGAAACCTTGTAGATGGATTAGACCATATCTTTATCAGTAATGACAATTTAACAGTTATTTTGTAGTAAACTTAAATATTTCATGTGAGACCACCATATGATTAGTATCACTCATACGAGTTAGTATGAATTACGATTTTTATGGAACATGAAATTAATGAATTTTTTAAAATTTGCATTTAACAATTCAATTATAAATGTTTTGTATTTATGATTTTCAATATTAATGTTGAAAATACTATCTTTTTCTCAGGAAAAAATTCTATTTAAAACTAGGCTTAAATACCTTTTTGGTCCTCATGTTCGTAGTGTTTGTTATAGATGGTTCTCATTCATTTTGACAGAATATTTAAAATGGTCATCATTTCTACCAAATGTTTAAAATGGTCATCATTTTCGCAATTCGTGTTTTATTTGGTCTTTTTCTGTAACGTCGTTTAAATCATTAATGGAGCATTGTATCATACCTGTACAGTACACATAATACACCATAATACAAACCGTGCCACCTGTACAATGTTCCGTTAATGATTTAAACGACATTACAGAAAAAGACCACATAAAACACGAATTTCGAAAATGATGACCATTTTAAACATTCGGTAAAAATGATGACCATTTTAAAATTATGTCAAAATGAGGATCATCCGCAACAAACACTACGAAAATGAGGACCAAAAAGTATTTAAGCCTTAAAACTAAAAGTGATCATAATAACAAAAATATTTGTACACATATGGATAAAATTCATGACGGATTGTTGGTACCCTGAGTATCTATTATCCACGGATAGTGGATGTCCATTACCCATGGATAATGGGTATTTTAATTATGTCTATAAGTGAGTTAGGTACAAATATCATGCTACTTGTACATGTCAGTATTCGTTACTTCAAAAATATTAAAATTAAAATTAAATTTTTAGTTTTATTAAATTAAATTTATATTTTTTTTAGATTAACTTTAATTAAAATTAAAATCTAGTTTATATTTAATTTAATTTATATTATATTTTATATGTTTTTTTTATTTTATTTAAATTTTATTTTAAAAAATTATAAAATACTAATATTTTCGGGTATCTATAAATATATATGAGTTATAAAAAATTTGCGGGTATTTGCTAAATGTATATTCAATAAGAAGTAAGTTAGATTTTTTTGCAAGTCGGATAACATATAGACACTATCCTTATTTGATATGATATATTCTTATCACTATATGAACCCATTAATCCGTAAAATAGAAAAAAATTCCTTTTGTTTTCTCTTTATATGTATGGAACTTGTTACTGCAATTTTAAATTTTTTGAATCCTGGAATGGTATAAAGACTAATAAAAAATTGCAAAGAGATGTAATAAAAGTAGTTTGAACGGCGAAACTTGATCAAAATTTTAGGGACCAAATTATATTCTTTATATATAAATTATTATTTTTATATTAAAAAAATTATTTTCTCACATCATTTTCTTTGTTCAAAACAAACATATATGATAATGGAATAAAAAAAATGATAATAATATATATGAATCAAAATGAAGTTTGTTGCAGTATTCCTTGCAATATAGATTATCATAGTGCTTGTTATAAAAACTTATAAAACCTATAAAAAAACACTCAAAAAAGATAAAATATGTTGATGACAATCAACTCAATGCCAATTAGAATTCAGTGAAAATCAACTCAATTACATGTAACAATGAAAATATTTGAGTCATATCATCCGCTTGATTTTTTACTAAAAAGATAGCACAATAAGCAATATGCAACCATTTTTAATGACGAATACTGAATACTCTAACCATAGAGGAGGAAATAAGATAAATCATGTGTATTGAAATCTTCTTGGATAACCATATTTACTAGAAAACGAATAATTTTCTATATGCATTTGATATGGATCCCATTTTAGATATAAGTTCGTCGTGCCTTATCAATTTGATTTGGTAGGTATCAGTGGCGGATCTTGATTAATATTTTAGGGGTAGCCAAACTAATACAATTAAAATTTATATATTTAATTATTGTCACCAAAGCAAAGATAATGAATACTAATTTAGTATAACCATAACTATATAAAGAAATAATAATTATTGTCATTTGTTCTTTTATATTATTGAACTCATCAATAATTGGACCAGAACTAAAATTTCTAATTATTTCTTTTTCAATGTAAATAAACAAATTGTCAGCAAAAAATTCACCTTTCATCTTTATTCAACAATCTTGTTTTGATAATCTTCATTAAAAAAAAACAATTTTTTTATTATAGTAATGAACATGTAATTTTTTGAACTTTAAGAAAACAAATTTATAATTGGACAATTGAGTGAATAGTATCGTGGTTCAGAGCATATGTGAAAAAGTTGAATTTGTCTTATTTTCATCTTCACACAATTTCCTTTTTTATCATTTTTAAAATATAATTTGTTCTTTTATTCTTTACCAATATTTTTTTTAAAGACTAAGACTAAAGAATAATTGTTCACAATCTAATAAAAAAATGAGACGTAAATACTAAAATAAAAATTCATGATAATTAAACTACAATTAAAAATCGGTTATGAAAAAAAAAATACATAGTACAATATTTTTTTTCTATATTCTTAAAAATGAATATACAAAAAGTTCGTTAGATTAAAAATAATTTTAAATATTAAACTAATATTTCACTATCAAATAGACAAAAAAGTTTTTTTTTTTCAAGAAGGAAAGAAAAACTATAAGAGAAAAGAGTAAAAACAATGATTATTTTCCTATTTAAAAATACAAAGAAAAAACAAGTAAAAGTAAAATATGTGAACAATATGTAAGAAACTTAGAAGACAAATAAAAAATATCTTAATAATTTTTTTATTCTTTATTATATTTGATTTCAAATTTTATTATTAATTAATATTAAATATTATGATTTATAAGTCAAATAAAAAAGATATAATTTAATTTTCTTTGATTTTTGATATACTACACATAATTTAAAAAAAGTTTACATATTATATATAATTTAAAAAGTTTCAAAATTTTTAATTGCATAAACTATAAAAAAATCAAAATATTTTGATATACATAATTTTAAAAATTTTAAATACATAAATTATAAAAAAATAAAAATTGTGTGGGGGGGGGGGGGGGGGGGGCCCCTCGT
>Ga0214543_1012204_pt1 | contig 11579 bp, 7 predicted proteins | sample CNSS2metaG_FD_160094 | JGI IMG/M metagenome (GOLD analysis project Ga0214543, IMG submission 160094) | Root nodule microbial communities from cowpea collected in UCLA plant growth center, Los Angeles, California, USA - CNSS2 | ecosystem: Host-associated > Plants > Roots > Nodule | place: USA...
TGGTTCACATAAAATTTTATTTGGTATTCTAATATAAAATGTAAACAATTATAATTTATTTTAAGGTATTTGGCATCGAAGAAAATCCTCCTAATATTGAATATTTCATAATATTATGTTTTCTTTACCGTAATTTTTTTTCTTTTATAAAAATTAATATTGAAGTAATTAGAACACGAGTACGGGTATGGGTACGAGATTATACCCGTTACCCGGTGGGGATGGGGATGGGAAAAAAGTTTGATACTCGTTGGGTTTGGGTATGGGGATGAATTTTTTATGCGGGAATGGGTATGGGATAGCGAAACCCGTCCCCGCCCCGCCCCGTTGCCATCCCTAGTTGAGGAAAATTATTGTTTTCATAATAATATTAATATTTATGAGGCTCAATCAGGTTTCAATTGTTTAATAAATTTAAATATTTTTAATTGATTTTTATTGAAAAACAATTCATTAAGTGTTCAAAATATCATCTAAAATATCTTATTGCTTGATTTTATTATCAATAGGATAATGTGAGAGTTACTTTTATTGTCTTTTTATATTCACCGATCAATATATACTTCTTATTCCTTCAATTTCTTCTAACTTATTAATCAACTTGTTCTTAAAAAGAAAAAAAATCAGCTAACCAATAAATCGAAAACAAAATGAAGAAAAAACAATAGTTTATCAATAAATAGAAAACCAAAACATAATAGTAATTAATAACTGTTATTGTATAAATGACAATCAGATACAATGCTTATACGAACATATAAGATATTTTAAACACTAATGAAACACATTTTTTTAACAAAAGCTTGATTGAAAATAGTAAAACAAAATCATATGATATAGTTAACATTTAATTATTTGGGTGTTCCAACCCGTATAAATAATCCTATTTATATACAATAATCTTATAAAAATAGGATATTAATGGTATTCTAATTTATCTATTTAGATAAGTTTTCCCCTCAATAACCGTTAATGACACCTAAAGTGTTCCTAAAAAATATACAATCACTTTACTTTAATTATATAATTTTCACAATAGGAGTTCATAGTATAACATTATCAGAACAATATTCGAGGTGCTCAATATTTGTTGTTATATTGATCTTCCTGCAGCATTAGTATCTTTAGGGCTCATAGTTTAAACGGTCTGAACAAGAAGGTAAAGGTTTAATATACCGTAACCTCTGTAAAATTCTTAAACTTATAATAATTAGGAAAACATATAAATATGATTAAATATTTTAAGTAAAAAGATAAAACGGATTGTTAGTTATAATTTAAAATATTTATTTTATTTTAAAAGATTTACTTAGAAATAAGATATAGTGAATAATATTTTAGTTAGGAAAATGTTAAACAAATTTATAAGAGATAGTATAATATTTTAATGATATGTATCTATAATTATATATAAAAAAATTTCCTTTTTTTGTCCATAATTGTTTATTCTTAATTTATCCTTTATAATATAATTATTTATTTATTTTTTAAAGATTAATAGTTATCTTTTACATGTTTTCTATAAAACTATTTTAACAATTTTTTTTTTCATTAATTAACTGCTTATTTTTTCTTCTTTTTTTCCATTTATTCCACTTTGTTCTCAATAAATATAAATTTACTTTGTATATTAATTTAGTAATATTATAATATTATCACCTACTAATATAATATCATATATATTTAAAAACATGTACACATAGACATGGTAACACCTGTGTTTACACTAGTGTATATATATATAATATAATTAAGTTTTTGATAACTTATTTGGATAAGATATAAGGGAGAGATTTGTTATTAAAATCTTAAGGGTTAAAATTATTTTTGGTCCCTTAACTTTAAATGAAGATTGAAAGTAATCATTCTTTGAAACTTTGACCTAATTTAGTTTCCAACTTTAAAAATGCGTGCCCCTAATCCTTTTTAACCCAGTTTTATTAAATTTATTTGACATTTTGAATGTGTTTCGTAATAATATTTTAGTTGTTTACATTGTCTGACACATTTATGCTTCAATGTTAGTTGAGATACGCATTTCAAATATTAAATAAACTTAACAAAATTTGGTTGAAAGGACTAAATTCATGCATTTCTAAAGATGAAGTATTAAATTTGGTCCAAAGTTTCGATGAAGGACTAATTCTATTTTTTATTAAAAGTTAAGGGACAAAAATCATATTTAACCCAAATCTTAATAAGTTTATCATATTATTTTGTGCCTTAAATCTTGTAAGAGGTAAAATTGGTTTCTTAGGTTAATGTTATCCATAAGTAATTAAAGCAATATGGGTTGAGAGTTGAAGCATTCAAATAATCTAGTATTCAAATCTATAATTCTCAAGTGGTTTAGAGAGTGAAACATGAGGAGTTCTTGGAAGGAGGGACGTAAGTCGGTTGAAGATTATAAATGGTCAGATTAAACTTTATAGTATTCAGGTGAAGAGAGCTAACTGCTTTAGTCGTTTTAACTGTTTTAATTGTTTCGACATATTTTAACTTGTTTTGAATCTTATTTGTGAATATATATAATGAGTTTTGGTGGTGTATTGATGTTGTGTGAGAAACTCTATATGAGTAGGGGATGATTGCATACATGTTTGTGTGTATAGTGACTCAACGAAAGGTGGAGAAATTATATCGGAGGTAAAATTCGTTGGGCTCGCAGAGAGTAGTAGGAAGTGGCAAGTGCGAGCTTCACCTATAAGACTCCTAGGAAATAGGAGAAGTGGAGCGGTTGTTCTATTGATAAGATAATATGTTTTCTTTTTAATTGTTGTATGACACAAAAAGTTTTGTATGTAATTGTATGATATGATTTTTGTATGTATTTTTGAACTTATAATATGGTGAACATTATGGTTATGACAACTATTGTTTACATTAGCTCACCCTTCTCTTTTAGTAGTGTTGATTTTCACCTGTAATGATTGTATTTTTATATGGGACCATATGGTAGTACATGTGCAGAAGAGGATGCACAATAGAAATGAAAGTTATGGAGACAATTATGGGAGCAATTGTCTTTATTTGTTTTTTTAAAGAAATTTATTTTCCATTATTAATTTGACGATTTTATGCTTTTGAAAAATCGAGATATGTATTTTTTATTTTGTACATTAGTGTATAAAGATGTTTTCTGTTACGTTAAACAGTTGTATCAGAGTTTTGGTTACTTATATTTTTTATACCATGCAAAAAATTTGACCCAAGGTAAATGTTTCATCTACCATAGCCATATATAGTTAATCACTCGATTTCTATTTCATTTTACTATCACGAGTTTCATGGTGTAGGAGTAGTAAGAAAAAAAAAACTTGTACTAGTGGAACAATATTTTCATATATGTGTACCTAATTAAAATAAGGATTAAATATACTTTTAGTCTTTAAACTTTTAATGTGAAATTGATTGGAATTCCTCTTTGTCTTGAACTTTTATACAATTTAGTCTCCAAACTTTAAAAATGAACAGATATAATTTATTTAGCCAACTGGACTACATATTTTTGATATATCAAATGACGTTTCAAGGTGACATTTGTTCCAGCACAACTGCCAGCTTTAAACACCGTTTAAAACACAAAAATAAAAAATTAGTCGTTGGATTAAGAAGATTATATCTATTTACTTTTAAAATTTAGAGATTAAAATGTATCAAAGTTTAGGACATGAATGAATTCTAATTTCGCATCCAAATTTATGGCTATACATATATTTAACCCTTAAAATACCAATTTTCATAATAAAAAACAAGAAAAATGGTTTTATAATACAAAATAATCATAGCAGTAACAACAATAAAAATAAAATTATAAAGAAGACACGAAAATAAAAAAAACAGTTACAAAATATAGGATGCTCTTTATATGTTACTATTGTAGGTAAATTTTAAGATAATGGAAAGATATATATATATATATATATATATATATATATATATATATTATACATATATAATGAATAATAAGTTAAAAACAAAAAGCAAAACCATTAATATTTATCGTCAAATTTTAAATGTTCTCGGTTGGCTTTTATATTCACAGGCTTATGCTCAATTCATAAACACAACAAAAGTTTTTTTTTTCTTGTATTCATTACTGGACAGTGTTTTCTTGAATAACTTTTATTATAAATAATTGTATAGTGAACGATAGATTAATTAATATCATTTAAGATTTGAATATAAATGAAGTTGATGTTAAACAATTAAGTACTCTTTTTTTTCACAATCGTTTCTCAGAATTTAGAAATGAAAGTACTACTGAATTTATAGATCAGTTAATACCATTTTTAATATTTAAATATACATGATGTTGATGTTAATACTGATTTGTTGTACGCACTTTTCCCCACAACCTCCATACTTTGAAAAACACTGACATTTTTATAGGACACTATTTAAGAAATTAAAAGAAAACAAATGAGAAAAATATTCTTCTTAGCATGTTTCAAAAATTAAAGTTTTCTGTTTATTGTCATAACTCTTACACTTTTATCTATCTTTTTTTATTTTTTTTCTTTTCTTTCTTTTCTTCCCATTACAAGTTCCATCATGCACTGTGAAAATGTTTATTATAGTACTGTGGAAAAATCAATCCTTCAGATAAAAGTGTCACCTATTTTACATACATAGCCTAGTTGTTTTCAAAATCTAAATGTTTAATTAGGGTTTTCGATATATTAACCAGGCCATCAAAATCGAAATGCAGAAAAGGGAAAAGGAAGAAAAACTTGAAGATAAAAATTCAAACCAGCTTTCCCATTCCCACAAAGACTAGCTGAAATATAAGTAGAAGAATTGAAGATTATGACCAGACATCACGTGGGAACCCTTCTTAGTTAAAATTGTAATAATTCAAGAGAGAGGGTCACAAGTCATTGGAAACTCTCAGGTTTCAATTTCAAATACACAAAAATAATTAAACGTAATAAGGATACATATGTTACATAATGTAAATTTTAACTTTTTGTTTCTTGAAAAAAATAAAGCATACATGTTAATTTTAATCACTAACAAATTTTGGGTTGTTTTAGTTTCTTTTTTCCATAAGTGCAAGCAAAGGCATATTTGAAGTAAAATGCCAAAACCTCAACATCCAAGAAGCAAAATGGTTTTCTTCTGTGATGAGTTAAAAATTTGAAGCTCGAGAATTTTGCGTGCAAACTTTTATGTTCATGTCCCTCTCATTGAAATTGAATCAAACCCCACATTAACAAATTAAAGTCACTTTCAAAAAGACCCTTTCATTATCTCCCTCTCCTTTTCCCCATACATGAAGAAATGGATGGTTTATGGAGCATGAAAGGTGAACCTCAAGTCACTCACACTCTCTCTCATGCTTTAATTCTCCAACACGAGAAGTTAAATTTTAGTGTGAGTTGGGTAATTGTTGGAGGGTCTATTTTCAGTCCATAAATACCTGTCTGCTAGGCCAACTCACTTCCATATTTTGCACCCTTTGTACCTGAGTTCAAGGTTCACACCAAAGAACTACATATAGTGCAGATTTCTAAGGTTAGATCACATAGTGGACTTGTTTGTTTGCACCCTCTTACCCTAACTACTGTTTCTGCATATTGCTATCTAATTTCATGGTTAGTCACTACCTTATAGCATGCCAAAATCCAGATCACACCAAACCCTTGTGCACATACATACAATTATCATCAAATATCTTTCTTTCGTTTTTGTTTTCTTTCCCTTTGTCTTCCACCTATTTGATGATTTGATTTGCGTGTATATTTTGTTTTTCAATGATTGAACATGGGTGCTGACTAATTATCTGGTTTTGGTATATATGGTTAATCACTTTTAGCTTCAAACCATGGAGCTTCCAAATCAAGCTCAAGAAGGGTCTTCTCAAAAGAAGATGGGAAGAGGGAAGATTGAAATCAAACGGATCGAGAACACCACAAATAGGCAAGTCACCTTCTGCAAACGCCGCAACGGTTTGCTGAAGAAAGCTTATGAATTGTCAGTTCTTTGTGATGCTGAAGTTGCCCTTGTTGTCTTCTCAAGCCGTGGCCGTTTGTATGAGTATGCCAACAACAGGTTATATATATATATACATACCACGCACAAACCTTTCTTAAATTTCTCCCAAATCTTGAAGTTCTTGATTAAGTGCTCTGTGGATTTGTTGATTGATTCCAAATGCTTGGTGATTTTGTCTTTGAATGGCTGCAACCTGTTTGAACAAATGAAACTGATATATTAGTTCCAGTTTCTCCTTTTTAAATCTGTTGTGAGGTTCTAAGATAGGAGCAGGTTGGATTTTTCAGTTCAAAGGGTCAATTTCCTTTCTCCCCCAACACTTTTATTTTTGTCCCTTTTGTTTGTTTGTGTTTTTTAATGTTAATGTTACTTTCCTTAATAAGCTTTGTGGTGTATGTGCATTGTTCATTGTTTATCTCACAAACCTATTGCTCTTTTATTCTTGTCCCCCAACTGTTTGTTTGAAAGGGTTGCAGATCTGTGGTGAGAGATAGAAATAGGAGTTAAGGTGATAGATACTAGGAGTATAGCACTAAATAGATGAAGAAGAGGAACAGCTTTGAATAGGGTTACAAAGATTTGCAAGTCAGAGATCTTAGCTTCTTTGTGTATATTCTCCCATGCTCTTCATCTTTTTCCAATCCTTTTCCTTTCTCTCTCTCTTTCCCTAAACATGTCAACCATAAAACCTACAAAAGTCTGCCACATAAAGCTGCAAGCACTCATTATTGAACATCTTCTCTTCTCTTCTCTTCACTTCATCATCATCATCATCACTTTTTCTTCACACTCCTAATTAACTTGTCAGCAGATCAAAATTTCAAGTTATCTAGGGTTTCGATTTTTCATTAGTCACACACCTAAATCCATTCATGTCTAAGTCTTTAGGGCAGTCAAATCAAGGATATGTATGTATCTACCAATTTGATAACCTCATTAAACAGAAAAAGAATAATGTTTAAAACTCTTTTATTGAATTTCTCACCGTACAAAGTAGTTATGAGTGTGAACCTTCCAAAACCCAAATATTAGGGTTTCTGTGGTCAAAGATTTCAGATTGCACTTACAGTTGAAACAGATTTTTTTCTCATCATAAATTCATTTCCCATTTTGTCCTTTACCATAGGGTCAAGGAAGCATGGTGCAGTTAGGGTTTCCCTGCTTGTGTGGTGTTATCAATGTCAAAAACTATCTATACCTTCCACAGGAAATTTTTTGCAGAGGGGATTTTGAAATATTCATGGAATTAGGAGGCTACTTTTTTCTGTAAGAGTATAACTGGAAATAAGGTTTTGGGAAGAAAGAAAAGGAGATTTATTTAATAACTATAAAATAAAAAAATAAAATGAAAGTCAACATAAATTTAACATCACAATGTTCTGTTAATTTTTATGATTGTTATATGATATATTGTATAATTTAAAAATTAAAGAATGTGCTTACTTTATTCATCTTTTTTTTTCTCACAAAATCCCATTTCCAAAACACACACACAATTAACTTAAGCTAGAAAACTCCTCTCTAGGGTGGATATTTACATTTCTTGAATATACATAGAATACAAATTAAAATTCATTAGTTAACAAAATACGATTCACTGGTCACGTGAAGTTCTTATTATATATTTCTTAGTTCTTGAGTAAGGACAAGAGGGCACAGTGGCATTTATTCTTCTGCAGGGTGTTTGGTTCATCTTTTTATATATATAATTGTGAATTCATTTTGTTTCCGATTTGGTAGAATTTTGAAAGAAATTAGCATCCTAAAGAAGTTAGATATTATGGTGTTTTGATGTTATTCTTTGTGGAGGGTTTGTTTTTTACCCTGCGTTGCTAAAAGTAACAGCATGATATCAGATTCTAAGAATGGCTAAAAGCAAAGCACCCCTCTCTCTTTCATCTTTTTTCATTTCTTTCATCGTTGAGGAAATAAAGCTTCTTCACTCGACGTCAATCTTCTACCTACTCTCAATTATGTGTTTTGGAAATTTCAATGAAAAGGGAAACTTACATTTACATTATGGCCACATGATCATAGCTTATTGGCTTCTTCCTACTCATCTCATTAACTATTACCATTCCAAGTTTCAACTTTAACAAGTTTTCAAAAATGGAGAGAGGAATATTTCAAACACTGAGATTCAGCTTCAGCTGGTTTGTGTCCTAAGAAAAATTTGTGAGAAAGAAGAGTGTGTGAAGAGGGAAAAGAAGCAAAGAGAGTACGATCCAATGAGAAGTTCTGAGACTTGATGACTTTCATTTCTTTGGTTTCAAAGTTCACTGACACACACAAGAACTATACAGGAGCAATCTTCAAAGGTTTTTATGGGATTTTCTGGTGTTTTGAAGTGTTAAATTTATTTCAGGAGAAATTATATTAATTTTGACACTTCAACCACCACTTGAATTTTTTTTTTTAAAATAATATGGTCATTAATTATAAAGTAAAGTTTTAGAAAAAAAATAAAAAAGTTAAATAAGTAAACGTAAATGAAAAAAAAAATTGGTCTCAATATTGAGATATAGCGGTAAGTTTTGGACATTCAAATGATCATGTTGCAGAGGAAAAAAAGAATTATAATATACTTTATTTGTACTCCAAACAAGATTAAGAGAGACAACACGAGCTGAAAAATAAATAAATAATGATAAAGTTAATTTTGTAAATTTCTTCTGTTATCTATTTATTATGATACTTGGTTAAAGAGAGTATTATTTTTATTACTAGATATCATTTGCAGAATAACAAAAATGTTTATTCTTGATCATCATATTACTTTTCAAGAGTGGTATTTAAGAAATCAAAAGTAAAGAAATGGTAACATTTAATCTTATTTATGCATTTACATTACAATATTTAATATTTTTATATATTTATTCATAAAATGAAACACCCTTTAATATAGAAAAGTCATTTATATAGATTATGAGTTTTATGGAGAATATACAAATGAAACTTTTGGTGGAAGAACTGCATCGTGACTTGTATGTCTCTTCTTCAATTTCTTTGACTTTTATACTGACAGAAAACAACCTTTATATATAAGACAAACGAATCTTGTTTAGACTTTGAATCACATATATGTATAAAATATCATATTCCATGATAAATTCAATTTACAAATTCTTGTTTCTCCAATAAATTATCATTTTCAAGTTGAAAGCTTAATCATATCTGTAAGACTCGTATACGTGGATTTAATTCAGTTGTTCAGATGATCTTGATGCTTAAATTTGCTGTTGTAAATGGTATATGTGTCAGTAAATTAGGGAAAATATATAAACGAAGTCATGTGTTTATGACAGTAAACATAGTGTTTGCACTTTTTTCAATTTTCAATGTTGTTCATAGATTTGTGGCACTGATCCACAAGCTTTTACATTTGCTTCAATTGTTTTTACTTTGCAGTGTTAGGGCAACTATCGAAAGGTACAAAAAGGCAAGTGCTGCTTCCACAAACGCAGAATCTGTATCTGAAGTTAATACGCAGGTAAATTTATAAGGAAATATATATATATATATATATAAGTAAACTATTGTATAAAAACAATGTTTTTGTTTTGGTTATTTAGCAGATAATAAATGCATTATAATTTCATAATTACAGACTTTTTAAACCAAAATGATTTTAAAGTCAAATCCCTTATCTGTATTTAGTCTTTTATAATAATAGTAAAAAAATCACTAATGTGTGTACATGTTTTCTGAGTAATATATCTAGTATACTAAAAAATATAACATATCTAGCTCGCAATGAATAGGCAAAACAATGTTTTGTGGACTTTAATATGAATAAGTTCCAGCTAATTAATTTTTTTTTTTAATGTCATTACGTTTTCTTAAAAAAAGTACTGATGTCATTATTTATTCTTTTCATTAAAAAAACAAAATACTTTGATGCTTAAACTTAAGTATCATATCTAATAAATATAGATAAGGATAATAGGAAAATGTTATTATCCTTTTATTATTGAGTTATGAAGAATATCTTTTTAAATTATTAATTCATATTTCATCATAGCATAGCATGCATCCAAGTTCTTCATTCCAAAACACATTATTGTTGATAATTTACTACTTTATATATAATCTTCTTCTTCATTAACACTGAATATCAGTTTTACCAGCAAGAATCATCCAAATTGAGAAGACAAATTCGAGATATTCAGAACCTAAACAGGTAAGTTTCTTAAATTTTTGCTATATATATATATATATATATATATATATATATATATATATATATTTAACACATTCTCTCCATTGAATAACTCATCATCAATTTTTCTTTGTAGGCACATCCTTGGGGAAGCTCTTGGTTCTCTGAGTCTCAAGGAACTGAAGAACCTCGAGGGTAGATTGGAGAAAGGATTAAGTAGGGTTAGGTCTAGAAAGGTATATAATTTATATATATATATCCCTTTTGTATATCTTCATATATTTATTCCTGTAGACTGATGCACTTAAAATTCTGCAGCATGAAACATTGTTTGCTGATGTTGAGTTCATGCAAAAGCGGGTACTCATAACTTTTCTTTGGCGTTGTTAATTTATGTTTAACTTATTTATTTCTTTTTATGTACCATAGCTATCATATATAGCAACTTTTATGAACAGATTAAGGAAGAAGATGAGGTAAGTATAATCTGATTAGGGTTTATCTTTTCTTCTCTTCTACAATGATTTTGTACATTGTATATCAAACTTCTCAGCCTTTTTCTTTTCTTTGTTAATTAATCGGTTTCATTCTTGTTGCAATGCAATCTGATTTCATCTTATCGATATCATGGTTTGTCATCATGAGTAACCAAATTCTGAGGCGTAAATTTGGTGATATCATGCAGGAAATTGAGCTGCAAAACCATAACAATTATCTGCGAGCTAAGGTTCTCTCGTTATTCTATTAACACACACACACACTCACTCCAAGAATCTAAGCAGAAAAACATAAAGATGTTGTTGAATATTGATGCAGATAGCTGAACATGAGAGAGCTCAACAACAGCAACAGCAAACAAATATGATGCAAGGAACACTGTGTGAGTCCCTTCCTTCACAATCTTATGACAGGAACTTTTTCCCTGTAAATCTCATACCTTCTGATCAACAATATTCACGTCAAGACCAAACTGCTCTCCAACTTGTGTAAACATTCATCACCTTCTATACTCTAATACTTGTGTAATTATTCATCATAACCCTTCTTTTCACATTTTTTACATTAATTATATATATTTGAATGCAGGTGAAGACATGGTTGAAATTAAAGCTACAGTGGAAGTTGTGGCACAGTGTTTATGGGTTAATTATGATAATCTTGCTAACTAGTGTAATAGTTACTTGTAGTGTTTATATAGTGGAGATCCAATAATGCCATGCACATGCCTGTGTTTCCACAACCATATTATATATAGTGCCTTTAGAATATACTTCTAAAGGTTATCAAACTCTCAACTCAAAATGAACCACCATTTTCGACCCTTATTTCATACTTTATATATATATATATATATATATATATATATATATATATATATATATATATATATATATATATATATATTATATTTATATATCTTTTT
>Ga0214543_1012208_pt1 | contig 11574 bp, 13 predicted proteins | sample CNSS2metaG_FD_160094 | JGI IMG/M metagenome (GOLD analysis project Ga0214543, IMG submission 160094) | Root nodule microbial communities from cowpea collected in UCLA plant growth center, Los Angeles, California, USA - CNSS2 | ecosystem: Host-associated > Plants > Roots > Nodule | place: USA...
TATATATAAAAAAAAAATAAAATAAATAAATAATAAATATATATATAAAATATATATATATATATATATATATATATATATATATATATATATATATATATTGTATATTAATATATATATATATATATATATATTAATTAAATATTTAAAATTTATTGACGGGTTGATGAGCCTACCCGGCTCATCAAAGGTTCAACTCGAATGAGCCGGATTCTTAATGGGTTGGGTTCATTTTTAACATGTACTGAAATTTGTAATTTTTCTTCAACCCAACCCGAACCTGTGATGAACCGGGTTGGCTCGCGGGTTATAACCCATTTTGACGACTCTAATGTCTATAACGTGAACATGTATATAACGGAAAGGATTGGATTGACTAATTTTAAACAAAATGTATATTGGATTCAAAAAGAAATAAAAGATTAGATTAAATAAACCTCATATATATTGAACTAAATATTTTTTATTAAACCTTCTTTTATTAATGAATTTATGATGCATTGTAAATTATTGACAATGATATAAAATATGATGGGAAACTAGTTAATATAATTTTCTCATTATTATTTATTTAAAAAATTAATATTATACTAACATATATTTGAATTCATATATTTTCTCAAGGACCGTAATGTTTGGATAAAAAAATCACGAGAGAATTTGTGTTTATTGGGGTCTCAAACTATATTTGAAATAATATTTAATTAATTGATAATTGATTAAAACAATATTTTAAATTGATTTATAACTAAACTAATATTTAAACGAATAATTGATTAAAATAGTATTTAAAAATGGTGTTGTATAAATTAATTGTTAACCAAATTAATATTGAAAATAAATTTATTTTAATTATTTGACTGAATAAACTTTATGTAAATATACATTCGACTTTTATTTGTTTCGTGGACTAACTTTTTAAACAATAATAAAATTTTAACTCAATAAAAAAAATAAGATAAAAAAATTATACTTCATACCTACCATTAAAAACACGAATTCCTTTTTTATATTCAAATTTTAAACCATTGCACACGGTTTTAAATGGTTTTTAATGTAAAAATAAGGTATGTTAAACGTCATTGTAAAACTCATCTATGATCACTTACAATCACATGAACTTTGGAGAAATAAGGTTGGTTTAGAAAAAGGGGAGAAGTTGTGAATTCAACTTCCTCCTAACAAAAACTAACAACTAACAATTATCAATAAAAAAAAAACTCACCATCACATGAAAACTATCAACAAAATAAATAAATAAAATAATACATGGAGACTACACCAAAATTTATGATAAAATTATATGTAACATCCCAAAAACTGAATAACCTCAAATTGAATCAAACGCCACATACATGAATATTCAGAGACTTTAAAGTTAGAGTATGAAGGTACACAGAACACCAAACATGCCCATTTACATGGAAAGAGGTCTCACACGACCTAAAACAAAGTACACAGGTGGAAATAATAATTTTATGCCTTGTATAGACAAGACCCTCATAACTAATGAAACTCCTTCCGCGATGGGTCCCACAACGGGCCCAATATCCGTCCATAACCATCAAGTTGCTGCATCTCTACTATCATTGTCACTCTCAGGAGTTCTCACATTTGATCACATCAATAAGATTGATGATCATCGCAAGGAGGAAAACCACACACAATCATACAAACCAGCGAAAGGGTAAGCTAGAGTACAAGGTATTTACATCAGAACATACAACGTCAAATCACATAATCAAGCATAAATAATGGAAACCACACAGGAGATACCGAACCACTACCATTCCAAAACTAGACAATCTGGATACGCGTAATGAGGCACCACCACAAGACAGTGGAATTAAGTCCTAGCAGTGAGGCATCACCACGAGACCTTCGCAAAATTACACCCTTACAAGAGGCACCACCACGTGGCCTACGTGGAATTACGTCCTGACCGTGAGGCACCACCACAAAACAGTGGAATTACGTCCTGTTGTGTAGGCACCACCATGAACTCTTACCTCGAGGTTCATAAGATTAAGTCCAATAGCTGAGGCACCACCGTGGTCTCCCCCTAGGAGGGTCCAAGGAATTACGTCCATTAAGTGGGGCACCACCATAAGCTCTCCCTTCAAGAGCCCTGGGATTACGTCCTACTCACGCTTTATACGTGTTTCACCAACCAATCAAAAAGTCCCTATAATACCAACATCATGCATAAACAACAATTCATATATTTCATGTTTCCCAATTCATACAACAAGCAACCATACCAGTGGGTCATTCACATCGTAGCACAAAACTGCCCCAGTCTCGCTCAGGCTAGAAGGCCTCGCTCAGGCGAGAGATCCTCTTGCTCAGGCGAGCTCCTCCTCGCCTAGGCGAGAACTCGAGTCTTTGAAAACCATTCTCGCCTAGGCGAGATCACGTCTCGCTCAAAATGAAAACCAGTCGCCTGGGCGACAGTTTGCACACAAAAGCATGGGCGAGCCTCTGTTAGTCTCGCCTGGGCGAGACACGCTCGCTTGGGCGAGAAAAACAGTGCCCACCACTACACACACGCGAAAACACAGCACACAACATCAACAGAAATCATCTATTCACCACTATCACACAATCAACCATGAGCATACATCACGCATATGATTCGGACCCAGAAACATACAAAAGTTACAGGCAACTATAAGTTCAAGCTTCCCTTACCTGGAAAGGGTTTAGCAAACAACTTCAACTCCTGACTCAACGAACCCAACAGCTTCGAAAACGGACTCAAGAGCTGTGACTAAAGACACAAAAATGGCGAGGTTGCTACAGTGAGCCCAGCAGAACCATGAGAACCAACTTAGAACGCGAAGAGTACAATTCAAGAACCACTTGCGTGACAGAAGAACGAGGTTTGGCTAGCTTGAAAGGGGCGTAGGATCAAACCCTAGCAGAGCTTCTAGGGAGAGGTTAGGGACTTGACGACTGTGTTTTGCAAATGAAAAGAAAAGATTAGCCTAGGGCAGACTTAGGGTATGGTTCCCCTTTTTGAGCCAGCCCTAGGCCCAACCAACTTTGGGGCAGCCCTTAAGGATTTAGGCAGAAAATAAATGGGCCTTACATTATACCTATTATAAAAAATATATATAAATAATACATGGAGATAAAACATTAAATCATTTATATTGTTCTATGTGAATAAAAGCTAAATTAGTAATACACAAGATAAAAAGTTTAAAAACAAAAGAAAATATAAAAGCACAATAAATATATATAATAAAATTATATTTTTATTTTTAATTACAAATATATTACTTTATCTTAATTCATCTTAAATACATTTGAATGTGACAAAGGGATAATGACATTTATATGCATACTTTGAAGGTAGAAAGAAAAGTAAACAATCATATGAGTAACTATATCAAATAAATGGACAACCATTAATTCATAATACTCCCCCTTGGTGTCTATTGATAGAAGAATGTGTCTCGTTAAAACCTTCCTAGAAAAAATCCTTTGGGATAAAAACCTAGAGAAGGAAAAAGAGTACACAATTCTATATAATATTTTTCTTTACATCTTCTATTTCTCCCCCTCATATAAACTTACCATCATTAAGGTGACGAAGTCCAATCTTGTGAACCAATTGCTCAAAAGTTCTCCTTGACATAGACTTTGTAAAATAAATCTGCTAAATTTTTGCATGAACGAATCTTTTGGATCTCTACATCATCATATCAATTGAACAATGCACTATTGTCTTCATGTATGGTTGTTGATTCCATTCTTCTCAAGGATAGACTACAAGTTTGTCGCACATGTTGAATTATAAACCTTAACTAAACATATTCACGACTTACCTCATGTAATGCTAAAAATTATGCATGATTTTGATAATGTTGATGTTATGGTCTCTTTCACATATCGTCATGAAATCATTTTGGTACCACATGTAAATAAATATCTTGTTTGTGATCAGTCATTGTGCAATTGTGAGAATATAATAAATAATATGCATAATCCATTAGATCCAATTTTGAAACATTTGGATAAAATAATTCCATATTAGTAATACCCTTAAGGTAACATAGTATATTTTTTTACTCCAATCCATTGTCTTCTTGTAGGTGAAGAATTATATCTTGCTTAACAAATTTACAACAAATAATGTAATATCACGTCAAGTATAATTAGCAAGATACATTAGTGTTGTTATAACACTGAGATATGGTACTTCTAGAACAAGAAGATCTTCATCATTTTCTTGAGGTCTAAGAAGGGCATTTATCAACATCTAACGATCTCACAACTATTAGATTGCATAATGGATGTGACTTGTCCGTTTAGAACATTTTACGCACCTTAATTATATAAGTCTCTTGATGTATAAAAAACACCTTTGTTTAAATACTCAATTTGTAATCTCAAACAAAATTTTTGCCTTTTCAAGATCCTTCATCTCAAATTCTTTCTTTAAGCAATCAATTGCCTTTGTGAGCTCATTAGGAGTTCCAATGATGTTTATATTATCTACATAAACAATAATTATGGCAAATTCCTTTTTTTGATCTTTTCATATAAATACAATAACAAATAGGATCATTTCTATATCGTTCTTTTAATAAGTATTCAATTAGACAATTATACCACACACATCTTGATTGCTTTAATCAATAAAAGAGCTTGTTCAATTTTATTGAATAACTCTCTTCAAAAATTGCCTTGTTGGGCAAATAAAATCCTTCAGGGATTTTGATATAAATATGATTCTTAAGAGAACTGTACAAATAGGTTGTAACATCATTCATTAGATGTAAATGCAAATCTTGTTGCGCAACTAGGATAATCAAATATTGCAATGTTGTTGCATACAATACCAGAGAATGTCTTTTCACAAATCAATATTAAGTTTTGTGAAAAACCTTGAGCAACCGATTGTACTTTGTATCTAACAATTTCATTATTTTTAATTTGATTTTTGCGCAAAAATCCATATGTACTCAACGGGTTTCACACCTTCAGGTGTTCGAACTATAGGTCCAAAAATCTTTCGTTTAGCAAGCAAATCTAATTATGCTTATTTGCATATTTTCATTTTGGCCAATCATGTCTTTGTCGACAATCTTCAATGATCATTGATTATTGATCATCATTGTCATTTATAGCATTTATCGCTATATTATATGTAAAAGTTTCGTCAATGTTGACTTCATTTTGGTTTCATATTATATGATTCATGACATAATTTATTGAGATCTCATCATTTTCAACAATTTCAAGTACCTGAGGTTCTTCTGGAACCGAATCATTAATTATGTCAAATGAATATTTTGGGATTTCCACCTTTTCGATTAGGTCATCTTGCATTTTAGCTCATTTTCTCATTCAAGAGTTTTTATCTTTGGAACCAATAGACCTACCACGCTTCAAACGTGTCTTTGGATTTAACCGGCCTACCACGCTTCAGGCGTGTTATGAATTAATATCAAATATAATCGGAGGATTAACAGTTGATATATATGATTTGATTACCCTTTCTGTTAGTAAGAACATTTGGTAATCGATTGACTAATTTTGTAAATGAATTATCCTTTAAACTTTCAATTCATATTCTTTTGTACGAGGATCAAGATAAGATAATGATAATTCATTCCAACCAATATTCTTTTCCAATTGTAACATTTGATACACACTCAGTGATATACAATCCACTTACTCATATATTTCTTTATTTTCTACAAAGATAATATCACTAGTTACTTCTTTTTGGCTTGATAAATAATTATATCAGTTAAAAACTCCAACTAGAGAATGAAGTTTGCAAAAGATAAACCTTATAGAATTCAACATAAGTAGAGACATGAAACAATAAAACCTTTATTTAACATAACATCCATTGAAATGAACATGTATGCTAACAATAACCATTTGCTTCTACAACTTATTATGAAAAACCTCAACTTTATTTAGCAAAAGGAAAAGCTACAATACGATTTGTAATAGACATTGAAACTACAATTAATAGTTTTTCCTTTGTGTAGGAGGTAACCCTAAACTAGTCAACAATTTTAAGAAATATTTTTAAATGATAAACCTAAATCACTGAGTTTTTCCGCCACAATTTTGGATAGTTTTTCAACCATTGGTGGGGAAAAATAGTTCACCCAATCTCCTTTTTCTCCTTTTCTAAAAAAGTTCTTTTTCTCAATGCGTCCTCTACCAACCACTCCAGATTTATTCACTTCCAAGTCCTTCATCTTCTCAAAACTGCAAAGCTTGATTATGCTTTCAACCTTTCCATTCTTCTCCTCTTCTTCAGTGAAAAGACAACCTAAAAACTCTCCAATTTTCCTGACATGAAAACCTGTGTTGTCCTTAAGATCCTCGTACTTCAAGAACATAACTTTGTTTGGTTTGGCCACACTTTCATTCCAAAAACCTAACATGTGACTCCACCATGGACCATAATCCACTATCCCATTACAGTACATCTCAAAAGCTTCCTCTTTTGTTACTGCAGGTAAAGAAATTGGCCTAACTTTGTTGAAGTAAGTCCATGCAGAAACAAAATTGTCAAAAGGGTTTCTACAGATGTAGATTATCTTACAATCAGAGTCCTTGATTGAGACGGGGAGAGAAGGGAACGGAGTGTGAGTGCCAAATATTCTTGGCTCAAGAATTTGGTTTTGAATATCATGATCAACACCCCCAAAGGTAAATTCCAGAAAAGGTACAAGTTCATGAGGGTTGGAAGTGAGCAATGGATGATTCTCAAAGGATGAGAAACTTTGGTGACTGGAAATGGCAAAAGCTAAGGCTTTCATCCAGATTGTTCCTGATTTTGGAAAACTTGCAACAATAACATCATTGTCTTTTGCCTGAAAGTGTTGTTGAAAACGATGAATTGCTTCAATGTGAATTTTTGGGCACCAGAAGTTTTGGAATAGGTATAAGGGATAAGGTTGTGCCCAAGAGTTCTCTTTTTGAAGGGAGAGTGTGAGGTTTTCTCCCTCATTTTCTTGTTGCACATTTGTTGAAGCCATTGGAGTATAGCTAGAATGTGAAATAAAGTTTTGAAGTGGTTTTTGGATGAGACTTAATTGGGTCACTACCAATAGGCTTTTATAGATCAAACAATGGTTCTTGATAAAAATAAGTGTGACTAAATTGGTATTTTAAAATTGATATTTGCCCAAATTAAATTTCATATAATTTTTTTGGTAGCAAAAACCTTGATAGCTAATGTTTAGTTACCAATTTTCTTTGGTAACAAAAACCTTGGTAGCTAATGTTTAGTTACCAATTTCCTTTGGTAGCTAAAACATTAATAACTAAATTTAGAAACCAATTATAATTTTTTATTCATAATAGTGATTATTTTAGTAACCAATAATTTTTTATTTTTGTAAATTAGTCACTAAAACTAGTTGCTAATGATGCATTTTCCTGTAGTGACAATAAATCTTTTCAGATATTTGCATTTATTGCGAGAATGTAGTTCGTCTCAACAAGTAAATGAACTCTCTCAAATGCTTTTAAATTTATTTGAAACAAACAACCTATGTGCTTGCACATATATGTATGCATTCGAGCGTTTGTAAATGATGTGATGGGTGTGCTAAATTAAAAAAAATGAATTGATAAAAATAAATGATTACTAATTTCCCTTAAATGTGATATAAATTTAAATTTAAGTAGTGAAAATTTTATTAAAATGAAATTGAATTTCTTAAATGTAATGAAGAAATATTTAAAATGGAAAGATATAAAAATAAAAATAAAAATAAAAAGTTTTGGAATAAATTTCAAATTATCCTCTAAAATAATTTGTTTTATATTATTATTTAAATTAGTGTTAATATTTATTATTGTTATTATTAATATTAATTGTAATTTTAATTAATAATACTGTAGTTATTGTTATTAATATCATATTAATTGTTATCATTATTGCTTTTAGTTTTATTATTATTATATTATACATAAAAAACATATTATATATATATATATATAATTAGATGCTAAATTGGTCATTAATTGATTAGAGACAAATTTAGAAATCAATTTCCTTTATAACAGAAACATTTGTAGATACTATTTAGTGACCGCTTTTCTTTTGTGACTAAAATCTTGATAGCTAAATTTATAAACCAATTATAATATCTTATGTATAATATTGACTATTTTAATGACCAATAATTTTTTAGTTTGTAAACTAGTCACTGAAATTGGTTGTTAAAGAAACATTTTCTTACAGTGACATTAAATTTTCCCAAATATGTGCATTTATTGCGAGAACGTAATTTAATTTCAGCAAATAAATCATCTCTCACAATGCTTTCAAATTTATTGAAACAAATTTCAAATCATTCTCTAGAATAATTTATTTTATATTATTAATTAAATTAGTGTTAATGCTCATTATGATAACATTAATTGTAATTTTAACTATTAATACTATAATTATTGTTATTAATATTATACTAATTACTATCATTATGGCTATTAAATTTAGGGTTAAATATATTTTTGATCCCTTAAGTGAAATTTGGAATTAGTGCCTGATCGAAACTTTTGACCAATTTAGTCCTTCATTTTTATAAATACGTGAATTTAGTTTTTTTAATCAAATTTTGTTAAGTTTATTAGAAGTTTCAAACGCGTTTTATGATAATATTTGAGTTAACATTTAAGCGAAAATGGGTCAAATGATGTAAACAATTCAAATACTATAATGAGATGCGCTTGAAACGTTAGATAAACTTAATAAAATCTTGTTTAAATGACTAAATCCATACATAAATTGGTCAAAAGTTTCGAAGAGGGACCAATTCCATATTCCACTACAACTTGAGGGACAAAAAACAAATTTAACCCTTAAATTTATTATGATTATATTATTTATAAGTTAAAATACTCCATTAGTTCATATTTTTGTTCAAAAATCTGAATTAGGTCCTAATATTTTTTTTAGTCTCAATTAGGTCCATATTTTTTAAAATGCGTAACAATTAGGTTCATTATGTTAGTATGGTGGTAACTATGTTAAAGATGTGTCACGTGTCAATTCCTCATTATTTTGATTTTGATTTTATTTTATTATTTTTCTTATTTTTTTTAATTATTCATGTCACGTGTCACGTCAATATTGTGTCACGTGTCAAGTCAGTAAGGAGACACGTGTCAAGTCAATGTTTGAATCTCAATTTGGTCCATATATTTGTTATTTTGATTATATTTCAGTCATTTTTTTTTAATTTTAAATTTCATCCTTTCCAAATTGAGACCAAATTTAACTTCTATATAAAGTTTATAATGATATTTTTATTAAACATTTTAATAATATTAAGTTTATTTAAATTTTTATTTTACATTAAACTTTACTTATATTTTGTTTTAAAATTTTAAAATATTTATTTTAACTTGTTACAAATTTGTTTTAAATAATTTATATACAAATGTTATAGTTGGCTTAAAAATAACAATTTTATAAATTTAAATATAAAATTTTAAAACAATTTTGTAAAAAGTTAAAATAAATATATTTAAAATTTTAAAATAAATGGACTGAGATGTAATCAAAATAACAAATATATGGATCAAATTGAGATTCAGACAATGACTTGACACGTGTCATATTGACTGACTTGACACGTGGCACAATATTGACATGACACGTGACATGAATAATTTAAAAAAAATTCAAAAAAATTGGAGCTGACACATGGCACATTCTTAACACCGTTATCACCATACTAACGGAATGGACCTAATTATTACGCATATTCAAAAATATGGACATAACACATGGCACATTCTTAACACTGTTATCACCATACTAACGAAATGGACCTAATTGTTACACATATTAAAAAATATGGACATAATTGAGACTAAAAAAAATCTTAAGACCTAATTATGATTTTTGAACAAAAACGTGGACCAATAGAGTATTTTAACCTTATTTACATTATCACTCCAACAAAAATCGCTTTAGGCAATGACACAATTGTGAGTTAAACTACAAAAACAATGAGCTAAAGTTTAGACAATAATTTTTTAGGTGTAGTCTAGGTAAGTGTAGCTATAAGTAATAGACTACGATTTTTAGTACTGCAACAATTTTAAAATTGTTGCTTAAAATTCTCATAAAAGTCCACGATTTCGATGTACATGTCTTTTCAAACTTCACATTTTCAACACTGTGAGCTCTTTTGACGTTTACGGTCTAAAATTAAAGGGAGGGAAGAAATTCAAAAACAATTTACGTTTTTTGAACTAAATTTTGCATTTTGAACTAAGTTTTGCATTTTCAAAATATATTTTCCTTTTCAAAATATTTATAAATTGTTATAAAAAAAATTATAAGAAATTATAAAAAATTTATTTTCAAAATATTTTGGATAAAACAATTTTTTTAAAAAATTATATAAAATACTTAAAAATTTTATAATTTTGTAAGACATAATTATTTACGAAGGATTGATTTATTAATTAAAATTCTTAGGAGGAAGACAAAAGAAATTGAATTTCTTAAATGTAATGAAGAAATATTTAAAATGGAAAGATATAAAAATAAACATAATAAAAAAAAATTTGAAATAAATTTCAAATCATTCTCTAAAATAATTTGTTTTATATTATTATTTAAATTATTGTTAATATTTATTATTGTTATTATTAATATTAATTGTAATTTGAATTATTAATACTGTATTTATTGTTATTAATATTATATTAATTATCATCATTATTGCTATTAGTTTTATTATTATTATATTATTTATATTATACATAAAAAGCATTATATATATATATAATTTGAATTATTAATACTGTAGTTATTGTTATTAATATTATATTAATTATCATCATTATTGCTATTAGTTTTATTATTATTATATTATTATTTATATTATACATAAAAAATATTATATATACAGAGATAAATTTAGAAATCAATTGTCTAAATAGGAATTTTGATAGATAGGATATAATGGCCGATTATTTTTGTAACTAAAATTTTGGTAATTAAATTTATAAATTAATTATAATCTTTTATGTATAATAATAATTATTTTAATGATTAATAATTTTTTGTTTTATAAACTAGTTACTGAAATTTATTGTTAATAAAATATTTTTTCAATAACACTCAACTTTTTTAAATATGTGCATTTATTGCGAGAATGTAATTTAATTTCAGCAAATAAATCATCTCTCACGATACTTTTAAATACTTTTAAATTTATTGAAACAAATTTCAAATTATTCTCTAAAACAATTTATTTTATATTATTATTTAAATTGGTGTTAATGTTCATTATTATAACATTAATTGTAATTTTAACTATTAATACTATAATTATTATTATTAACATTATACTAATTATTATCATTATTAATTTTATTTTTAATATGTTATTTATATTATACATAATAAAAAACTAGAGAATTCTATCTATCTATATATATAAAAGTGTTATGAATTAATGGTCGTCCATTGATTTATACAATTACTCATATGATTGATAATCATATTATTCATTACTCTTTATGATGTAATATTTTGTATTTACTATTTGATTTTATATCCTTTCT
>Ga0214543_1012221_pt1 | contig 11559 bp, 8 predicted proteins | sample CNSS2metaG_FD_160094 | JGI IMG/M metagenome (GOLD analysis project Ga0214543, IMG submission 160094) | Root nodule microbial communities from cowpea collected in UCLA plant growth center, Los Angeles, California, USA - CNSS2 | ecosystem: Host-associated > Plants > Roots > Nodule | place: USA...
TTAAAGAGAAGATGTAGGTACCCAATTGAACTTGGGTCCTTTCATGTTAGTGGTTTGAGGTGTTCCTTTAGGTACCCATTTGTACTCTCCTTTAGGAACCCCACAATTTTTAAAATAGCAGGAATTTAATGCATGACCAAATTCAGAATAATAGGAGCAAATAACAGATGTTGGTTTACTCATATTTAGAAAATTTCTGGTGCCTAATGGATTAAATTTGCCACTATAACCTATTCCCTCTTTATTAAGTACACTCCTTTGAGATCCTAACGCAACATCTAGGTTTGATCTTCCCATAGTGAATTTTGAGAGAGTTTTCATCAAATACTCTATCTTTTCTAGCTGTCCTAGGCAATGTTCACATTGGGGAGAGATTGTTCCATCTTTGGACCTAGAGTGCTTCACAAATTTTTCTAGTTTTTCTAAGCTAGTTATTAAATTTTCATTCTCCTCTTCTAGTTGCTTTATTCTACTTTCAAGTCATTTAATTTCTCCTCTCCGTTTATTATTTGACTTTTGCAGTTTCGTGGCTTCCTTATGTAATTCATTAAAGGCATCAAGCAATTCATAGTAGTTATTTTCATCATGTTCATATTTGAAACTACTCACACTACTTTTAGAGGATCTTGTTCCAGCCATCAGACATATATTGTTTTCCTCCTCAATGCTATCATCAAATTCATTGGATGTGTTGGAATCTTGTCTTCCCATGCAATATAAGCTTTCTTTTTCTTCATGTTCTTCTTTGCCTTATTCTTATCTTCCAGCTTCTGTTTCATCTTGAGTACAGGTCAATCTGGTTTGATGTGTCCTGTTTTGCCACACTCATAGCAGGTTGGAGTGCTAGAATGTTCCTGCTTTCTGGACTATCTCTTATTGTCTGCATAGTTGTTGTTAGTCTTATTTTTAAACTTCAAGAATTTAGAGAAACTTTTTACCACTAAACTCAAGGCTTCACTGTCAGAATTTTCATCATTTGAGTCATCTGCATATTATGTTTTCTTAAGCTTTGTTGCAGATTTCACTACACTCTTCAAGGCTATAGTGTGCCTATTTTCTCCATCCTCTTCTTCTTTGATTCTTCCAAGCTCTAGTTCATGTTCCCTCAATTTTCCAAAGAGAGTGGCTATGTTCATACTGGTGAGATCTCTTGATTCGGAAATTGCTGTAACTTTAGGCTGCCATGTCCTATTTAAGTTCTTCAAAATTTTGATATTGAGTTCCTCTTTGTCAAAAGTCTTGCCAAGGGCTAGGAGGTGATTTACTATATATGTAAATCTTTTCTACACATCACATATACTTTCTCCAGACTTCATCCTGAACATCTCATACTCCTGAATGTAAGTGTTCTTCCTTGCCCTTTTGACTTCATTTGTCCCCTCATGGGTCACTTCCAAGACATCCCACATTTCTTTGGTTGATTCACACACAGACACCTTGTAAAATTCATCCAAAGTTAGTGTAGAAGATATAATATTTTTGGCTCTAACATCATAGTGTGCCCTCTTGTTCTCATCAGGAGTCCATTGTGAGAATTCTTTGGGGACATTTTTGCCTTCCACAACTTTAATTGGTTGAAAAGGTCCATTTACCACAACATCCCATACCCCTTTGTTCACTGATTCAAGAAAAATTTTTATTCTAATTTTCCAAAAAAGATAGTTTTCACCAGCAAACAAAGGAGGCCTATTGATGGATGCCCCTTCAGCAAAAGTTTGAGATGTATTAGACATATCAGGATCTTTCTAATGGATTAGCGTGCGATTAACCAACTCTCCTACCAATTGTTAAAACAGATCTGTCTAATATAACTCAACCAAGATAGAGGTGAATTAGTTATTGAATCTTTTACTAATTTTAAATGAATCTTGAAAGTTTCTTTAAGGCTTGAATATACATTTGGTATTTTTGATGTTTTTATTCAATTTGGTCCCCATTTTCGTTTTGTGTTCAATTAGGTCCTCATTTTTGTCAAATTTTGTTCAATTTGGTCCTTTTTACTAACGGTGTTTAAATAGTTAAAGTTTTTAAACAGTACATGCTACGTGTCAACTCCTGATTTTTTTAATTTTTTTTTAAAATTTGTTTAAATCTTTTTAATTTCAAAAAAATTGTCCACGTGTCAAGTCACAATTGTGCCACGTGTCAATGCTAGTGCCATGTGTCAGTTTGTGGTAGTATTTTTTTTTATTCAATTTAGTCCCTATATTCGTCATTTTTGTTCAATTTAGTCTCAATTTTTGTTAAAATAAATCAATTTTGCCCTTTCAAATTGACACTAAATTTAATATCTTTTATACAAATTATATTAATAATTTTTCTAAAATTGACATTTGAATTTATAATTTTTTAAATTCAATTATAAATTATTAAATTTAATTATAAATTGAATAAAATTCTTATATTTAATTGCTAAATAGAATATAATTATTTAAAATATTATAAGAATATAATTATTAAATGTTTTTTCTAATATTTATATTCTAAAATACTTTTAAAAATTGATATTAAAAATATTTTAAATATTCAAAATATTTTAGAAAAATAAACTAATATTTGAAAAATTAACATTTAAATATAAAATATTTTAGATTTTAATATCTAAAATGCAATGAAAATATTAAATATTTTAGATTTTAATGTCAATTTTACAAATGGTAATATAGATTTTTAAAATTTTAATAATTATATTTTAATAATATTTAAATAATTATATTTTATTTAACAATTGAATCTAAGAATTATATTCAATTTATAATGAAGTATAATAATTTATAATTGAATTTCAAAAATAACTAATAATGTCAATTTTAAAAGTTATATTGCTCTAGTTTAACAAAATTTGGGACTAAATTAAACAAAAATAACGAATATAGGGATTGAATTGAATAAAAATAACGAATATTGGGACGAAATTGAACAAAAAGAAATAATACAACCACACACTGACATGTGACACTAGCATTGACACATGACACAATTGTGACTTGACATGAGGACAATTTTTTTGAAATTAAAAAATTTAAAATAATTTAAAAAAAATTTAAAAAAAATTTAAAAAATTTAAAAAATTAAAAAAAATAAAAATCAGGAGTTGACACGTGGCATGTACTGTTCAAAAACATTAACTATTTAAACACCGTTAGTGAAATAGATTTCAGAAAAGCAGAAACACAGTTTCTCAATTTACAATTCAGTTAGTTTTCTCTCAAAATTGATTTTATACCAGAGTTATGCTGTAGTGACTAATAGATTAGGAATTTACCTAGTACATTATCGTGAGTGTATTTTTACTACATCAGTGCAATGTCCTTATCTAATCTATTAGTTAAGTAGCTAATCTATTCATGAGTTCACATTCAAGAGTTTTATGCCTGACACAATTTGATGCAAACTTGTTTTACATGTAATACTTGATCTATAACACCTAATGCAAAAGATAGAAAATCAGGACTAAGCCTAAACCAATGATGCACATGATGCATAGACTTGGACATCATCAAAACCATCTTCACTTGAGTTGGAACAAGCTCCCCTTTCAACACATGATTTCATTATTTATACACTAAATTACATGGAATTAATTTTCCAATTAGATAAATCTAACATTAAATTAATTAAGTATTATCTGGTATTTATCCATTTATAGATCTAATGATCCTAAAGTTACGTAATTTTTATACATCATTAAAGTTTTATTGTCTAAAGTTTGATTGTTTTATATATAAATGTTTGTCAATAATAATTTCCTTATATTTTTTATTCTTAATAAATATATTTTTTTATTTTTGGTTCACTTTTGTTTATTGTTGTTCTCTCTTTAATTGTGATTATAGAGGAAAAAGCTCAATTGTGAGATCTAGTTTTGACTATTTGTAATACACTGGTAAGTATTAGTTCTTTAATACAATATCTTCTCGGTGTGGAATGAGTTTACACTTGAAAAGAAATTAAATTGATTTGAACATTGAGTAAGTATTTCAAATCCAGTTAAAAATTATTATCTTTTGTGTATTATTTCTTTTTTTTTTTTACTTTTACCACTTCGTCTTTCTTTTTGTTTTATTTTTCCTTATTGTTGTTGTTTTTAATATCATTTAAACTGGTTGAGAATGATGTACATGAAACTGAGTCTTTTGTTTTGTTGGTTTTCCACCGTAAAGTATCGACCAAAAAAGAAGAATTGTGCTACAACCTGTAAAAACTTAAAAAGAAAAGGAAGTATTGTCCCATATGTCTCTGATCTAGGTCAGTTTAGCATTATAAATCTCAGATTTTTTTTATTTAAGATGTTTGTTTGTTTTTGTAAAAGTATGATATGCTTAGCACCACTATTGAGGAAGATATCTCAACAACTTGGTTTAGGTTTACTACTGTAGTCTCACCTACCATAAATATAAATATATATATATATATATATATATATATATATATATATATATATATATATATATATTTATATATATATCTTTGATATGCTGCATATGATAGTTAGGGTTATAGCATTAAACTTAGTTCAGATTTTTTCTGCAAGAGTCGTGCTAAGTATATCACAGTTTGTAGAGTTTCAGAGGAGAGAGAAAAGAAAAGCATTTATTATGATTGTGAAAGATTACATTCAAAGGGTATGCATGCAAGGTTATATAGAGACTTGTAGAGGCATAACAGAAGGGAAATTGATTAACTGAAACACAATAGTTAGAATAACCACTAACTATGCTAACTAACAAAACCTAACTATGCTACTACACGCCTCTTAAACTGAGGGTGGAGAGCGTAACGAGAGAACCCGAAGTTTACTACGAAACAAGGAGAAAGAAGACCCGAAAATAGGTTTGGTGAAACATCAGCTATTTGAAATCTTGTTGGTATGTGATTGACTATCAGTTGGCGTTTTTTAACCAGATCTCGGACAAAGTGAACATCCATGGCAAAGTGCTTAGTTTTGGAATGCATAATTGGATTAGTAGTGAGAAGAACAGATCCAAGATTATCGGAATAGACTACTGGAGTTGAATGTGAGAGTCTTAGCTCACGAAGAAGGGTATGCAACCAAGAGATTTTTGTGGTGATAAAGGCAATACTACGTGATTCAACTTCAATGCTGCTTTTGGAGACTGTTTTCTTCTTTTTGGAGGACCACGAAACTATGTTGTCCCCAAGATAGACACAATACCCTGTTGTGGATTTCCTATCATCTATGTCAGCCCTTCAATCAACATCAGCGAAACCATGAATGTATTGGTTGGTGGAGGAAGTAAAGCGAATACCAAAAGCACATGTACTTGCAACGTATCGAAGAAGCTTTTTTACTACTTTCTAGTGGTGGATTTGAGGATTATGCATGTATTGAGAAACTTTGTTGACAACATACGTAATGTCTGGATGGGTGAAAGTTAAATATTGGAGAGCAACAACAATTTGACGATACAAGGTTGGGTCGTGAAAGGCTGTAGAACCATCTGCGGTGAGTTTAAGAGATGTCACCATGGGAGTGGGTTGTGGTTTGGCTTCTGTCATGTTGGCTTTGTGTAAAAATTGTTGAGCATATTTGTCTTGATGGAGAATAAGTGACCCATCTGAGTTCCACTATGTTTCAATGCCAAGAAAGTAGTGTAGTTTCCCAAGATCTTTCAAGGCGAAGGTATGGCTAAGAGTGGAGATCAAAGACCTAATAGCAGTAGAAGAAGACCCTGTAATTAAGATATCATCAACATATATAAGAATAATGACAAAGGTAGTATGAGTGGCATGAACGAAGAGAGAGGGATCAGAAATAGTAGATTTAAAACCAAGGTTAACAAGTGTGCTACTTAGCTTATGGTGCCAAGCATGTGGTGCTTGTTTTAAGCCATAAATGGCTTTGTTGAGACGACAAACTTTCATAAATGAGGTAGTGAAACCGTACGGCTGTTGCATATAGACCAACTCTTGAAGATCACCGTTTAAAAATGCATTATTTACATCAAGTTGTTGCACTGACCACTTATGAGAAACAACAAGGGCTAAGAAGGTTCGAATAGTAACTGGATGAACCACGGGGTTAAACGTATCAAAGTAGTCTATGCCTTCTATTTGATCAAATCCATGAGCTACAAGACGAGCTTTTCGTCGTTGCAGGGAGCCATCGGGATTGTAGTTGTTTTTGAATATCCACTTGCAAGTGATGATGTGAGCATCAAAAGATGGATCTACGAGAGTCCAGGTGTTGTTTTTAATGAGTGCATCATATTCAACATCCATAGTTTTCTTCCATTCAGGATCGTCAATGGTTGTTTTCGGATTGACAGGAACGAAATCACTAACAGTGGTTGTCCAAACATTGGGTTTGAAGACACCAGACTTGGCTCTTGTTTGCATGGGGTGCATGTTGATGGTTGACGCCGGAGCTGCATTAGAAATATTAGGAGAGGAAATGGTAGGGGAAGATGACATCATAGATTCATAGGAAGATGTAGTATTGTGTGTAGCAAGGGGCGTGACAGTAGGTGATTGAGGTGTATTTATGATTGTAGGTGATTGAGGTACATGTGTGATCGTGGGTGAATGAGGTTCAGAAAGTAAAAATAAAGGTTGTGATGATATAGAAGCAGGTATGGAGGAACCATTAGGTTCAAACAAGTTGGATTTTGTTTTATAAGGAAACTCACCTTCTTTAAACAAGACATTACGTGAGACATATATTTTTCCATTAGGATGAAGATAAAGGTAACCTTTTTTATTTATAGCATAACCAAGAAAAAGACATATGTGAGATTTAAAGTCAAACTTGTATTTATTATAAGGTCTAAGTAAAGCAAAACATGCACAACCAAAAACACGAAGTAAATTGTAGGTTGAAGGATGGTTATAAAGAATAGTATGTGGTGTTTGATGATGCAAGATAGATGTTGGGAGATTATTTATAATGAAAACAACAGCTTTGAAAGCATAACTCCAATATTTTAAAGGTAAGGATTCATGAGCAAGTAAACTTAAACCAGTCTCTACAATATGTCGATGCTTTCGTTCCACAACACCGTTTTGCTGATGTGTATGAGGACAAATATATCTGTGATGAATACCAAACAAGGCAAGAGTTTTATCAAAGGAAATAAAATCACGAGCATTATCACTTTGTATGTTTTTTATTTTATGTCCTAATTGGTTTTCAACAAGAAGTTTAAACTTGAGAAAGATATCTAACACTTGAGACTTAGCATGCATAAGATACAGCCACGTAAATTTTGAACATGCATCAACAAATGAAATATAATATCGATGACCATCTATAGAGTATTCATGGGCAGGGCCCCAGATATCAATAAAAATCATTTCAAGAGGTTTCATATATTGAGTATTAGACACAGGATATGGTAGTTGATATATCTTGGCAACAACACATGAGTCACAAAAAAAAGAATTCATTTTTACACCAATATTAGAAGCGTAAAAGGCACATTTTACAGTGTTGAGAGCTGCATGCCCCATTCTGGCATGCCAAACATCCAGAGGAATAATTGAAGAAGATCCTGTAGTAGTGTGTTGAACGGTTGGTGGTGCAGACCTTTGCAAAGTCAAAAAAACGTAGATGCCTTCCTTAAGGGTTCTTTGGAGTAGAATCTCCTTGGTTACCTGATTTTTAACAATTAAATGATTAGGATAGAATTCAAAGAAAACATGATTATCTTTTGCAAATTGAGAAACACTAATAAGATTCTTGGTTATTTGAGGAACATGTAGAACTTTATCCAAGACAAAAGAAGATGAATTTGAAAGAGACGAAAGAGATGCAGAACCAATGTGGGTTATGGATAAACCTGTTCCATTTCCTAATTTGACTTGTTCAGCACCATTATAGTTTGATTTAGAGGTATAATTTGTAGAATCATTCATAACATGGCGAGAAACACCATTTTCTGGGTACCATAACGAATCAGGCATGGATGAAATGGTGGAAAATTGATCAGAGATATCAGTATTGGAAGATAAAACCTGGGTGTTGTTGGTTTGTACGAATGATTGTATTTCTTGATTGAATCTAGGCCAGCAGTCCATAGCAGTATGTCCACCCTTGAAACATATTTGGCATTGAGGTCGATTGTTGGACAACTGTTGATACTGAGAGGGAATCGAATTCGATCTAGACGATTGTCGACCAATGGGAGGACGTCCACCTCGAGTTGAATTTGATCTTGAACGTGCACGACCACGATCATAGGACCTGCCACGATTTGAAGAATTCCAAGAAATGGTGGTGGAATGCATCTGCGACGATGAGTCGACTTGTTGATGCCTTTCCAACCTTTCTACTTGATCAAGAAGTAAAGCCTCGATCTCTTCGACGGTATAAGGTTCATGGCACGAGAGAGTAGTGGTGACAAAGGGATCATATTCTTTAGACAATCCATCAAGGATATGTTCAATGTGTTCTTCCTCTGAAACAGAGACACCTGCAGCACAGAGAGAGTCAACTATTTTCTTTATCTCGAGAATGTAGACGGAGATGGAGCGTTCTTTCTTGGCGCTCTTGAGTTAAGTTCTGAGCTTTTTAATTTTTGCTCGTGATTGACTAGCATAGTAGATCTTGAGTTTCTGCCATACTTCGTAGGATGTGTTTAATCCAATCGTTTTCGTGAGTAATGGGGAAGACATTGACGAGAGTAGCCATGCAACAATTAGGCGATCTTGCTGGTGATAATGCACGTATTGAGGATTTATGATATCAGTGGCTCGTGATTCTTCATTGAGATACTTGGGTAGGGCTTCTTTGCCTTCATGATATTTGAGGAACCTAAGACCATCAATGGTGGCCATAACCTGATGCTGCCAAACCATGAAATTATGTTCATCGAGTTTGACGCTGACGGGAGTGGTGAACAGATGCAGAGTAGGCGTATGCATTATGGAGGAAGAGGACTGGGAATTCCCAGTAGGTGAAGAAGACATTGTGGAAGCGAAAAAATTATGCTCTAGATACCATGTACAGTTTCAGAGGAGAGAGAAAAGAAAAGCATTTATTATGATTGTGAAAGATTACATTCAAAGGGTATGCATGCAAGGTTATATAGAGACTTGCAGAGGCACAACAGAAGGGAAACTGATTAACTGAAACATAGTAGTTAGAATAACCACTAACTATTCTAACTAACATAACCTAACTATGCTAATACAGTTTTATGAAAAATACAAACATCTAAAATAAATTAAAACACAAAATTTATAATACTGAACTGAGCTAGTAAAAAAACACTTGTACTAGAACTTCATATGAAAATTCTTCCATTTCTTTAATTTATTGCAAGTTGCAGCAAAATTCTCCTTTATGTTTTTGTATACAAGGATTAATTGTGAGAACCTATAAAATCATACTTTAGGAGTGATTGTGTTTAAAATAATGAGATCTTAGTATTATTTTAATAAATAAACCATTTATATATAAATAGAAATTTCATAAAAGATTTCATTATTTAGAAAATATTATCTCTTTAAAACTCTATTTCTCTAAATTTTTTCTAATTTCTTTCTAAAACTTTTCACTGTGCTCTCATCCTTTTGAAGATCAAAGGCTGCCAGAATGATTACTGCGGCAAAATCTTCTAGTCTGTCCGATCATTTTTCATCGATTTAGGTCAAAATATTTTGGTGTGGTACAAAAATCCATGGTTGAAAGTTATCCAAGTTGTAAACAAGTAGTTATTAGCACAAGATTTTGAAAGCAAAAATAAAATGTTGGTTTTGTTGTATGACCACACTAGGACGAAAAAGAACTTATATGTATGGCAAACAACTGTTGCTACATAGGTTTAGTGTTGGGTTTCGCTATAATTTTGTTTGCATTATATACTGTCCATTGGTTTTATCATTTGATGTCTTGCTTCTTTTTTCATTCCTCGATTTTGTATTTTTCTAAACATTTAGATAGGTCTTGGTTTGATAAAGAAATAAATTTAATTTGGCATCTCTAATTTTTTCCAAGTTTCGCCATTGAAAAATAGGTTTCGTGAAGAAAAAGTAATTTGTAACCTATTTAGAGAGAGAAAAAGAAATGCAAAGACAGTGTTCTTCTTCAAGGTAACTTATCTATACTTTTACCTTATTAATAGTTTTGTCATAAATATATTTTCTCTTTATTTCTTTCCTTTCTTTTTTTTTTCTTAGAGAGAATTGGAGGAAGTAGTGGCAAGGTGAAAGAAAGTTTGATAGAAAAGTAACTTTGCTCTGATGAATGATATCCATGTTAAAAACTTTTTTTCACATTCATCTAAAATAAAAATAGAACCCAAATTTATAATGTTGAACTCAAGACGTACTTATGCGAGAATTTAATCTGACAATCCTTCTCTTTTTTTAATTTATTGCATGCTACAACAAAATTCTCCTTTTTTTATTTTGTATATAAGAGACTTTTGTGATCACGATATATTAATTTTTTTTTTGTATTTTATTATAATGGAATAGGAAATGTAATGACTTTTTAATTTAGTTACTATTTATAGTTGTATTTTATTTTACTTAACTAGTTAGATGTTCGTTAAAAAGTCATGTATATATTTTGAATATTTCTAGTAGTTACAATTTAAGAATTTTATATCTTTTGTCTTAACCAAATGTTAGCGATGTAGATTTTTAGATTTTTAGATTTTTATTTAGTACGACTTAGTGTTGCTATTTTCCATAACCTTATAATCCATTATTAGAAATATATGTAAAATTATTTAAAGAATTTGTTCGTAGTAAATAGTTTCATTAGGTCAATGTGCATGGATTATTTATACATTTTGAGTTTGAATATCTAAATTAATATTTAATTTATAAGGCACTGTTGAAAAAAAAAGTCAATGAAATATAGTAAAATTATAGATTGTATGTTATAGTGTAAATGCACATTATAGTAAAAAAATATGAAACTTATAGTGTAATTTTCTATTATAAATATGTTTAAATAAGTAATGGAAATAAATACAAACATATAGAGAGTGTGATTTCTAATATTTTGAAGATATTGAAGTCATAAAACATGAGATGTTCTTTTCTCCCTTGTAAAAATTGTTTGTTTTGGCGAAAAAAAAAAAGATGCAAATTTGAATGAATTTAGATTAGCTTAGATTCACTTGTTTTTTTAAACAATTGTAAAAAAGTCGTGAGTATTGTGCATGTATTTTGTATGGAAGCATGTGTGATTTATGGGTGGGACTGTTATATGTCACTTCATTCAGTTTAAACTCCAAGGTATGAATAAAAATTGCAACAAATTGTGGCACTGTATATGGGTGGTCATTATATGGTGCATTTGAAATCAAAGAAACAAAGGGTTGATGCTGATGAAGTGTTCACTCTAGCCCAACATAAATCATGGTCTTGGATAGTGTACAAAAATCCTAAAGCATTATTTTCATACTCTGATTGGTGTTTATGCCCAACCATGTGTTTACAATCTTTGTGCTTTTAGCAGATATTAGGCTCTTCTGTTTAGGTTGGTGGTGGACTCATTTTTTATCCCTGTATTAGTAGACTGTTATATTATCTGATGGGGTGGGGACGTGAAGGTAATGTTCTTTGTTTACAATAGGTTCAGAA
>Ga0214543_1012222_pt1 | contig 11559 bp, 11 predicted proteins | sample CNSS2metaG_FD_160094 | JGI IMG/M metagenome (GOLD analysis project Ga0214543, IMG submission 160094) | Root nodule microbial communities from cowpea collected in UCLA plant growth center, Los Angeles, California, USA - CNSS2 | ecosystem: Host-associated > Plants > Roots > Nodule | place: USA...
CCAAAGTTCAAGATATGAGATATGGAAATGAATTTAGTTCTGTTTTTTGTGTATGTTGTTTTTGTATTTTGATTTTGGAAAACCTAATTTTGCAATTGGGGGTTTTTTGTTTCGTTTGATAGGGTGGAAGTGAAGAAGTTGTTGGCTGGAACTTTTTTTTCATGGTGCAGTGAAAATGTAATTGAAGAAAAATGTGGTCCTACTTCACCTTCGTCCACGCACATGGGGTTCGCAATCCACGCCTCACACTGATTTTCCCAATCCAATCCCTAATTTCCTAATTACAACATTTAGGGTTTTTCAAGCACTATGTTATTTTTAATTCAATCCATGCAGTCACTGTGCCGTTCTGAAAAATAATAAACGCCACGTCAGAAAATCAAAACCAAGTTAACGTTAAAAAATTTTACACTGTTAGTGATTACCCTGATTTAATACTGAATTACAAAAACGAGGACGAAATTGAGACCAATTAAAATACGAGGACCAATTTGAGATTTCTGAATCAAAACGAGGACCAACAGAGTATTTTAACCTATATTTTTTCAATAATTCCTAACTTATAACCTACATATTCACACGTTAAACTCTTTCATATCCACATATTTCATTAATTAGAAAATTATTCTCCATGACATACATCATATCTCACATTATTATTGTGGATATAAGATTGATTAATGCATATCAACACCAAATCACTATATAAACATCAAAGACGCATTGTTTGAATGACACATTTTAGCTTACATGAAATTAAAAGGTATGGTGTGAATGCCAATATCTTTGTTTCAACAAAATTCTTTGATAAAGAAAATTATTTATTATCTTGATTTCTGTTTTACTTATGTGAAAATGTTTTCGCTTAAATAAATTTGACAAAAAGAAATTCATTATAAAAGAAATCTAACAATTCTCAAAACCAACCTAAAACTATTTTAAACAACTCTATCCTTTTAAATATCTTTTAAACATTAAAATTAAAGCATTTTCACTCTAACAATTTTAAACCCAATACAACTTAGTGCATGTATGTTTTAATATTACCATATACATTTTAGGTAACAACCCAAAAATTAGGAATTTTCAAATACATTTATAAGTAATGATCCTTTAAATTATTATGAAATATGCGAGTTGTGCTTTGGTGAGAATATCAAAAGAAAATATCAGCAATAAAAGAGGGACAGAGAGAAAAGCAATAATGGGGTGAAGTTGTTGCGAGGGGTGATAGATGGCGCAAACGCATACGTATATAATAGCGTTAGAAGAGAAAGGCGCAGTGGAGTCATCATTGAAACCAAACGCATTCCAATGGATATGGTCATAGATGTTGTCTCCGGTGCGCACTTCTCGGGTTGGCAACCTTCAACGACGTCGTCTTGTTCTCCAACTTCATCTCATCAACCTTTCATCATTGGTAACTTTATTATATCGTATTACGTTACACACACACACAACACAACCATTCATCTTCTTTCTTCTTACATTCACCGTTTTATATTTCAATGCGTTTGGTTCACCGGAAAATAAATAAATGGCGTTTCACTTTCTTTGAATCCAAACACCATTGTTCTTTTTTTTTTCTTTTTCAATTATCTTCTATACTCTGATTGAATTAACATCTTGCTTTATCATATAATTGCTTCTGCTTACGGATGGATTAGATCTTACAGTTGAAAACGAAAATCTGAACGTATAATTTGTCTGCATTTTCTCGTCCGAGAGGATCTAATGGCACGTGTTGTTTCTGTGTTCTTTAATTCGATTTGCGTTCTCAACGTGGATCAGGTGTCTCTGGAGGCACTGCATCGGGGAAAACCACTGTGTGCGACATTATCGTTCAGCAACTGCAAGATCACAGAGTTGTGCTCCTCTCTCAGGTCTCTGCGATTCTCTGTTTGTAATATTGTGTTGCGACGGTATTATATTTTGATCGTTGTGGAAACATGAACTGAATCGTTGGATTTCTTCTTTGTAATGGCAATCTTGTTATTCGCATTATGCTAAATCTGAAACCGAGTAAAAATGAATTCATGTTAATCACTACCAGTAATAACTTGAGTGATGATCTGTTATTGTTGTAGGATTCATTCTACCGCGGTTTGACGAATGAGGAGTTGAAACGCGTTCATGAGTATAACTTTGATCATCCTAGTACGGTTGCTTGAAACTTAATTGAGATTCTTGAATAAATCTTTTAGAATTCTAATTAGGTTTGTTATGTTTTGTTAGATGCATTTGACACAGATCAACTAGTAGAAACCCTCGGTCAGCTCAAATCTGGACAGTCGGTTCAGATTCCAATATATGATTTCAAGCTTCATCAGAGATCTAACGACAGATCTCGACAGGTTTCCTTCTTTCTGTCACGTTAAGCTAAAATGAGGTGTTAAATGTTAATTATTGAATCTTTTCTTTTATGCCAGTAACGAGACCATCTGCAGTTACAGTGCTCCTAGAGAGCCAACGGTCGAAATCATTCCTACTTAGACTTGCCTGTGTATCTATCTAAGCTAAGCATACCCGAAATTGTATTTGTTTTATTCAGAAGAAGAAAGGGTGTAATTTTTGAATTCGTAAAATTGCTGAATGATTTTTAAGTTTAATACCCTATCTTCACTATTGAACCTGAGCTAATAGATGGTTTCTGATAATTATGATTGGAGGTGTTGCATTCGAGCAGAATGAAAATTTGGGCTGGCTGTTATTATTAATTTTATTATTGGTTGGCAGGTCAATGGATCTGATGTAATCATTATGGAGGGTATATTGGTTTTTCATGAACAACGTGTCCGCAACATGATGAATATGAAGATATTTGTCGATGCAGGTCTATTGCTCTTACATTTTATTTATCGTTTTAAGTTTTTTTCCCATCTATTGCTCTTACATGATGAGTTAGGTTTAAAATATACAAATTTTGTTCGTCACAAGGAAAGAAAAAACGGATGTTTAGAGACAAGGGGGAAATTGGTACATCCTGTATTTAGTACTTACCTCGATCTAGCATGTATCCATATACTAAGCTTTGTTCAGTCTGAGATCCCATGTAATAACTTGGATTATACAAAATCTCATCATTGCTTGAATTGATCAAACCTGGTCATAAACTACGGACTATACGTATAGTGGTCATGCCTTTCAAGTTCTTCCATCGCTTTTACTCAACAAAAAGCATTCTAGACAAGCTTTTGGATAATTTGAGGTAATATAAATTTCTTATTATAATTTCTTCAACACCATGAATCTCTCTCTGGATCTATGCATCCTGTTGGGGTTATCTGTTTTCATGTGTATAATAAGGGAGTTGTATTAGACAAACCAATAAGCTTGCTTCGTTCGTTTTCTAAGAGCACGATAAATAACTATGATTAAGCATTGAAAATCAGAAGATTTACCACTGTGAGGAGAGTTTGCTCCATGTTCTGCTTGTCCATCCATAGTTCTTGGCATTTTTTTTTCTGTTGAAAATGTGATTGCTTTTATATGGTATTCTCGTCATACTGATATTGCATTGCATGTCATGCAGATCCAGATGTGAGGCTTGCCCGCAGAATAAAACGTGATACAGTCGAAAGGGGTAGAGATGTACAATCAGTCTTGGAACAGGCAAGACCTATTATCTTTATTGTTTACATATATTAACTTCACCCGATTGACAGACGTAAGGAACTTCGGGTATTAGGATTACCATTTATCAAATCTCAATAGTTTATTTAACCGATATCTTAAAATTGCTGAGGTGATAAAGAAGGGGTTATTTTGGTAATCGATAATGAATAAATAATGCTACCAATGCCTATTCTGAAACCTAAATTATGTGGGAATAAATCGTTGTCCTATACAATGATTCAGTCCCATTAATTGTAAAGGACAGGCTTGAGTCAAAGTCGGATATGATACAGTAAGTGACCAACGAATGCTACTTGACGTTGTCTTTCTTTTTAAAATAATTTTTCTTTTTTGTCTAAAAGGCAAAATAATATTTTGATAGTCTGTTCTGGGGTCCTATATCTGTACTTAAGCATGAAAAAGGGCTCGAAACAATGTGTTAATGGTAATAACGTGGTTGGAGGGAAGTAAGTTTGAAGTTTGAACTTAAAAGATTGAATTTCATTGGTGCTTGCTACCATTGTAGCCTGCATGAAAGACTTTGTTTGATCTTGTACTCTGAATTTGGTTCTGTTTGTTTTAACTCTAATTTCTGAGACCGATACATGGAACTTGGTGGCTGATGTTGGAAATATTTGTTGTTGCATTTTCAGTATGCAAAGTTTGTTAAGCCTGCCTATGAAGATTTTATTCTTCCATCCAAAAAATATGCCGACATCATAATACCTCGCGGGGGAGAGAATGGTGTAGCAATTGACTTGATTGTTCAACATATCCGCACTAAGCTTGGCCAACATAACCTCTGCAAAATATATCCAAATTTGAATGTTATACAGTCTACTTTCCAGGTAATTTTGATCTTGCTTCTTCCTCCTCTCTAAACTTTTTAGTTTTCTTTTTGCTTATTTCCCCCAAGGAATTGTCTTATGCTAATTTATTTCTAATTTTGAAGTTTTCTTACAGACTAGAGGCATGCACACTCTTATTCGTGATAAGGACATATCAAAGCATGATTTCATTTTTTATTCAGATCGGCTAATTCGTTTGGTAGGCAATGACAATGAGCTTTATACAGGATTTACAGCTGCTCTTAACAACTAATCTTAATATCACCGATTTCACAGGTAGTGGAACATGGTCTTGGTTACTTGCCGTTTACAGAGAAACAAGTAATCACACCTACAGGTCTGTCTAAAGAAGTAATATCATTATTCATGATAGAACGTGTTATTAAATAACAAAACTTTGTTTGAATAATGCTGTAAACTGCATAGCATTGCCACCGTCCTCACCTCAACATTTCCATGTTGATCGTAAACACACACACTCCAAAATTGTTATTGTTATTTCTTTCAGGCTCAATTTATACTGGAGTTGATTTTTGTAAGAAATTGTGCGGAGTATCCATTATTCGAAGGTATCTTTCCCTGTTAAAAAAGATTTTCTGTTACTATAGTAGTTCTTCTTTCTAAGATACTGGTTATATTGTCCATATTGTTCATTTCTAAAACTGGTTATATTAAAATGTTCTTAATCTTATAGTAAAGTTGGAAAACAAGCTCGTTAGAATTTTCTTTTCTAAGATACCATTGTCCTATGCTAAATTTTAATTTAAAATTCAACATAATGTGATCCGATAAAAGATAATTCATGGGAATTTGACAGTTTCTATATTTTGTTAATAGTTCAGTCATTTATTTAAAAAATAAATTTCAGTAATTGTGCAACTCTATGAACATAGATTTCCTTTAAAATGTTTCAGTGGCGAAAGTATGGAAAATGCCTTTCGTGCTTGCTGTAATGGAATAAAGATCGGAAAAATTCTCATTCACCGCGATGGTGATGAAACCCAGGTATTAACTTTCCTATCTGACTCTAATATGTTAGATCTCTGTTTAAGATGATAGAATCTGCACATCCTAATTGTTGCAATGTTTTGCACTTCATTAGCTTATTTATGAGAAGCTTCCTAAAGATATTTCGGAGAGACATGTTCTACTCATGGACCCAGTACTCGGTACAGGTGCGTTGTTATCATTTTGCATGCATCTCTTCGTTCTTCTTCGTTTGTACATAAAACTTCTAAATGCTGAAAATTATTCATTTATTACAAATTTTCGCTATAAGATTGGTTAAGCTCTTATTGTTGTTGTACAACCAATTAGTCCGGTACATACGGCAAAAAGATCGTAGAAGATTAGCATCTTCTATCAGATCGCAGAACACAATTTTAGTTTCACAATAGACCATTAATTTACGAAGCTTCAGCCAACCGAATTCTTCATTCACATTTTTTTTTATTTTTCTGTTTATTTATGGATGACACCGGGACTTGTGTATGGTGGCAATAAGCAGTTGAATGATAATGTAGGTAACACTGCAAGCGAAGCAATCGAGCTTCTGATAAAGAAGGGAGTTCCAGAGTCCCAGATAATATTCCTTAACCTCATTTCTGTAAGTTAGTAAATTCAGCCGCACTAATACCCTTTGTTTGATGAATACCGGTACACTGAATTTCAAAAAATCATTTCAGGCTCCTGAGGGCATACATTGTGTTTGTAAACGTTTTCCGCATCTCAAAATTGTCACATCGGAGATCGAAAAAGGATTAAATGACCAGTTCCAGGTCATACCAGGGTTGGGCGAATTTGGAGACCGTTACTTTGGTACGGACGATTCGTAGTATGAAAGCAAATTAAAAAAATTACGACGGCAGAAAACAGGACAGAGGTCGCAGCTACACCGTAAGAGAAGAAGTTTGACTTAATTGACCATCTGGAACCAGATTAGGGTCCGGGCAAAGCTTCATGTTTGAGGTGAGCTTCGCTTCCGTTATCCTCTGTTCACAGCAGCTAACAATAACTGGTTCTGGATTCTCGAGTCTCATGTACTTTTTGTAATTTTGTTTTCAAGTGAGTATCAACCCACGGCTTTGATTTTTTTAGACATTTGTACAAATAATTGTGTATAATGTTGATTTGATAAGTAAACACATAATATAATCATATGAATAATCACCAAATTCAAGTAAACTTGGTTTTAAGTAGCGGGTGTAAAGTATTGAAATTAGAGTGTCTCAGACGTAAAAAATAAAAAATTAAGTCTTTTGTCGTTGCGTTCTAACCACAAAGGATGAAGAAAGGAGATACAATGAAATCTTCTGCTGCCTGAAAAAGAACTTTACTCACTTAAAATACCACGAATTTACCACTTGGTTCTATACTGTCTGAAAGCTTGCCATTTTTTAATTGTTACTACAGATTTCTATCTAAATTGGTTCCGATGTCCTCACAGTTTGCTTGATCTGACACGAGGAATGGGTATATATATTATTTGTATACGATGAACCTATTAAAATTATGGAGACAGTCAATTTATTCTGGCACGGTGTATGTTACATCTCGGACTAAACAGAAATGCAGACATTTAAGTATGTTTATTAGAAAGGAAATGCTCATATGAAAATATGAAAACAAATGAGAAATATAATAAACCAAGACTGATCACTTCAATAAAAAAAAAAAAGACAAATACCAAAAAAAAATGCAACGATCCATCAAATGCTTTCTACATCTTTTCAAACCACCGATTATCAAAATGGAAATCGATTTATGAACGAAACAATAAACTACTTTTTTCCTACATTAGAACTGAAAATGAACTATTTTTTGTAAGAAACATTATTACTATTTGTTTCTGCGAAAATTGTATCCTACAATTTTCCCTTTTTCACATACACCCCATTTTCTATTTATCAACCTATTTCTTCTCCCTAATCACTACATTCCCACAATTTCTCCACAAGCAAATGAAGCATATTCAATCTGCCAGGCAAAACCGTTGCCATAAGTTTTGCACAAAATCTATTAAAAAGAATGATGCAACAAAGAAACATGTAACATAACATTTACGAGCAGTAAACTTTTTTCTTCCATATTAAGAATCGTGATAACCTGTGATTAATTTGTATCTGGATTTCATAAGTAAAATTACAAAAAAGAAACTCTTGACCCAAAAAGAAAACAATCTACAAGCCGCATTAACTCCACTGGAGCAAAGTCTTAGAGATTAATTGTGTTTTGCCTATCTGCAGGAGCCACACATTGCCACAATGAACGGTAGGATGCAATATTGACCGCTTCAACCCCAAGTGCAGAGAGGTTACGGGCATACTCCTGGTGATAATTTGCAAGAGGAAAGTTACGTAAATGAAATCAATCAAGAATTAGCTGGACACCAAAAAGCTCATTAACAATCGATGAGAGTTATGAGTTGTATATCCAAGAATGAGAAGATCACACTGGTAAAGATAATGTATAACAAGTATCATGCCACCAACCTGGATATCAAGAAACAACTGCATGCAGATTTTATCAGTGTCAGACACATTATTATCTGAGATATCTGAACTTGCTCCAGCTCGTCTTTGCGCACTCTGCCTAATTTTCTGGAGCGAAGACTCTGTTTTTCTTGCCTACTCATGATAACAGTTGTTTAAGAAACAATTTTTAACATAGAATCCAACAGATCCAAAATTTCCAACAGTGAAAATTTGGATTTGGGCACTTACCACACTAACAAGGTCGGCAGCTAATTCATAATAACGGTCAGTAATCTCCGTCGCAGCAGAATGGAGTATTTCGCTCCTACTGTCACTAGCCAAATATCTTGTAGCTCTCTCCCCATCCAAAAAAGCCTGGGATGTATAGGGGCATGCCATCAATATATATTAATGCTTTCAGGTGTAATACATGCACTCCCATCGAAAATTAAAAAATATTTCTGACAAATTACTCTCACGAGATGGGAAAATAATACTTAACCATACCTTAAGGGGACGCAATACCCCTGAAACATATGGTGAATGCCTCACAGGTAGAGGTTTATTAGTCATCCTATAGGTTGCTGTTATACCCTTCATTTGTCTCAAGTCCTTAATAAATATTTGAACAAGAGAAAGAAATGAATAAATTAAAAATGAAGGGAAGAAAAGAAAAAGATATAGAAGATCGCAAATATTATAAAGTAATATACACCCTCATATCTGAATAATGAAACCACTTCAAAGAATAAACATCGATTATCAACCTACCTCAACTGACTTTTCCACTAGTGACTCCACCACTGCTTTGATGACTAAAGGTTCTATAGATTTTAATGATTGACCACCTAGTAAAATGCTCTGCCTTATTGATTCCAGAACATCAGGGGAGCATGAAGACAAAAGCTGAAGCACGTGCTGTAGGTAATCACCACGAACCTGCTCCTCCAAATATCTTATATCATGAATAACCTACAAATGGTTTAGCATCTGTTATATTTCAGGCAAAGTACAACCAATATCTTCACATAGCATATTGCGTATATGGAAACAATCCATGTATCCATAATGTTATAGTCATTTCAATTTTTTTACCAATTCCTTGTATGGAACTTCAGAAAAAGCCTGGTACAAGGCTTGAGCAAAATTTTGCGTATGTATGGGTATAGAATATTTGAAGCAATGAACCCCGGTTTTACTGTGCATACAGAATGCAGGTTAAATTAATGCACAACGGCTTGACACAAAAATAAGGTGAAGGCACGATACATACAAGAATGAAGTCATCTATGACAGCTGAAACAGCCCATTCACACCCAGGACCGGTGCTTGTGTTGTGGTTTTTCCGTGCAGTCAGTCCAGATGAGAGCCAACTTGAGTACCTGTATGCTCAAAGAGAAGTTGGTTTTTGCTCTGTCAGCACCCAAAAAACAACAAAAATTCCTAACATCCCAGATTTAACTGACCTAGAAAGAAGCTGCAAAGATAACCGAAGGAATCTGTCAGAACAAGAAAGGACAAGAACATCTTCTCTCCAGCATGATCTCAAACTATCCAACAGAGTAACACTTTGCTTTAATGTTAAACCTTGGTAATTTTTTTCACCAGCATCTGAATTTTGAACAGGGACAAGACTGGATGTTGTAAGCATAGAATCTAGAGACCCTGCTATTTCCTGAAACCTGTGGCAATTTTTTCAGATACGATTTCCATGTTAGAGATCAAAACATGTATTCTGAAGTTATGAACATTTTAAAGCAGCATAATAGGCACCTCAAAGAGAAATATACTCCAATATTCCATTGCTTCATGAATTCAGTATATATTGCTTGAGATCGAAATTTGGCAACAGCAGATCTTGATGGACAGTAGCCTTGCATAAAATTAAATGTTATAATCTTAGTGAATGTATACTTTTAAAGCCATGTATGAATAATACAATTTAGCAAATGTCCACTATAGATCAAATATTAAATCAACAAAGTTCATTAAAACTTGAAGTGCATGTTTTCTTTGTTAATTTTTCGTTTCTCAAGGTATAAAAAATATGAGGAAGATATGACAACTACCTTCTAGATAAGCCAAGAAATCTAAGCTTGATTTGTAATTTTTCAAGAACTCTGTCGGTCTTCCTGGAGAAAATGCACCTGGTTTTCCCTTCTGAATCGCAGAGAGAACCTCCTTAAGGATTGAATTGGCTAAGAAATCGAATACATGCAAACCTGAATTTTCTGCACCAGAGACAAGGCTTCAGATATGTAAAACATAAGCAAAACCACAGCATGACCACACACGGATGATCTAGCTAACAATACATGTAGATGATTAAATAGTTTAAGTTTTCAAGATGAAGAAGGACAAATGAATGCCTCCGCAAGGATCGACAGGGTCAAAAAAATTATTCCAGTTATGATAGCACAAGGCTCATAAGGATAACTGAAGAAATGTAATGACCAAAAAGGTCTAACTTGTTCTTGGAAAGTAAAGTAGCAAGAAAAAAGTCAAACAACATACCAGCTGAAGAAATGTTCAATAAAAATTTACAGTCTTTATCAATGCATTCCTTAATTAGTTGATAATCATTTTCAAGACCATCTCCAGATGATCCAGCCACCACAGTTGATGATCCGTGTGGAATTATCTTCTGTATCAATGGAGCCACAATAGTAATTCGAAAGATTTCTTCTGCATTCTTGGTGTTATCTATAGCAGCATATGCACGTAAGCAATTGTAAATTGCAGTTGCATCCCTGTTCTCCAAACCATTTACAAAGCAATGTCCCAAGCTTGCATCTACTGTGAGGCTTGCATTTTGAATCCTCTTCTCCATATTCTCAATAAAAGGAAGGTTCTGTACTGGCATAATAGAGAAAAAGAGATGAGCACAGAATGTATCGAAGCCTCAAACATAAGGTCTATTTTACAATGAATCACAAAACTCAGAACACTAGTAAAAGACAGAAAACTAAAATGATTAAATAAATAACAATCCATAAAACGTCTACAAAACTTCAAGGGCACATGTCTATCTATTGTTATAAAATGAATAAAACCATCAATTTTTCTTTCTATCTACTACACATATTGGATAAACGCGGAGCTATTAACTAATGCAATACCCATTAATGTGATTTTTAAACCAAATTTTGTTTTCAAAATATCACTTTACTAGTTATCAGACAATTCATGCTTCTAATCTTATGATTCAATACATTTTGGCTATTTACCGATTTGTATCTAAAGATAAATTGTAATTGACTTTGTATCATGTATGAATGAATCTATGTAACTCATATCACCGATACAATTTAGCCACTTGTAGGCTTTTACTTTTTCTCCAATTCTTATGAAAAATAAAATAAACTGAGTTTAAATTTTTAAAATGAAAAGGAATTTGAAAGAACACTTGAAATATTATCCCATTTGATTCCACCTTTATTTGTCACTCACACTCAACTATCCCATTTGATTATTCCACCTCACTCAACGCATGTACTGTCACGAAATGGGCTCTCTGTTTTCGATGCCCTTTACTCCTCTATTCACCTCATTAAATAATACATAACATATCACCCTATTAATGATAATTGATTCTAATTCCTGATTTTTTCAACCTAAATTAG
>Ga0214543_1012223_pt1 | contig 11558 bp, 6 predicted proteins | sample CNSS2metaG_FD_160094 | JGI IMG/M metagenome (GOLD analysis project Ga0214543, IMG submission 160094) | Root nodule microbial communities from cowpea collected in UCLA plant growth center, Los Angeles, California, USA - CNSS2 | ecosystem: Host-associated > Plants > Roots > Nodule | place: USA...
TGAACCCGCCCGGAACGCTGATTTGTGATGAGGATGAGATCGTGGAACAGGAAGTCGTAACCGGCATTGCCTATGCCAAGGATGAAGCCCAGATCTCGCTGCGCCGCCTGGCCGACCGGCCCGGCGTTTCCGCCGCGATCTTCGGGCCGCTCGCCGAGGCTCATATCAACGTCGACATGATCGTGCAGAACATTTCGGAGGACGGCTCCAAGACCGACATGACCTTCACCGTGCCGTCCGGCGACGTCAACAAGGCACTGAAGGTGCTTTCGGAAAACAAGGAGAAGATCGGCTACGACGTCGCCCAGTCGGAATCCGGCCTCGTCAAGGTCTCGGTCATCGGCATCGGCATGCGCAGCCATGCGGGCGTTGCCGCTTCCGCTTTCCGGGCGCTCGCCGAGAAGGGCATCAACATCAAGGCGATCACCACCTCCGAGATCAAGATTTCCATCCTGATCGACGGACCATATGCCGAATTGGCGGTTCGCACTTTGCATTCCGCTTACGGTCTGGATAAGAGTTAAACAGCAGGCGTTCGATTTGGGATTCGCGGCTGGTCACGGCCGCGATATCCTGTCACATGCCGTGGTTTATTCTTGATTCTGGAGACCCTACGCGATGAGAGACCTTTCCGCGGGTCCGCGCGTTCTCCTCAAGCGGTTGCGCGAGCTCATGGCGGAACCGCTCGAGCCGCAGGAGCGCCTTGACCGGATCGTGCGCCAGATCGCGCAGAACATGGTCGCGGAAGTGTGCTCCGTCTATGTGCTGCGCTCCGACGGCGTGCTCGAACTCTACGCCACCGAAGGTCTGAACAAGACCGCCGTGCACCTGGCGCAATTGAAGATGGGGCAGGGCCTCGTCGGCACGATCGCCGCTTCGGCGCGGCCGCTCAATCTCTCCGATGCGCAGTCGCATCCGGCCTTCACTTACCTGCCGGAAACGGGCGAAGAGATATACCACTCGTTCCTCGGGGTGCCGATTCTCCGCACCGGCCGCGCGCTCGGCGTGCTCGTCGTGCAGAACAAGGCGATGCGCAACTATCGCGAGGACGAGGTCGAGGCTCTCGAGACGACCGCGATGGTGCTCGCCGAAATGGTGGCGACGGGCGAGCTCAAGAAGATCACAAAGCCTGGCTTGGAACTCGATCTCTCGCGGCCCGTGACCATAGAGGGCAACAGTTACGGCGAGGGAATCGGGCTGGGCTACGTCGTGCTGCACGAGCCGAGAATCGTCGTCACCAATCTGCTCAACGAGGATACCGACCAAGAGCTGCAGCGGCTTGCCGAGGCACTCGGGTCGCTCCGCATCTCGATCGACGACATGCTGTCACGCCGTGACGTGTCGATGGAGGGCGAGCACCGCGCCGTGCTCGAGACCTATCGCATGTTCGCCCATGACCGCGGCTGGGTGAGAAAGCTGGAGGAAGCAATTCGCAACGGCCTCACGGCCGAAGCGGCGGTGGAGCGGGTGCAGAGCGAGACCAAGGCGCGGATGATGCGCCTCACGGACCCTTACCTGCGCGAGCGCATGCACGATTTCGACGATCTCGCCAACCGGCTCTTGCGCCAGCTTTCCGGCTATGGCGCCAAACTGTCGGCGGCCGATTTCCCGAACGACGCGATCATCGTCGCGCGCGCCATGGGTGCCGCCGAACTGCTCGATTACCCGCGCGAGAACGTGCGCGGCCTGGTCCTTGAGGAGGGGGCGGTCACCAGTCACGTGGTGATCGTCGCCCGCGCGATGGGCATTCCGGTGGTCGGGCAGGCGGCAGGAGCGGTGGCGCTTGCCGAAAACCGTGACGCCATCATCGTCGACGGTGACGATGCGAAGGTGCATCTGCGCCCGCTGGCCGACCTGCAGCGCGCCTACGAGGAAAAGGTTCGTTTCCGCGCCCGCCGCCAGGCACAGTTCCGTGCACTGAAGGACGTCGAGCCGCTGACGAAGGACGGCAAGCGCATCACATTGCAGATGAATGCCGGTCTGCTCGTCGACCTACCGCATTTGAACGAGGCGGGAGCGGAGGGCATCGGCCTCTTCCGCACCGAACTGCAATTCATGATCGCCTCCACCATGCCCAAGGCGGAGGAACAGGAAGAGTTTTATCGCAATGTCATGAAGCAGACGGGAGGCAAGCCGGTGACCTTCCGCACGCTCGATATTGGCGGAGACAAGGTCGTACCCTATTTCCGTGCCGCCGAGGAGGAGAACCCAGCGCTCGGCTGGCGCGCCCTTCGGCTGTCGCTCGACCGGCCCGGTTTGCTGCGAACCCAGTTCAGGGCAATGCTCAGAGCGACGGCCGGCGCCGAACTCAAGCTGATGCTGCCGATGGTGACGGAGGTGGCGGAGCTTAGAGCCGCGCGCGAACTCCTGCAGAAGGAAATCGAGCGCCAATCGAAGATAGGCGAGCAATTGCCGCGCAAGCTGCAATTCGGGGCGATGCTGGAAGTGCCGGCTCTGCTCTGGCAGCTCGACGAACTGATGGCGGAAGTGGATTTCGTCTCGGTCGGTTCGAACGATCTCTTCCAGTTCGCCATGGCGGTCGACCGCGGCAATGCCCGCGTCTCCGATCGCTTCGATGCGCTCGGGCGGCCGTTCCTGCGCCTTCTCCGCGACATCGTGCGCGCGGGCGAACGCAATAGCACGCCAGTGACGCTCTGCGGCGAAATGGCGAGCAAACCGCTTTCGGCCATGGCACTGCTCGGGCTCGGCTTCCGGTCGGTTTCGATGTCGCCGACGGCCGTCGGCCCGGTCAAGGCCATGCTCTTGGCGCTCGAAGCCGGCAAGCTGGCCGAGGTGCTCGATGCTGCACTCGACGACGTCAAGGCCGAGACGTCGGTCCGGCAGCTCCTGGTCGATTTCGCGGCCGCAAACGGCATACCGGTATAGGCTGAATCAGAGCGCTGTTGTCTTCGTCCGGACAGCATTCGGGCGGGGCCAAACGCATTTGGAGTGAAACTTGGCAAAGCTTCCCGTTGAAAAGATGCTCGAACTGGAAAGGCGGTTCGGCGAGATCGAGGCTCGCATGTCCGCCGGCCCCTCTGCCGACGTCTATGTGAAACTCGCGTCGGAATATTCCGAGCTGCAGCCGGTGGTGACGAAGATCCGCGCCTACCAACAGGCTGAGCGCGAGCTTGCCGATATCGAGACGATGCTTTCCGACCGCGCGACGGACAAGGAGATGCGCGACCTCGCCGAGATGGAAAAGCCCGAGGTCGAGGAGCGAATAGAAGCGCTTGAGCAGGAGATCCAGATCCTGCTCCTGCCGAAGGACGCGGCCGACGAAAAGAGCGCCATACTCGAAATCCGTGCCGGCACGGGCGGTTCGGAAGCCGCACTCTTTGCCGGTGACCTCTTCCGCATGTACGAACGCTATGCCTCCACCAAGGGCTGGCGCGTCGAAGTGCTTTCGGCGAGCGAAGGCGAGGCCGGAGGCTACAAGGAAATCATCGCGACCGTTTCGGGACGCGGCGTGTTCTCGCGGCTGAAGTTCGAGTCCGGCGTCCACCGGGTGCAGCGTGTTCCGGAAACGGAGGCGAGCGGCCGCATCCACACGTCGGCGGCGACCGTCGCCGTCCTGCCGGAAGCCGAAGAGATCGACGTCGAGGTCCGGCCCGAGGACATCCGCATCGACACCATGCGCTCCTCCGGCGCCGGCGGTCAGCACGTCAACACGACTGATTCGGCCGTGCGCATCACCCATATCCCGACCGGCATCGTTGTCACCAGCTCGGAGAAGTCGCAGCATCAGAACCGTGCCAAGGCGATGCAGGTGCTGCGCTCGCGGCTTTTCGACATGGAGCGCCAGCGCGCCGACAGCGAGCGTTCGGCGGACCGCAAGAGCCAGGTGGGATCCGGCGACCGCTCGGAGCGCATTCGCACCTATAACTTCCCGCAGGGGCGCATCACCGACCATCGCATCAACCTTACCCTCTATAAGCTCGACCGCATGATGGAGGGGGAAATCGACGAGGTGGTGGATGCGCTGCTGGCCGACCATCAGGCGAGCCAGCTCGCCCTCCTCGGCGAAAGGCAGAACTGAACGACGATGGCCGAGACACTCGACAGCCTTCTTGCCGAAAGCCGCGACAAGCTGAAGGCCGCCGGCATCGAGGCGGCAGCGCTCGATGCCCGGCATCTGGTTTCCGGCCTGCTCGGCCTTTCGCGCGCCGCGCTGGTGACGCGGGGAGGGGAACCCGTCGGTGAGGCGGATGCGGCGCGGATACGGGCTGCAATCGAACGCCGCGCGGCCCATGAGCCCGTCCATCGAATCCTCGGTGAGCGCGAGTTTTTCGGTCTGAACCTGAAGCTCTCGAAGGACACGCTGGAACCGCGGCCCGATTCCGAAACGCTGGTCGACTGCCTGATACCCCATGTGCGGCGGATCGCCGCAAGAAAGGGAAGTTGCCGAATCATCGATCTCGGGACAGGAACCGGGGCAATTTGTCTCGCCCTTCTCAACGCGGTACTTGACGCACGGGGTCTCGGTACCGATATATCGGACAACGCCTTGCAGACGGCACGAGAAAACGCTCGCAGGAATGGCTTGGCAGAACGCTTCGAAACCTTGCGCAGCAACTGGTTCGAGGCTGTGGAAGGGCGGTTCGACGTCATCGTCTCAAATCCGCCGTATATCCGGTCCAGTGTCATTGCAGAGCTTGATCCGGAGGTGAAATACCACGATCCGGTTGCCGCACTCGACGGCGGAGACGAAGGGCTGGATGCCTATCGTGCCATTGCTCTTCACGCCAGTCGCCATCTTGAAACGGACGGCCTACTTGGCTTGGAAATCGGTTTCGACCAAAAGCAGGCGGTGACTGCGCTTTTCGAAGCGCAAGGATTTCGCTTGCTCAGCGGTGTGAAGGATCTCGGCGGTAACGACCGGGTTCTCGTGTTCGAGCAGGACGTTGAACGCAGCAAAGACCGTTGAAAAAATGCTGCACTAGCGCCTCTCTTTTCTGGAAGAGCAAAGAAAGGGCTTGGAATCCCAAAGGAAGCGGGCTAGTTTCACCCCGCGCACTGGGCAGAAGGTCATGGACCAAAGATTCGTTCCAGTATGACCTGGCCACGGGGATTGCTCTCAAGAAAGAGTTGCTAGGGTTCGACAGTGCCTTGTGCGGGTACCTGTTAATTTGACGTCAGTCGGCGCCGAGATCGTGAACGAGCGGTCTGCCGTGGCGCGTGTTTACTCGGGCGCGGAGAGTCGTGCCGAGAGCGGAATCACATGATCATCATTATCAAGAAAATTCGGGTGAATGGACTATGAGGCCTGGACAGCAAAACAAGCGCGGCCGTGGGCGGAATAACAACAACGGAAATGGAAACAACCGCAAGGGATCCAATCCCTTGACGCGGACTTACGATAGCTCCGGCCCCGACGTTAAGATTCGCGGCACCGCCCAGCACATCGCTGAGAAATACGCTGCGCTTGCCCGCGACGCCCAGAGCTCCGGCGACCGCGTCATGGCGGAAAACTACTTGCAGCACGCCGAGCACTACAACCGCATCATCGCGGCAGCGCAGGCGCAGATGCAGGATCGTTTCCAGCGTGAAGAACGCCAGGACTACCAGGATCGCGATCTTGTCGACCGCGACCAGGACGATCTGGATCAGGTCTACGCCGATGAAGCACCCGGCGTCGCAGCCGCGGCACCCGTCAGCGAACCCCAACCGGTCATCGACGGTTCCGGCCCGCAGCCGGTGATCGAGGGCACGCCGGCCGAGGTCGCAATGGAAGAGGAAACGCCGGCGGTTTCGTCCGGTCGCGGGAACTCCCGCCGCCGCAGCGCAAACCGGCCCCGCCGCCAGCCGCGTCGCGGCGCGCAGGAGGAGGCGGCCGGCGAACAGCCGGCGACCGACGCCGGCGGCACCACGCCGGTGCTTGCCGCCTCCGAATAACGCTTCGGCGCCTCGGACCTGCCTCAAGAGTAAACGAAGCCCAGCCCCTCAACGGCTGGGCTTTTTTGTTGCCGCGGCACCCGTGCGAAAAGTCGATTTTTCCTGGCTGCATTTTCGCCGCTATGCCTACAGCGCCGCGCGTCTGATTAGACGCGCAAAGGTCGCTGTAGCCCTTTTGTATTGCTGCATGTTTTATTCTTAAATCGGATACGCCTTTAGGAAACATGCAGTAGCGGCGACCCTTTAATTTCGCAGAGCGCCGTCCCATATTCGCCCTGAACGCTTGATCCCCGCGCAAGGCGAGAACGAGAGATAATGACAGGCTTGCCGAATGCGGGAGCCTGATCCTGAAACACCGGCCAGTGCCACGATGATGGGCTCGCCGGTTTATGGAGGTAAGAATGAATATCGAAAAATATTCCGAACGCGTTCGCGGCTTTCTTCAATCGGCACAGACCTATGCCTTGGCAGAGGGCCACCAGCAGTTCACGCCGGAACACGTCCTCAAGATATTGCTCGAGGACGACCAGGGCATGGCCGCTTCGCTCATCGAGCGCGCCGGGGGCGACGCGCGTGAGGCCCGCGCCGGCACGGCTGCGGCGCTGGCAAAGCTCCCGAAGGTCACTGGCGGCAGCGCGTCCGTCTATCTCTCCCAGCCGCTCGCCAAGGTTTTCACGACTGCCGAGGAGGCGGCCAAGAAGGCCGGCGACAGTTTCGTGACCGTCGAACGCCTGCTTCTGGCGCTGGCGATCGAAAGCTCTGCCGCAACCGCTTCGATCCTTTCCAAGGCCGGTGTGACGCCGACGAAGCTCAACCAGGTCATCAACGAGATCCGCAAGGGCCGCACCGCCGATAGCGCGAACGCCGAGCAGGGCTTCGATTCGCTCAAGAAATACGCACGCGATCTGACTGCTGAAGCGCGGGAAGGCAAGCTCGATCCGGTGATCGGCCGCGACGAGGAAATCCGCCGCACCATCCAGGTGCTGTCCCGCCGGACGAAGAACAATCCGGTGCTGATCGGCGAGCCGGGCGTCGGCAAGACGGCGATCGCCGAAGGCCTGGCGCTGAGGATCGTCAACGGCGACGTGCCGGAGAGCCTGAAGGACAAGCGCCTGATGGCGCTCGACATGGGCGCGCTGATCGCCGGCGCGAAATATCGCGGTGAATTCGAGGAGCGCTTGAAGGCCGTACTCAACGAGGTGCGCTCCGAAGAAGGCGAGATCATCCTGTTCATTGACGAGATGCACACGCTGGTCGGCGCCGGCAAGGCGGACGGGGCGATGGATGCCTCGAACCTCTTGAAGCCGGCGCTTGCGCGCGGCGAGCTGCACTGCGTCGGTGCGACGACGCTCGATGAATACCGCAAACATGTCGAGAAGGACGCAGCACTTGCTCGCCGGTTCCAGCCGGTGTTTATCGATGAACCGACGGTCGAGGACACGATCTCGATCCTGCGCGGCTTGAAGGAAAAATATGAGCAGCATCACAAGGTGCGGATCTCCGATTCCGCGCTGGTCACGGCTGCGACGCTTTCCAATCGCTACATCACCGACCGCTTCCTGCCGGACAAGGCGATCGACCTCATGGACGAGGCGGCTTCGCGACTCAGGATGCAGGTCGACTCCAAGCCCGAGGAACTCGACGAGCTCGACCGTCGCGTCATTCAGCTCAAGATCGAGCGCGAAGCGCTTAAGAAAGAAACCGACGCTTCCTCCAAGGATCGTCTTGCGAAGCTGGAACTCGACCTCTCGGCGCTGGAGGAGCAGGCCGCTGCCCTGACGGCGCGCTGGCAGGCGGAAAAGCACAAGCTCGGGCGGGCCGCCGATCTCAAGAAGCAGCTCGATGAGGCGCGCAACGAGCTTCAGATCGTCCAGCGTAAGGGTGAATTCCAGCGGGCAGGGGAGCTTGCCTATGGCGTGATCCCGAAGCTCGAGAAGGAGCTTGCTGAGGCGGAAAGCCAGGACGGCGCGAACGCAAACCCGATGGTGCAGGAGGTTGTGACCCCGGACAACATCGCGCATGTCGTTTCGCGCTGGACCGGTATCCCGGTCGACAAGATGCTGGAAGGCGAGCGTGAAAAGCTGCTCCGGATGGAAGACGAACTGGCGAAATGGGTGGTCGGCCAGGGCGATGCCGTGCAGGCGGTCTCACGGGCCGTTCGCCGCGCGCGCGCCGGACTGCAGGATCCGAACCGGCCGATCGGGTCGTTCATCTTCCTCGGCCCCACCGGGGTCGGCAAGACGGAGCTTACCAAGGCGCTTGCCCGCTTCCTGTTCGATGACGAGACCGCGTTGATGCGGATCGACATGTCGGAATATATGGAGAAGCACTCGGTCGCCCGGCTGATCGGCGCGCCTCCCGGCTATGTCGGCTATGAAGAAGGCGGGGCGCTGACCGAATCCGTTCGCCGCCGGCCTTACCAGGTCGTGCTGTTCGACGAGATCGAGAAAGCGCATCCGGATGTCTTCAACGTGCTTCTGCAGGTGCTCGACGATGGGCGTTTGACCGATGGTCAAGGGCGCACCGTCGACTTCAAGAACACGATGATCATCATGACCTCGAATCTTGGTGCGGAATACCTGACCGCACTTGGAGAGGACGAGGACAGCGACGCGGTTCGCGATCAGGTCATGGAAGTGGTGAGAGCCGCTTTCCGTCCGGAATTCCTGAACCGTGTCGACGAGATCATCCTGTTCCACCGGCTGCACCGGGCACAGATGGGCGCGATCGTGGACATTCAGCTCGAAAGGCTGCGCAAGCTCCTTGCCGAGCGCAAGATCACGCTCGAACTCGAGGACGAAGCGCGGAGCTTCCTCGCGGAAAGAGGCTACGATCCGGCTTACGGTGCCCGGCCGTTGAAGCGCGCGATCCAGAAATATGTCCAGGATCCGCTGGCGGAGAAAATGCTACAGGGCGAGTTCCCGGACGGCTCGGTGATCAAGGTGCTGGCCGGGTCCGACCGGTTGAACTTCAAACGCGGTACATCCGCCGCGCAGGAAGCCGCCTAATTGCATGTCGCCCAAAAGTGCGCAGCGGTTTTGGGCGACATGCACAAAAACACGGGACCTAAAGCGCGTCGCATGAATTCGATTGAACGCGCCGCGCTTTACAGCGCCGTGCGTCTTTTCAGATGCACAAAGGACGCTGTAGCACTTTGAATTGCTGCATGTTTTTGTCCTTAAATCGGGTACGATTTAAGGAAACATGCAGTAGGCGGCCTCACCACCGAAGACAGAAGGCCGCCCCTGAGGCGGCCTTCTTGCGTTCGCATCAAACCGGTTTCGCCGTTATTGACTCGCGACTTCGCTCGCATCGTCCCTGCCGAGGAGTTCGTCGATGCGCTCGCGCTCTTCCTCGAACTTTGCCAGCGCCTCGCCGGAAAGCGACTTTCCTCCTGGCAAGCGGATGCGGAGCGGGTCGACCTTATTGCCGTTGACGATCAATTCGTAATGGAGGTGCGGACCGGTCGAAAGGCCGGTCGTTCCGACCCAGCCGATCACCTGACCCTGCACGACCTTGGCGCCGGGCTTCACGCTCTTAGCGATCGCACTTTGGTGGTTGTAGGACGAGACATAGCCGTTGGCATGGCGGATCAGCGTCTGGTTGCCATAGCCTCCGGAATCCCAACCGGCCTTCTCCACGACGCCATTGCCCGCCGCAATGATCGGGGTGCCGCGAGGGGCGGACCAGTCGACGCCCGTGTGCATGCGCGAGAAACCGAGGATCGGGTGACGGCGCATGCCGAAGCCGGAACGGAAATGACCGTTCGGAACCGGGTTGCGCAGCAGGAACTGGCGGATGCTCTTGCCGTCCTTGTCGAAATAGTCGATCGAATTGTCATCCGGATCCTGGAAGCGGTAGAAGCGTGTTTCCGCATCGCCGAATTTGGCGTTGACGTAGAGAAGCTCCGACTCCTCTGTTGCTTGCCCGCTTTCATCGGTGACGGAGAAAAAGGCTTCGAGCGAATCCGTCGGCTTGAGCTGGGCCTGGAAATCGACATTGCTCGCGAGCAGCTTGACGATGAGCGCGACCATGTCGGCGTTCATGCCGTAGGAGAGTGCGGCGCGATAGATTCCATCATAGACGCGGGGCAGGTCGTGACCGCTGGTGACCACCGGCGTGCCGGTGTCGTCGAAGGCGGTCGCGACCGCGTCGAGCTTCGGCGGTTCGGCGCCGGGAACGAAGCGACCGCTGTCGTCCACCGCCATGGTGAGCACGTGCCGGTTGCGCGAGTAGATCGTGGCGCGGACGATTCGCGCCTCCTCGCCCTTCTGGATGATGCCGATACGCAGCACGTCGCCGGCGGAAAGCTCCTTGGCCCCGAGCGCCTCTTCGAGATAACCGGCCGCATCCGCGGCCTGAGCTTTGGCGTAACCGGCATTGATCATCACCGTCGCAATCGGCGTCGCGCGGCGTACCGGTATGATGTCATCGGCATATTCGGTGCTCTGCTTGGTGATGTTCTCGTAGGTGGAGACGCTCATGTTCTCCTCGACGATGCGGGCAGAAAGCCCCTGCATCAGGTCGAGGTTGCCGGCGTCCGAGGCAAAGCGTTGCGGGTCGACATAGAAGAGCGATGCTACCTGCGTATTGCCCTCCGTCAGCACCGATCCGTTGGTGCGGACGTTCTCCTCGACCTCGTCGAGCGACATAGACGGTCCGAAGGCAAGGCCGGCGCCATTCACTGGAAAATCCACGGTTTTCAGTGCCACCTCGGACTCGACGTCCGAGCCGTAGATCGTTCCGGTCTTGGCGGTGGGTGCTTCCGCGTCCGCCTCGTCCGTGGAAAAGATCGCCAGGGGGTCGAAGTCCGGATAGCTTTCGGAAGTCTGGTGGTTGGCGGCCAGCGCCATCTTGACGTGAACGAAGGGCTGGCGGCGGACCACCTCCTTCTCGCCGTCATGGATCATGGTGGAGACTTCCATGACCGTCTTGTCGGCCGGCTTGGCGACGATATTGGGCGAGAGAATGCGGTCTCCGCGTTTGGCGGCACCGGCAGGAGTCGAGGGATCCAGTGCTGCAAAGGCCTCCGCCGGGATCGCAAGCTGCTGGCGGCCGTCGAGAGCCGCGAAAAGCGCGACGCCCATCAACAGGCTCGAGGTGATGCCGGTCAGAAACGTGCCCGAAAGCCAGCGCATGGAGATCTCGCGCCGGTCCGGCGCGCGACGGCCATCCGCAAGGATCGGCGGTTGGTCGCCGAGCGACCGCAGCATCTTCCTGTTGCTGATCATGCCAACTGGAGGTCCCCGATTGCTCTTGCCGTGTTCTTATAATCGTACTTTTTACGAAGGTGTGCCTGTTCCGAGCGCCGAAGTCAAATCGCTGCGCTGACCTGGCCGGCGCGCCGTTTACCGGACGACGCGCGTCGGTGATTGGCTTAGATCGGCCGATTGTGAAGAAGTGAAGGCGAAATCCCCTATCCACAGGGGTGGCGGAAACGTGAAAAAAGAATCTTCCAGCCACAAAGCCCTGCATTTCCGGGCTTTGTCAGAAAACTGTCATTTTTTTCGAAGAACCCTGTTGACGTGTCGGGGGAGGCGGGTCTATAAGCCCGATCACTGACGAGGGCGGCGGCGCTGCTGGCGACGATGTTTCTCGCTCTAGAGTTTCCTTGATTGGCGGATGCTGATTGGCGGGGCTGAGACTTGAGGGTTTTGGCTTTG
>Ga0214543_1012224_pt1 | contig 11556 bp, 7 predicted proteins | sample CNSS2metaG_FD_160094 | JGI IMG/M metagenome (GOLD analysis project Ga0214543, IMG submission 160094) | Root nodule microbial communities from cowpea collected in UCLA plant growth center, Los Angeles, California, USA - CNSS2 | ecosystem: Host-associated > Plants > Roots > Nodule | place: USA...
TATATATATATATATATATATATAACACAACAGAAAACATTTTTATTCTAATAGAAACTATATACAAAATATGAGAAACTTAAGAATGTTTGAATCGAAGAACACTATTTTTACCTGGGGACTTGCATTGAGAAATTTGGTTTTGGTGTTCTGAGATCCCATGTTGTTGTTGCAAAGCAAATGCATCATTCCAAAGGGAGATTGAGGAACTTATAGCCAAACTCTTTTATAAGTGAGACTCAAAATTCATCGATCACTTTTATTCTCAACCAAGGAACATGGTCTCAAATATAGACACGTGAAAAATGCAGGAAAAACAGACATGTGACATTTATTTAATGTTGGTGTCTGTTTTTTATTATATTTTATTATTACCCATATATAAAACGTGACAACTTTCAATATCAGTGTAACTTTATTATAACATTCCTTTTACCCCCAATTCTAGTTTGTGTTCTCACCATCTCATCAAATTTCAATTATCTAACTTGTTTTTTTTTTTTTTTTAAGGTGGTCCAAAATTGCAAAGCATCTTCCAGGAAGAACTGACAATGAGATTAAGAACTTTTGGAGAACCAGAATCCAGAAGCACATGAAGCAAACTGAGAATTCACAGCAACAGGGTAATAACAGTAATATTTCAGAGACAAATGATCATCATCATCAACATCATCATCAACATCAACAACATCATCAACATCATCATCATCAACCAAGCTCTAGCACAAGCCTTGCATCAAACATGGCACTGCAAATTGAGTCTTACTCCACACCCTCATATCAAGAAACTTTGGAGCCATTTCCATCACAGTTCCCTCCAATCACTGATCAATCAAGTTCCTGCACCAATCACAACATCAACACCCACACCAACTATTGGAACATAGAGGATTTGTGGTCTATGCAATTGCTCAATGGAGATTGAACCTACATGCATATGCATACATAAATCATATATATATATATGATATATATATCTATAACTATATTTATATATGTATACCTAAGTTGTTATTGTGTCATCAGGCTTAACTAATAACATCATTAGGCAAGTTTATGTGGTGTTACCATGCATTTGATGTGAGTCGAGGATTAAGTTACTTATATGTGGATTGAAGTATATTTATATATGTAGGAACTTTTATATTTATATATATAATATGTGCATTATTGTATGATTATCGTAAATAATTATGGTAGGTGTACCATATAAGATGTGTTTGAGGTTTACAAACTTTGAATAATATGGCAAGCTCGTGTTGTAGTAAATATTCCTAGTATGAATTATGTTATTTGTCTCAGCTTTATGGAGCTTAAGTTCAACCTAATCAGTTAGCATATATAAATTTTACTTATAAATAGGATTCTCCCACCTAATTTTATTTTTACAAAGAAATTAATTTTTCAATTGTACTTATTTTTCTTCATGATTAATTTAAGGGTTAAATGTACTTTTAGTCTCTAAATTTAGACGGGAGATTAAAATTCATTCATGTCTCAAATTTGGATACGTTTTGGTTCTTACATTTTAAAAACGAATGAATATAGTCATTTTAATTCAGCGGTGTTAACTTCTTTTATGTATTAAATGGTGTTCCAAACTTGTATTTGAGTTGCTTATACCATTTAACATATTTTAGTTATTTTAGTTCAAATATCAACCAAGAACATTGTTTAATACATAAAAAAAATTAATGTTATTCGGTTAAAATGATTATATCAATTTATTTTTAAAGTGTGAGAATAAAAATATATCAAAGTTTGAAATAATAATGAATTACAAATTTACATTTAAATGTAAAGACTAAAATCATATTTAACTCTTGATTTAATCGGTTGAATGTTATGTTTCACGGCACACCTAATGGATTGAAACCTTTATTATTTTTCATTTTTTTTTCTGCTTCTCTCAAATAAAATCGTATTTCTTCCATCTACACTATACAATTTTGGATCAATAAAAAAAAATGTTAACTAGTATTGAAGAAAAAAAAATAGTATGAAATGAGTTTGTTGATGAATGGTGTAATTTCCCTTGTAGAATACGTAAGGAGGTGTACGTGATTCAAGCTTTTTGATGATTCACATAAATGGAAAGACAACGAAGCCAACATCAACATGAACTTGCATTTCCATTTTAGAAAAAGAAAATTGTCATCATCACACTGCCTAACTGAACCTAAAAGAAATCTAACACTTCGCAAAATCACAACCACTAACTCATTTCGATCGGTTTTATGATGTGTTTCGATCATAGATAAGGTCTTAGATTCTTGTTTCAAACCAGTGTTCATGAGTTCACACCACATTCACACACATATACATATACATATATACGTGTGTATGTATATCATGGCCATGCAAGACATTGGACTTCGACGTAAACCTAATTCTCGACAAGGAGTGCATGGTTGAAAAGTCTTCACGTGCCCCCTCTTAAATCATCTACCTGTTCAAATAACATTCATACCATATAATTATTTAATCAATTTGCATCCTTTATAAAAAAGGTGTAATAGAAAGAAGCAAAGTTAAAAACTGTGTCTCACTTTGGTTAAAAAGTAAATCAATTTTTGGATATAACTTGTTTTATCAAGTATTTTTCTAAGGTGTGGTTTGATCTAACCTATTAAGTGTGTTTTTAAAAAGTTAGTAAATATGTTGTATTTTTTTATCTTAAATGACGTGTAAATTTATTTTTTAATAATTTTATAATTGTATCTTTTATATATCCTCAATAATTAAGAAAGGTGAATTTTTAATATATGTTTTAGTTTAATTTAATGATATAATAATATAAAATTAATGTATTTATATATTTACTTAAAAAGGCTCTTCCAATGAACTAAAACCTATCTTTTTTTAATTAAATAGTCTTTCATAGAAATATATATTTGACTTTATTTCTTTGAAAATGTTTGTTCTCACCTAAATTTGAATATTTCAAGTCATAGTTATATGGAATAAGTGACCTATTTTAACCTCTATTAATAGATAAGAAAATAAAAAATGGAAGATTCCTAACAAATACTACTATTATCAATAGCAATTTTATACAATATGACATAATAATGTGGTTGTCTTATACATCTACACTATTTCTCTTGGATCATGATCTTGGAGAAAAAGGGATATGTAGTTTACTTGTCATTTGTGAACACCAAGTTAGGCAAATGACAACATTAGAATATGGTAGATTTACAATTGATGTAATGACACACTTTAATTTTGATTTAGCTTCCAACATATATATTCAGACAAAGGGAAAAAGAGGGTCACTAGAAACTATCTTATAAAGGAAAGAATTAGGGCAAGTTACTTGTGGGGTTATAACTTTGGCATGTTTTTTTTGTAAAAAAAAAAAAAAAACCCTTTTCTCCATATCCAAAGGAAAACTCACATGTGAAGGATAAAGATCACTCATGTTTGGGGTCGGCCACTTAAAAAAGATCACCAATTTAATATGAGACAAGTGCATTTTTAAGTTCTAATTAGGATAAATAACTTATTGTTTTTTTTAATTATATTATATATTAAGTTAATTTCTTGATTTTTGTTTACGTGCTGGAAACACCTTTTTGACCTTATAAACAATTTTTTTAATAGTTTATGGTTTTTTAGACTACCTTTAATTAATGTTTTCTAAAATTCTATAACTTTTAATAATTCATATTTATTTATTTTTCTTTATCAAATTAGTGTTTCACCTTTTTCAAATACTAAAATTCAACATAATGAAAATATGACGTTTATTTAAGTGTGGAGTTTTTATATGGCTACAATATTTTAACACAATATATGTAGATAATAATGGAATAATGCCATACCAAAGTATTATTTTATTAAATATAAATAGTAGAATTAAATAATCAATTTATGAACAAAAATGAACAGTTATAAATACTTTAAAGTGTATTTTTCAATGAATTAAATATGATGTTAAGTTATACCAAAATATACTTATGTTTATTGTTTTGTATTTATTAGTTACTTCAACCAATAATTAGTTTTTCAGATTGGAATATTAAAATAGATTTCAACCCCGAAATCCAATTTATCACAAAGTTGGATTGGATCAGAAAAAAAAAAATCAATTTTTTAAAATGTAAGTTATATTGGATCCGACTCATTTAATTTACAAGTTAAACAAAGTTAAGCTGGTTTGAAGGTGGATTAACCTATAACCTACCAACAATCATTTATTAGTATTTACCATTTTTTTCATAAGTTTTTTTATATAATTATTTACTACTAATTGTATAGATTGATAATTTGATATTTATAAATTATTAGAATGTTATTGAATAATGTTTTAATAGTTTGGATGTTAAATTTATTTATTTGTCAAGGTATGATATTCTACTTATTATGTAACTCGTATGAAACATATCTAGCTAATTGTAATAAGACATCTATAAAAAAAATATATATATATATATATATATATATATATATATATATATATATATATATATATATATATATATATATAAACAAGTGTAACTCTCATTCTAAAACTAGGTGGAAGAAGGAACACTTTAATTCTTATGTTTAAGTTGTATGTTCCTCTTTTGTATCCTATTCTTCACAATTTTCAACAAAATATTAAATAATTTTATATACTCGAAATTATTAAATGAAATACATTTTATAACACCTCATTATCTTTTTAACTCTTTCCCTTCTATTTGCGGGTTTTGAAGTTAGACTCTTGCCAATCTTTGTTTTCTTCAATCAATTTATCAACATCAACTCTTTCTTTCCCATCCATGGAATAGAGAAGGCTATTATGATTGAATCTAGTTCTTGTTGGAGTCACTTGCATTATTAATGTCATAGAACCTTATAAACGTAAATTTGTTTCCCTATTTGTCAAGTCTCCTAGCAATGAAAACTTCAAAAACTTGTCCCCATCTTTGAAAATTTATCTACCTATCATACTCTTCAAAATTTATTGGAAAATGAGAAAAGAAATATGTTGTTGTTATGCCTCCCTCTGAATTCCACCTTGAGCACCTAGCGAGAAATCTTAGTTCACCATTTTAGCATGTTCTAGACATTAATGACAACTGAGATGAGTGTTGTGTTTTGTTTATTGAATATACATATATTGTCAAATCACTAATTGAATAGCTTAAATGAGGTAAACAAACATTAAATTTTTTAGATTACTATTAAAAGGTATTTTACAATAGTTTACCTTTTTTAACTCACTTTCTTTATTTTACAGGTTTCAAACCTATGTACTTAAATTGATAAGGAGTAATCCAAACCGTCAAACAACTTAGGTGACCCCTAATAAGAAGTCTACAAAAACAATTTTGCCTTATATTTAATTGTGTGTGTGGACCACCTGCGTGACTTAGGTGAAATGTAATGAAACGTCTACAATACATTAAATGATTTTGTCTTACTCTTAATTATACAAAAAAAAAAAATTCAAGATTACTTTATAAAAGGTATTTTGGAATACCTCATTATGATTTTAGGAGTCACTGTACGAGTTCGAACCTAAGTGTTTAAATTGGTAAGAAGTGATTCTAACCATCAAACTACTAAGGTGACCCGTACTAAAAAGTTTATAATGTATACAATTATTTCATATTCCTCTTAATAATATAAATCAACCATTTCAAAAATCTAATTAGTAATAAATTCTGTACAAAATTAAGATTAATTTTCATAATATAACCTATTTAATTATATTACATTTTTAATAATTTTGTATGGTAATTATTTGTTTTTTATCAAAGTAGTGTTTCACCGTTTTTTAATAAAATTCTTATTTTATGTTTTCAAAATTACTTTATAAAAGTTATTTTGGAATACCTCGTTATGTTTTGTAGGCATTGGTAAAGGTAGCAATTCATACTTATTAAATTTAACAAATCTTATATTAAGTAAAATCTAAATAACTTTTTACAATATCTTTTAAAGTCTAGGAACATGAAAAAGTTTTAAATATAACTAGTCTTAGATTCGTACGTACGGCGTCGTGGTGGTTTGATTTTTTAAATTCGTTAATTTAAAGTATGGATTAGCTAGAATAGTGAATTTAGTATATTAATATTAAGAAAGATGTATCGATACATATTTTACATTAGCAATATATTTAAAATGATTATAATTGGTTTGGAGTAGTGTTTTAAACTATTATCAACAAATTACATTTAAAATAGTTATAATGTATTTTTTGTTTATCGGCAAAGAATTAAATTAAATTAATATAGAGTATTTGAGGGGTGCTCTAACCCATTTACAAAAAGATGAGAATGCAGTGCATCTCTAAAACTTGTCAAAACAACGATAAAAACTTTCACGTACAAAAGCTAAGACTCCTCTAGAAATTGGGCATAAAATATATAACTTAGGGGCCTTCGAACAACATCTAAGCAACATTCTTGGAAAGGAAATAGAGCTTGAGTAGGCGCCAATAACATACTATGCTACTACAATAATCTGGGAGACCAATTAAAACTGGACTTTCAATGCAAGAGATGCCTTCCCAACATCAAGCTGTGTAGGAATCTTAAGATTAGCCACCCACATCGCACCTTCCCCGGCCAGTCTACTAGATTACACAGAAAGTGAATACGAAACCAAGTATGCATGGTTCGTTGTGCTCCCGAGACAATGTTCTCTTGGTTGTTACGAAGTAACCAAAGAAGTGTGTATGATCACTGATGAAGAACTCATTGCTTTAGACATGGGAATCCCTTTCATGCTCACCTGACAACTTAAACACATAAAGCATCATATCATAGAGATTTTAAACACACAATAGGAGCGAAGTACCAGTCACTATATGAAAACTTTACCGAAGAAATTTTATGTTTCAACCAAGCCCAAACGTTAACTTGAGCAAGACTAAAAATTTCTTCAGTGTCAACTTTCTTTTGCTTAAAGATCACCTCATTCCTATGTCTCTAAATTTCCCCAACTATAGCCAGCCACATTCCTTTCCACACTATGTTTTGCCTAGTGTTCAAGCTACTCATATGAAAGTGTTGAAAGTGTATCCTAGCTTGGTTGTGATGCACTGAACTCACCCCTATCCAGCTATCACACATTTTCCACACCTTTTGAGACATTGTACAAGAGAAAAATAGGTGTGATGCACTCTCTTCACAATCTAAGCATAACTCACATAAAGAATGTTGTAATTGGACCCCCTTCACCGATAATTTATCCTTTGTCGGTAACTTATCCAAGAGTAGCCTCCACCCAAATAGTTGTGCCTTCGGAATCACTCTTATACTCCATAACTCTGTGAACACCTTGTCGCTTTACCCTTCGGAGCTACCCATCAACTTCATATATGTAGACCTTACAGTATATGCTCCTTCTGCGGTTTCCTTCCAACTCCAAGTATCCAGATTCCCTTTCCTAAATGTACGGCTATTAATTAGTTGATAGCGTTGTGCTTCCATAGCTTGCTCCCAAACAAGTCTTTGTCTCCTCCAAACCAATTCCCAAGCCCATGTGTTGTCGACCCAATGTCCTACTCTTGCTATGGGACTTTGTTTACTTTCTGAGATTAGGTATAACCTATGGAACCTCGAGCTAAGTGGTGCATCCCCTACCCAAAGATCTTCCCAAAACAGTACTTTGTCCCCTTCTCCTATTACCCAATCTTTACAGTTTTCAAACCATGCTCCTTGTGTTGCGCTTCAACAAATCTTATGGATGTCTTTCCACCACCTTGAAGCAGACTTCGGGATGACAATTTCATTAAAGTTCCTCCATGACCCATATTTTGATTCTAGCACCTCTCTCCACAGGCCTTTGTCTTCCATGCCTAATCTCCACTTCCATTTAGCTAGAAGTGCTCTATTGAAGTTCCCAATTTCTCTTATTCCCAAACCTCCTTCCTCCTTTGGTTTGCATATGTTTTCCCATCGAACCCATGTTATTTTCCTATTCTCAAAGCTCCAACCCCATAGAAAGTTCCTTTGGATTTTCTTTAACTCATCACATATGCATTTAGGTGCTTTAAAGAAGGATAGATAGTACAACGGTAGTGCTGATATTACTGATTTGATAAGGCAAACCCGACCAGCCATAGACAAAAGTTTACCTTTCCAACTTGATAGCCTACTTCTGACTTTGCAGACAATTGTTTGCCAAAAATGTTTCTTCCTTGGGTCCCCCCAATTAGTAACCCTAGGTACAAAAATGGGATTTTCATATGCTTACAGTTCAGAATGCTAGAGAGGTTGTTTAAATGAATGGCGTCTAGACCTAGCCCCCCAATTCTAGTTTTGCAGAAGTTAACCTTAAGACCAGACACCAATTCAAAATATCTTAAAATGGCTTTTATTACATAGGCGCTACGAGTAGTTGCATAAAACATGAATAACGTGTCATCAGCGAACTGTAATAACCCCTCTTTAGTCCCTTGAGTACCTACTTGAACTCCACAATACAGACCTTTCTTGACAACTTGTCTTACTAGCCCTGCTAAGCCCTCTACTACAATGAGAAATAGGAATGGTGCCATAGGGTCCCCTTGTTTAAGACCCCTAGTTGGGACAAACTCTTTGGTAGGGGTTCCATTCACCAGTACCGACACAGAGGATGATTCCATACATTCCTTGATCCATCGAATCCACTTTTGGCAAAACCTGAGTCTAGCCATCATGTCGTATAAGAAGTCCCAGCTTACCGAATCATAAGCTTTTTCATAATCAACCTTGACTATAGCTAGTCTCTTTTTTGGGTCCTGTATTCTTCCAATGTTTCATTGGCTACCAGTATACTATCCATAAGACCTCTTCCTGTAATGAACGCAGATTGAGAGTAGTCAGTGATCTTAGGTAGTACCCTCTTAAATCTGTTTGCAAGAATCTTTGATATTATCTTGTACACACATCCCACCAACGATATTGGCCTATAGTCTTCCACTCCTAAGGGGATTTGTTTCTTGGGTACCAGAGCTATAAAGGAGGCGTTACAACCTTTTGGTATTTTACCAGTACTATGGAACCATTTTATCGCTTGACACACATCATTCTTCAAGGTAGCCTAATTTTGTTTTATGAAACAAAAATTAAATCCATCCATAACGAAAAGATATAAATAGAACAAATGTTATAATACAATTAATTTAATCATTATATATAGATATAAGTAAGTAACATTTAAATAAAAGATAGACTATATAGCATAATAGGCTTAATAATTATTTATACTTCAATCTAATTAAAATTGAAGTTTTAGAATTTTTTGTTGTTAAGAAGTAAAGTTATGGATCTAATAATGAAATTTTTATCAATAATAATATTATAATTTCTTATTATATACTTCTTACATATTTTGTTAATAGATTACTTTACAATTATTTACAAATAATAATACGATTTATTAATAGATATAATGAAAGATGGAATAACAACACATTATATTTTTTAATGAATTACTTTAAAATTAATTACAAATATTCTTATGTATTGTGTCATATGGACTAACATATTGTATTAGACAATTGATTACTTTAATTTGTTTAAAGATAATATTATAATTATAATTATATGTTGCTTATGTACTGTTGAATAAGACATTTTATATTGATTCATGGTTGATATTCTTTGTTGTCCATTGAATTAGTATTTGGAAGCTTCTTTTGCTCATGCTACTCTGGATCCAAGGAGGAAATCATATTATATGGTTAACAGTAACGTAATTTGTTCATCATGTGAAATCAAATGGCAAGTAGAAGGAGTACCGAATGTTATCTTACATTTGGCAAGAAGAAATTTTGTAATGAGAATGGATACAAAGCTGGAGATGTTATGAAATTTGGCATTGCTGGGGAGAAGACAAAATATATCAATGTAATTTGTGTTTGAATTTGTTGTAGTAGTTTGAACTTGTTCTGTTCTTGAACATTAGTATTTCTATTTCTTTTATGTGCTCATTGACATGAACTCATGTTTTGTAACCGAACCATGTTTTGTTGCTTCTAATTATTGTGAATATTATCTATATTTTTTTCAATATTGTGATATAAAATGTGTAATACTATGTCATTAAAATGATTTAATTGTGGATTTTTGTGGGAACAAATTTGTGAATAAATATATAAAGAATTGTGATTATTATATATTCTAAACTTTATGTATACCACAAAATAAAACATTTTTAGTATTATTATATATCAAAATTAAATTAAATCACAAAATATTAAATTTGTTTAATGATATATATCGATTAACATGAATTAGCTTTGTATTATTCCTTAGTATGTATTTCAAATTACATATATGATATACCATGTATAACAATCAATTTAGTTACAATTATATGTTTCAAAATTACAAAATATAATATTTAAATAGTGGTACTTTTGTTAATTATTGAAAAGAAGTATTTGTTTTCCCATCTATCATGTCTCTTAGCAATGAAAATTTCATAAACTCGTCCCACCATCTTTGGAAAATTGTCTACATATCATACTCTTCATAATTAGTTGAAAAATGAGAAAAGAAGTATGTAGTTGTTATGCCTCCCTCTAGATTCCATCTTAAGCACCTAGGAGAAATCTTAGTTCTCCATTGTAGCAAGCTTTAGACATTAATGACGACCAAGATAAGTGTTGTGCATTGTTTATTGAATATAAATATATTGTCAAATAATAACCATTGAATAGCTTAACTGAGTTTAAAAAACATTAAATATTTTAGATTGCTATAAAAAGGTATTTTAAAATAGTTTACCTTTTTTTAACTCACTTTCTTTGTTTCATAGGTTTAAAACCTAAGTAGTCCAATTGATAAGGAGTGATCTAAACCATCAAACTACTTAGGTGACCCGTACTAAGAAGTCTACAAAATGATTTTGCCTGCACGCATGACTTAGGTGACATGAAACGAAACGTCTACAATACATTAAATGATTTTGTCTTACTCTTAACTATAAAAAAATGCTTTTAGATTACTTTATAAAAGGTATTTTGGAATACCTCATTATGATTTTAGAACTCTCTCTACGGGTTCGAACCTAAGTGTTTAGATTGGTAAGAAGTGATTCTGACCATCAAACTACTAAGGTGACCCGTACTAAGAAATCTACAATGTATACAATTATTTCATAAAATAAATTAACCATTCCAAAAATGTAATTAATAGTAAATTCTATACAAAATTTTTTATTACTTTTCATAATATAACCTTAGTTATATTACATTTTTATTATTTTTGTATGGTAATTATTTATTTATTTTTATCAAAGTAGTGTTTCAACGTCTTTTAAGAAAATTCTTATTTTATGTTTTCAAGATTACTTTATAAAAATTATTTTGGAATACCTCATTATGTTTTGTAGGCCCTTGTAGAGGTAATGATTCATCCTTATTAAATTTAACAAATTTTATATCAAGTAAAATTTAAATAATTTTTTTACAATATCTTAAAGGTCTAGGGACGTGAAAAAGTTTTAAATATTATATAAATGTAATAAGTATTTTAAACCACATACATAAAGAATAAAAAAAGTTAAATCTTAGACTACATAAACAAGGAATGAAAGACCATTCAACAAAATAGAAACAAAATCACC
>Ga0214543_1012225_pt1 | contig 11555 bp, 8 predicted proteins | sample CNSS2metaG_FD_160094 | JGI IMG/M metagenome (GOLD analysis project Ga0214543, IMG submission 160094) | Root nodule microbial communities from cowpea collected in UCLA plant growth center, Los Angeles, California, USA - CNSS2 | ecosystem: Host-associated > Plants > Roots > Nodule | place: USA...
CTCAGCTGTCTTCATGGATTATATGAACCGCATCTTCAGACCATATCTGGACAGATTCGTGGTAGTGTTTATAGATGATATTCTCATCTACTCACGGACTAGAGAGGAGCATGCTGACCATCTGAGAATTGTGTTGGAGGTATTGAGGGAACATCAGCTGTATGGTAAACTGTCCAAATGTGAATTCTGGCTGGACGAGGTGCAGTTTCTAGGGCACGTAATTTCTTCGCATGGTATATCAGTGGACCCGAGTAAGATTGAGACAGTGTTGAAATGGGAGAGACCTCAAACTGTAATAGAAGTCAGAAGCTTCTTGGGATTGGCTGGATACTACAGGAGGTTTGTGGAAGGGTTTTCTAAAATGGTGAGTCCATTAACTCAACTCACTAGGAAGGATCAACCTTTCTCATGGACTGATAAATGTGAGGAATGCTTCGAAGAGATGAAAAGGAGGTTGACTACCGCTCCGATTTTAATTATTCCAGATACCAGTAAGACGTTTGAGGTATACTGCGATGCATCCTACCAGGGTTTGGGTTGTGTACTAATACAAGAGAAGAGGTCGGTAGCTTATGCCTCTAGACAATTAAAGGTGCACGAGAAAAACTACCCTACCCACGATTTGGAGTTGGCTGCTGTAGTGTTTGCTCTTAAAACATGGAGACACTATTTATATGGCTCCCAATTTCAAGTGTTTAGTGATCATAAAAGCCTGAAATATATGTTCGATCAGAAGGAGCTAAATATGAGACAGCGACGTTGGATGGACTATCTCAAGTATTACGATTTTGAATTACTCTACCACCCAGGTAAAGCTAATGTGGTGGCGGACGCCTTGAGTTGAAAACGGAAGCACATCTCAGCTATGATGGTGAAAGAGTTGGAGTTAATTGAGAAGCTCAGGGATATGAACCTGGGTATGCAGCTGAGTGGGGATTGCATCAGATGTGGTGTGCTTACATTGACTAGTGACGTACTGGGGACTATCCGAGATCAACAGAGGGGTGATGCTGAGATACAGCAATTTGTGAGTTGGATAGGGACTGAGAAGGGGAAAGACTACACAGGCTTGGGACGGATGGTATCCTAAGGTTCAGAGACCGAGTTTGTGTGCCGGGAGATTGGAGACTGAGGAAACAGATTCTGGAAGAGGGTCATAAAAGTCGTCTTAGCATACACCCAGGTATGACTAAGATGTATCACGATTTGAAACAATCTTTCTGGTGGAATGGGATGAAGACTGACATTGCCGACTTCGTGGCATCATGCTTAGTGTGTCAGAAGGCCAAGATTGAACACCAACGACCAGGGGGTACGCTTGAGTCGTTGGATCTTCCTCAGTGGAAATGGGATAGTATAGCCATGGACTTCGTCACTCATTTGCCGAAGTCTGCGAAGGGGCACGATTCAATCTGGGTAATAGTGGACAGGTTGACAAAGTGTACTCATTTCCTTGCTATTAATCAGAAGTGGTCAATGGACAGATTGGCTGAGTTGTACGTGAGGGAAGTGGTCAGGTTGCACGGTGTGCCAGCCAGTATAGTGTCAGATAGAGATCCGAGATTCACTTCTCGTTTTTGGCAGTCATTACAGGCAGCGTTGGGGACTCAGTTGCGGATGAGTTCTGCATACCATCCTTAGACTGATGGGCAGTCGGAGCGTACCATTCAGTCCTTGGAGGATCTGTTGAGGGCTTGTGTATTGGATCACATGGGTAGTTGGAGTGAGATGTTTCCCTTAGTGGAGTTCACATACAACAACAGTTATCACACCAGCATTGGTATGGCTCCATATGAGGCATTGTATGGGCGGCGGTGTAGGACGCCGTTGTGTTGGAACCAGGATGGGGAATCATTAGTGTTGGGTCCTGAGTTTTTACAGCAAACCTCTGAGAAGGTTAGGGCAATTCAGGAGAGAATGAGGGCTACACAGAGCAGACAGAAGTCCTATGCAGATAGAAGGAGACGACCTCTAGAGTTCGAGGCTGGGGATCATGTGTTCCTCAGAGTAACACCGACGGCTGGTATTGGGAGGGCCATCAAATCGAGGAAGCTAACTCCGAGATTTGTTGGGCCTTATCAGATTCTGAGGAGAATTGGCGTTGTAGCTTATGAAATCGCCTTGCCACCGCACCTGACGAATCTGCATAATGTGTTCCACGTTTTCCAGTTGAGGAAATATGTTGCAGATCCGTCGCACGTACTGGAGTCAGATGATATTCAGATTCGGGATTCACAAGTGAAACAGCTACGGGGGAAGGAACTTAAGACCATGAAGGTGCTGTGGGATGAGACTACCCAGGAGATGACTTGGGAGATGGAGGATCGCATGAAGCAATCCTATCCGTACTTATTTCCTGGTAAGTCTTATTTTCGAGGACCAAAATCTTTAAAGGTGGGTGTAATGTAAGACCCGGGAAAATTAAATAGTTATTTAATTAATAAATTAATTAGGACGGGTAATGAGAACATTTTAAAGCAATAAATTTGAGGAGTTATGACGTGGAAAAGTACTAGCTCAGGTGGTTGAGAGTACTTTATTGTGTGTGAGGACTTGGGTTCGAGTCCTATGTGTGCCACTTGGATGTTATTTAAATTATGTGTTTTTGTGTTTTGATATATTGAATGCGTAGTGTAGTGATAAACTCTTAAAATTGTAGGAGTTATCATGAAATATGAATTGGTTGAGTGGTTATATACTTAAATTATAAATTGATTGGTTGTGGGTTCAATCCTTGCTAAGAACAAAACTAATTTTCTTTTTGGCAATTTTGGGTTGCATGGTATTGAAGGGACTTAGAAACCCTAGCTGCAGATGAAGGCAGTCCAATGGGTAAGAAACCATTCAATGGTGGTTCATGAGTAGTCATTAGCAAGGATACTTAAGATATTTTCGTTTTAGCATTTAGCACCTTTAATTTGGGTAATAAGAGAGAGAGAGAGAACAGGCTAGTGGGAGAGGCAAAGAGTACCACAGTGGGTGTAAGGGTCGAATACTAGGATTTCAGAAGAGAGAAACTGATTGTAAGAGGGTGGAGTGGCTGGAAAACATTGTGGATGCGCAAGAGAGGGTTAGGGAAGCTTTTTGGATTGGAGATACATCAAGAATTCGTGGTCCAGCAAGAAATTCCAGGTTAGGGGAGCTGCTTATTATGTTTTTACTTCGTGTTCGATTGGTTATGTGATGTTTGTTTGAATGCATGAGTTTTCCCTTTCACTCTGACGCTGTTTCACGAAAATTCTGGGTCCTCGCCCAGAAACCGCCTGGCGGGCATGTATGTGCCGCCAGACGGCACATCAGTGTAACCATATTTCTGGGTTTTGTTATGAGTTGCTTGGCGGTGGGTTGAATTCCGCCAGGCGGTGCATTCTGGTTGTCGCCGTTTTGCCGTGATTTCGTGACTTTTACCTTGTGTTGAGGTTCCATTGGGACATTTATCCTATTTGAATGTATAATTGTACTTGAATGACTTCGTTGGGATGTTATAAATTAGATTGTGATTATAACCCTTAAGAGTTCAATTATGCAAGGGGGTGATTCAAATCCTTGGAATTTGGAGGTTAGGGATGCCTTAATTAAATCAGTATATTATTTTGGAATGGATTAGTATCAAGGAATCATGTTATTACTGAATTTATAGTGTGTGCTAATCACTGGAAAGAAGTAGAGTGAGTGGGGTTCACGGGAGATGCAAGAACGCGTACAACGTGGTCTGGTTCTGGTGTAGCGCCTGGCGGCTCCTTGTTAGCCGCCAGGCGAGGACGTGAGCAGTCCCAGTTTAAGTGCAGTGTGTGATTGGCCGTGAGGGAGTTGTGGTATTTGACTTATACGTAACTGTTGGTGAGTGAAGAGAGAAAGATTGATGGGCCGAGGGTAATTGTGGGGAGAAGGATAAAAATTTACGCAAAAAGGGGACCCGATACGGTATGATGGTAAGTATGTTTATGGAATAGGGAAGAGTAATTGTATTTAACAATTTGGGTTCTGAGAGTATATTGTTACATATGAGGATTGGATAACTGTGATCAGGACTTATTGTCCTAGGTAGTATACGTGACTTAAGTGTGTAATGAATGATGTTGGATTATGTAACCTTGTATAGGAATATCAAATTTATGGTGTAGTGAAGGTACTGGATGGAGCAATGGTGATGTTAAGCTAAACAAACCTTTAGAAAGGGGTGGCATTATGGATGCTAAAGGGCAAGTTATGACTGGAATCACTTAGGAAGTGACTTAAAGATCATGGGTAATGGGTAGTGTGAAAATATCACATTAAGTTGAGGGTGAGGAATAAAAGGTCTTGAGTTCTTGGTGTTATTAGTGGTATAAGTCCATGTACTCAAACTCGTGTGAGAAAATTGACAGTATGCAGACCACTGGTGTAGCGCCTGGCGGCACGAGCGAGTGCGCCAGGCGAATGGACTAGCGTCAGATGTCCCTACACCGTGTGTCGCCTGGCGGCAGGGATGTGCTCCGCCAGGCGGTGACGAGGAAACAGTGGCTCTGAAAGGCGCTGGCGCCTGGCGGTGAGTGAATACCGCCAAGCGGTCTGGAACAGTTTCGCCTGGCGGCGTGTGCGCCGGGCCAGGCGGAAACGCTGTTATTCTTTGCCTTTTTGGTGCGTTGTTTTTTTAACTGACAATGATGCTTTGCTTGGATCGGGAGATGCTGTGCCATGAGCGGGTAGGTTCATGGATGGTGTGACATGTGATGATATGAGCGGGGAGGTTCATATCAAGTTACTCTCACGTGGGGATACGAGCGAGGTAGGTTCGTATGTTCCGTGCTCACGTTGAGAGATGCCACGTGCGGGGAGGTACGAGGGCTGGTGGATCACATGTGTTGGACTACGGGCGGGTAGGTCCGTAGAGCAGGACTACGAGCGGGGAGGTTCGTAGAGGCAGAACCACGAGCGGGCAGGTTCGTGTGAGCATCATGTTCCCGAGTCCAAGGCTAACCAATTGTATGATTTGAAGACTGACAAGTCTTGGGGTTAAGGTCTTGGCCAAGAATTATATATAATGAATAAAATGGGTATATGATTTATCTTGTGTTATATGCTTATTATTTTATTTTCTCAGCTCACCCTTTCTGTTTGTGTGTGGCGATGATCGTGTAATTCGTTACACGGGAGCAGATGTTGATACAGGTGGTGCTGAGGATGTTCAGATGGCGGAGTGAGGGCTAGCCTGGGATTAGAGCTAGGATTTTCTCCTACATGTATTATTTTAAGTTTTTATTATGAACACGAATAATGGGAACTTGTAACCATTGACTAATTATGATCTAAGTTTTGGCGCGTGTTTTCATGAAATTAAATATTCCCGTGTTGGAATTTTTATCGAGACGACTATTAATATAATTATTTTCTTTTATTATTTATTTTTAAGTAATATTCCCTAGGGATGTTACACAAATAATAATAATCACCATGTATAAACGAATGATAGTACCCGGCCTAAACCGCCAAAGAAGTAACCGGCCTAAGCCGCTAACTGAGAATAATTAAACAAGAACTTAACAACAACTTAGCATATTCAGGGCACTACCAGCAAGGCCCTTAAGGCCCACGATATTCGAATTAAGGAGCCTGAATCATGACCCAGGCCCACCTATGTCCCAAGTAGAAGCCCACCCATGACGTGGCAAGACATAATTAATAAATCTATAAATAAGCATGGACCCCAGCAATTAAAGGTACGCATTCATTACTCCACTAATCACGAGATTTGACTTTCTAAGAGGTTTTGTTGACTTGAGCATCAGAGTCTCTTCTGCAAGTAACCCTTCTCGGGTCCAAACCAATTCACACTGAAATATCCTCAAATGACATGTATCGGCCGGGAGGAAGCCTACTGAGGAGATTGCGGACTGGAATAAAAGGCAATTTATTATTATTTATTACAAATTATTTTTATATTTTCTCCTCTCCAATGAATATATAATTTATTCACGTATAAATTAATTAGTTTTTCTTGAAAATTTTTGAATTTAATTACTTTTTGTGTTATTTTACTATTGTAAATATAAATTAAATAAAGGCATAAAGAACTTTAGCTCTAAAAAATTTATATTTTTGCATATGATCTTGCTGTTGTTTCGATAGTTACTTTCAGTTCGTAACAATTTTTTATGTCCCTTACATAAGAATCATTAAGAAACTGACTAAATAGGATTGATTCGTGTATTTTTTTTCTTTTCTTTTGCTTTCACTCACCTATAATTAAATAAAAGGCATAAAGAACATTTGTTTCTTCACACAGATATATTGAAGATATGAATATATGTTGTCAAGTTGAGTAACTATGAAACCCTACCTACTTGTGATGTTATTACACTTGACTTCTCTACAATGACAACAATTAATCTGATTATGGAAATGTTATTAGACTTGAAGTTATTAAGGAGTACATAGGTTCATGTCCTTCTCATTGCGTTGAAACATCAAACAAAGTGCATGTAATCGATGAGACATAGTGAACATGTTAGAAATATTAATATAATTTTAAGAAAATATTAGAATAAAATATTGTTGTTACTAGGGTTTTAATACAATGTTAATTTCAAAGTTAAATTCTATTTATGTATAAACAGTTTTTTATTCTTTTCATTAATTTGAAATTATTTTTGGTTTAAATAAGTTTGATGGTCATTTACTCTTGTGTCTCCTTTTCTAACCTATAAATACCACTTAGTTTCATGAGGAATAGACACAACAAACACTAGAGTTCTTCCTCTCAAAAGTGTTTTTCTTTTTCTTCTCTATATTATCTCTTAAAACAGGGTGTTCATAAGGTTCAGAGATCCTTCACTGCACTCAATCGATCTGATGGGTTGTTGTATCTTGGGGGAAGAGCGCATAATATTGAGTATTGCCCTGTGTAGTGGTGGCGTTTTCTCTCTGAGGATAGCGCTCTGCATGCCTCAACCCAAGCTTACTCTATCCTTATCTCATTTACATATTTACATTATCTTTATATTGTTATTGTTTGTTATAAGAACAATTTCACTTGATCATCTCTTTTATCCATATTTGTATATTGTTTCTGGTTTATCATTATTTTATTTTCAACTTTTATAACAGAACAAAGAAAACGCATTGAAACTCCCTCAAATATATCTCATCTCAGCATCTTTTGAAGAAAAGAAACTTGGTTTTCAAAGTATATCTTTTTTAACAAGACAAATTCTTTAGTGGTTGTTTCTCCTACATCTCAAAACACTCAAACCCGTGACTTAAACTTATCCAAAATTGTAGCCAAGCAACATATTTTTCTTCATTGACTTATAAACCTTTGACGTATCACAAGGATTGCCAATCTAGGTCGTGATAGCTTGTAATCCTAACGTGAATGTTAAGGTGGTGGAACTTGTAATATTAGATTGTGTGGTGTGCTAAATGACTATTTTCTTCTACTTCAAACAGAGTCATATCCCTTATGTAACCAACCCACGAGAGTGTAGAAGGAATTGAAGCATTAACATCACTTTGATTGCACCATCCTTGGTCTCAAAGATAATAGTGTTTGATATTAAACCTTCACCTTTTGTTTTTTTTATATATTTGAATCTCAATATAGTTAATCTAATTTTTTTAGGCAAACAAATCCAAGGCTAGTTTTACTTAAGCTATAAGAATTTCAAGAATTTTGAGAGAGGTATGGATAAATCAAAGTGGAATGTCATTTTATAAATTGTTCTGATTAACATGTACTTTATCATTGGCTTCACTAAATCTATATAAATGTATTTTCGGAAATTCATACTAGTAATTAGCAATGTCAGGATGGCCGAGTGGTCTAAGGCGCTAGACTTAAGTTCTCCTTTTGAAAGAGGGCGTGGGTTCAAATCCCACTTCTAACAATTTTGTTATTTGTTTATTAAATTTTTGTTGCTTGTAATATTTTGTTTTGTTTTTTCTATACTCTTTTTAATTTATAAAATATTATTCACTTAAAACTCTTCTCTTAGTTGAAGAAGAAGCATCATTCTCAATCATGCATTGACTCTTATGTAGTATGGTGTGCATGCAAAGGATTAAATAAACACAATGGAGAAAACATATTTGTCTGCATGTAAATTGTTACATTGTTATGATGCACCGATACTTTCATTTTAATCATGTATCCTTATTAATATTTTAGGATACTTTACCCTGATGCATATCAATGAAGTATCTAATCTATTAAACAATAATACTTTTATGATGACAATAATTTATAACTTTTTATATTGACAACTTTGATATATATGATTTTAATTTGGATTAACACAATAACAATCATATATTTATCATATTTTGTTAGAATAATTGTAGACTTTTCAAGTTGCATATATTACGTATCGTATCATATTATTTTCAAAATAAATGCATCGACGTTTCAGATACGTATCCAATACATGTATTGTAGATGAACTAATGTGAAACAAAAAAAGACAATATATTTTATAATCATATATCAAAATGTCTTTTGGTATAAATTAAAAAGAGAAAATATAACTTTAATTTTGAAACAATCGATCAGAAAGTAATTAATTTATAAAATTGAAAATAATATTTAATAAATTTATTAGTAAATATTTTATAAAATTACATTAACTTAAAGGATAATTAACTTTTTAATATAAATTTACACTTATAGAGCGAAATGACTCACAATAATTTTTATTTTTCAGATTTTATATACTTTTTACATGACAATCAAATCAAAGAAGGCTGACTTGTAAAAACTACAGAATTATAATTAAAGATAACTTAAAATTGGTTAAAAGTTAATAAAGTGTGTTTTGTGGTGGATTATGAGTCAACTTATCTTTAATCCAATTCAAATTGACCAACATTTAAAAAAAATAACTAAATTTTTTTCAAGTCTGCCTAACTAAAATTGATGGTAAACCGAAGGTCATATATATTTTCAGGCCATTTTAAGCCAAAGGCCAAGACGTGCCACCCTAGGTTGGATGTCGAGAGAACACGTTGGAACAGAAAATTGAGATGGACTCTCTCATACCAAGGGTTGAGATGGGCTAACCAGGACAAAAGTCAAGATAAGCCAAAATTTCAGACATGTCAAACCGGGCCAAAGGAAAGGGTCGACACGAGGTGAAAGTCAAGATGACCTTGGTAGGACTTAAGGTTAAGACCAGTGCCAAAGTTCGAGAAAGGTCGAAAGTCAAGACGAACAAGCCCGAGCCGAAGGTTGAGACGTGTTGTCCCAAAACGAAATTCGAGACAGCTTGACCTTGGTCGAAGTTCGAGAGTGGTCAGCCTGGGTCGAAGATTGAAACGAGTTGGACGAGTTGTAGGTCAAGAGAGCCAACCCGGACCAAAGGTCTAGATCGATCGATTTGGATCCAAGGTTGACATGGGTCCTAATTCGGTAGACTTGGCCTCAACCAAATTTCGACCGAGTTAACAAAATTCAACCGCACCAAATTCAACCCAGTCGCCCGATTAAAATTCGACAAATTCAATCCCAAAACCGAAATTTAGCCAATTCAGTCATAACTGAAATTCAATTTATAAAGAAAGATAATAATAATAATAATAATAATAATAATAATAATAATAAAATATGTTGTCATCGTAACAATATGTTAAAAATATTTTTTATCACATATATGCATGATTTGTAAAATAGATTGAAGTTACATTAGTCATTCGGCTAACATTATTCATCTTCCTCCTCTTTTAAATATTTGCAAGAATCAAGATTACTTTCTACAAGGAAAAAATTTCAATATGCACATTCATGAAAACCTATAAAATATATTAAAAATGCAATGAAGCATATAATCAATTTCTAATAGAGAAGAGATAAATTTTATTAATTTTGCATATATTTGAACTCGCTTATTTAAGTGAAAATGGTATCCTCATTTTACTTTTTCATGTACGATGTAAGACCCGAGAAAATTAAATAGTTAATTAAATAATTATTTAATAAATGCAGGTAATAGGAGCCTTTAAGGTATTTAATGTGGAGTGCTATAATGTGGAAAAGTATTAGCTCAAATGGATAAGAGTACTTTATTGTGTGAAAGGACTTGGGTTTGAGTCCTATGTATGCCAATTGTGTGTTATTTTAATCTGTGCATTATTTTGTTGATATATTTGAATGTTAGACGTGATAATATAATCCTAGAATTATAGAAATTATCACAAATATGAATTGCTTGAATTGGTTGTGCACTGACTTGCTAATTAATAGGGTGTGGGTTCAAACCCTGCTAAGGACAAATTTACTTTCTTTTTGCCAAATTTTCTTGGCATGAATATGAAAGGGCTTGGGAACCCTAGCAGCTGATGAAGGGGCAACGTAAGGGCTGAAAAACAATGGGTTAACACTCATTGAATGGCTTTAACCATATTTTTTATTTAAAAATTTGTTTTAGCAAATTAAAGTGTAATTAAGGGAACATTAATCTTGAGAGAGAAGAGAGAAGGAGAGGAAATTAACTTGGAAAAGTGCAGAGAGTTTTGAGTGTGAGAGTGGAGAGGTTCTGGTTCGTGAAGGAGGCAGAGAGGAGAAGAATTGAGGTGGTTTTTAGAGCAAAGAGAAGAGGTTGTGAAAGGAGAGTGAGGATCCCAATTAGAGCATGAATTCCACGTAAGAGGAGTTGTCTCTTATGTTTGTTAGTTCATATTCGAATATTTGAGCGTTGCCATGAAATATTGCATGATTCCCACTTTGTTCGACACTGTTTTATTGGGGTTTTTGGATTTTTCCCAAAAACCGCCTGGCGGCTCAACCCTTGTCGCTAAGTGGCACATCAAATGTCGGCTTTGTTCTTGGTACTGGTATGAACCGCTTGGCGGTGCGACACTATTCGCGTTTTTCATTTTGTTTGCGTTTTGTGTAGGGGTCATTAGGACTTCTGATTGTGATATTGTGTATGATGCTATGTGTTAATAGTATGAAATTGTTTAGAATTGGGGTTCTAATAGTGGTGTGGGAATACTCTTTATGATTAATCTTGGATAGAGTTGGGGTTTTGCAATGGGTACGATCTGAATTTGAATTACTATGGCTCATGGTATATGCGAGTTAGAGGAAATAATGTCATAGAAAGTTGGGTTGGTAAATCATGTGTAAATTATTGTGTTGTATTGAATTTGGAGTCTGGATCGAGTTTTGGACATCTTGGGCATGTCGCGGGTATAGCAACCTGGGGGTTTCCTAGATTCTGATGTATCGCCTGGTGGCACTCAGCTTGCTGTCAGGCGATGACGGGAACAATGGCACAAGGTTGTATTGATTTTGGTTGGTCGTGAGGGAAGAAGCTGTGAGTGATATTGGAAATAAATGACGACATGGGAAGAGATAATATACTAATGGGAATTGAGTATGTGAATGATAAAAGGTTTGAAAGTATGACTATGTTATGGTGTGTTGATAGTGATGTTAAGGAAAGAAAGGGAGAATGATAATATTAGTTAAAAAGTTCAGGTTTTGGAAGCATAGTCCTTTGCATATGTGTTATTGAATATTGTTGATCATGATTTATTGGCTTTAGGTGTCATTCGTGACTTATATGTTTAGATGGAAGACA
>Ga0214543_1012226_pt1 | contig 11555 bp, 5 predicted proteins | sample CNSS2metaG_FD_160094 | JGI IMG/M metagenome (GOLD analysis project Ga0214543, IMG submission 160094) | Root nodule microbial communities from cowpea collected in UCLA plant growth center, Los Angeles, California, USA - CNSS2 | ecosystem: Host-associated > Plants > Roots > Nodule | place: USA...
GTAAGTTCTTAAACTCTTCTAATAACATAATTGTGAGAATCATAATTTCTAAACGTTCCTCCTGTATGATAGAGTAGTTTCTTATACTGATTAGAAAATGGAAACTATATAGATTAAATTTTACATAATAATATCATAAATTTAAACAAAGAATATCTATTAATTAAAACATAACATTCCATTTTCAGAATTGTTATTAATGATCTAAAATTAAATATATATTAAATAGATAATTGTAATCCACAAATTAATAAAGACACCCAAATGCGTGGATAATGTTACGTACTCATTTGAATAGTTGACAAGGCAAGTTTAAGGAGGATTTCACCTTTGGTGGACAAACCAAAGTTAATTACAACTCATGACTTGTCCTTGTAAACCTTTGTCATATTCATTAGTCCAAAATGGAGACTCAGTGCCCAGAATTTTCAGATTCCATCTCCTCATCTTCTCAGTGCTACCATCGAATTTTGAAAGCTGCTTCAAAATTCAAACTTCTGCTATGAATATGCTCAAAAGTGTCATGTTATTCATTCAAGTTTCAAATGAATTTGTTATTCCATTCAGTTTTAGAGTTCATTTCGCAAGATATAAAATGATGTAGAAATCGTCGCAGAAGTGAATCCAGCGTGTTACTCACTATACACATGCACTACATTTATTTGAAAAAAAGAATGGTTGAAAAAATGAAGCATTAAGCTGAGAATAGGAACTATTAAAGGAAGCATTCGAGAAATATCTAAAATGTGTTGTTAAGTCACAGGCTGATCACAGGTCATAAACACGATGAATATAGCAATCTAGAAAGCTATAATAAGGTAGCTAGAAATGTTGATATGTATGAAGTAACATCAGAAACCTGGCGAAAGCTATGTACATATATCTTGAGCAGCATCTTTCATAGAGTAAATTCGGGTAAGAAGGATGTAACAATTATTTATATTGGTCAATGAAGGGAATTAGTTGGATTTGCAATAAAAATTTACACAAAGCAGCTAGGTATAGCCCATTCTTTCTTGTGTCTTGACTTAAAAATGTTGCCATATGTAGCCAAACAAATTGCTCCGATACGATCCCAAAGGTGTACATTTCTTAACATGATTTCGTTAGAAAAATGAATGATCACCTGCTTGCACATATATGGTCCCGCAGCTACGTGAATAATTACCCTTTCTGTCCTTAATGTTAGGGTCTGTCTAGTACGTAGAAACCCTAATGTAAAAAGGTCATGATTGGAGAGAAGCCCTAGGTTGAAAGGCTCCTCCTCTACCTTTTTCATCATCATCCAATGCCTACATACATCAATTCTCCCCACATGATTTAGTTACAAGGAATGAGAATTTCCCTGCTAGATCAATGAATCGTGCTTTTACCAAACCCTAAAAATAGTACACTCCTTCTTCTAGGATCACAAAAATATATATATATAGTACCGACGTTAATCCAAATGAATGACAGTACATTCTGTAGATACTGCTATACCAATACCACACACACAAAATCAATAAATAAATGCAACAACAAACAAACATTGTTTTGTTGAATTGGTAGTGGATGTTTTGTGGAATAGATAATATATATATGACTTGAATTTGGCAATGAGAAAGAGTTAGATTCCTCCGAGACCACGATGCACAGTTATTGAATTTTAATGTATAAAGAGAGATATATATTATATATATGCATATGATGAACACGTTAGAAGCAATATTTACCTAGGGTAGATTGTTATATTATTATAATATTGGATAAAGTGAACGAGGTCTATCTCTACATGGAGGAGGACACTCGCAGTGGATGATAATATTCCTGCACGGTTACCAAGAGGAATGTTTGTAGGACCCTCCACTGGAAAAGGAGAGACCAGAGTCAAGCTCCAGCTTCTTTGGCTTTCAATATAAGAAAGGGAAAAGAAGCCCATGTGGGAGATGTATAAATAAAATAATAATGTTCACGAATTGGACCAGAGTGACTCAGCGAAGCTTCATCGACAACAGAAGGGGACTGTTACTGAAAAACATGGGACCAACTATGGATCAAAAAAACATCTAGGTTGCATTCGGCTTAAGACATGGGAGAAAGAAAAGAAACTATATATGTTGCAAGGTTTTGTAAAAGGTTAAAGTGCAGTTTGATAATGTGTTATTATTGTTATTATTATATATTATTAATAAAGGTGGTTAGATGAGTAGAATTAATACATGGATCGTACCAATGTATTATTACTGTCATGTTATAGATTTTATTTGGTTGCTGGGTGAAAGCTGAAGGGATGGAAGAATCTGAAATACCAAGCGGTACTGTTAAGATCTGACACTTCTGATCGGTTGGCAAGCAAAAAGAAAGGAAAAGAGAGAGGAAAAGAGTGAGTTAGACCACTTTTGCTGTAAAGGATTTGACAGCCATCATTCCAACTCACTTTATGTTTCAGGACTATATATTAATCACCCCAAATACCAGGTTAAGATTTACAAATATAAACGCTAAAAACTAGTTATTTTGTGCTATGTGGTTGCTAAGTATCCTTGTTAAGCAAAATCAGTGATGGTTAAATAGGAGCATTAAATTTGAAGGTTGTGCATGACCGACCAAACTCTCTTGGTACCTGACAATTGTATTGATGGGAATCCTTTTCCTTGCTGTGGTAGCAGCAAACCGTGCGCGAAGATCCTGGTAAAAACCCCCAAGAATAAGCGTTATTCTCACGGGAAAGCCAAAAATGAAAAATGTGTAGTTTTTGATTATGATGTAGGTTATATCTATCCACTGAATACTCCTGATGCTTAACCTAAATAAAAATGCAAGGTAGCTTCAAAATACAGCCACATTCTTTGGGACCAAAGCCAACAATCAAAAAAGTGGGACTACTAGGGAAAGGAAAAGAAGACCAAAAATTGAAATGGATTAAAAAGAAGCGAAACAGCAGCCATGTACCCTATTTTGTTAGTGGTTCTGATCACTCCAAACACAACCACCCCCCCCCAAATAAAAAAAAAAAAAAAAAAAAAAAAAAAAGGCTAAAACAGCAACCCTTGTTCTTTCTCTTTTTTTTTTTTTTTCTTCTCTAAATATCTACCACGATCCTCCACCTAACATGCCATTCCAATACCCAGATGAATCCCCTTGACTCCTATTCTGCTGATCGAACTCATTGGTGGTTGGAACCTGCTGCTTCAAATCCTCCACAGGAAACAAGATCCTTGCACCAGTAGGACCCTCTTGAATTCCCTGAAGACCCCCGTAACCATTTTCAAACCCCTCTAGACTGAAGTTAAGGCCAGGTGGTGGCTTGAAGTCTGGCAAAGGAAACCCAGTTGAATTATACATTGGCATGAAGGAGTTTAAACCCCTGGAGGAAGCAATCCCAGTCTTGAGAAGCTCCATGGCAGACAACTGAGACGGTGTTGATGAGGAAGTGGCGTTTTGAAGACTACCCTTGTCTAATTCCGTGCTGTAAGGAACCTCGATGAACTTAGACACAGTGTTGTAGTCCTCGGCTGGAGGGTATGCCAAGTTAAGGTCTTGGCCTTGGTGGATCTTAGGGTCCTGAGAAGCAGATTGAGGGAAATTTGGTGGTGTGAGATCAGGAAGCTTCTTTGATGTTGGTGCTGATGCCGGTGATGGAGCTGATGGGGTTGATCTCTTGTTCTTCCTAGAGCCACCACCCACAGGAACGTTTCTGAGAGAACCACCCTCGGTCCAATACCTTCTACATGTTTTGCAAAAGTACCTTGGCTGTGAGAGGCTATAGTTATTGTAGTAGCAGAATTTGGTGTTGGTGGAATTGCACCTTGGGCAGTTCAAAGCTTGATCCTTCTGGGGCCTCGCCCTTCTCTCCAACATAGGAGGAGGCTTTGAACCTTCCATAGGTTTAACCACTCCAATACCCTGAAAAAATATCCAAATTTCAAAACAATAAAATCAAAAGGACAGCAAAAGGCCATAACTGAATTCAAAACCTTTGCGGAGGAAAAAGGAGAGTCTATCTATGAAGGAAACAAACAAGACAGGTACGCAAAGAAGGTGTTTTTATTACAAACACTTGGAGGGATTACAACAGCAGTGCTATGATACAAACAAATATGTTAACTTTTTCTTGGGTCCTTTATCCTTTATCAGATGGTGGAAAGGAAAAAAAATGGGAAAAAGAAAGGTGCAGTACTTTCAATAGCAGATAAAAATAAACGAGGGAAAGATCTTAAAAAGACAGCAACAAAAATTGAATTTAGTGGAGGGTTGAGCTGAACATCAGAGAAAAAGTTGGGGATAAAGTGAAACTTAACTTCCCCCCCTCAGAACTCACAATATAATCAAAATAATTTCCCAAACCCAAAACTTAATAATCTAAATTATGGTTGAAAATCACAACCCCAGCAGAGATTTTCATGATTATATGGAAAGAAAACAGAAAAAAGTAGTTCTGTGTACCTGTGCCCACTGAGCTGTGTCCATGGATTTAAGAAGAGAATGGGAAAAAGGAAAAGCTAGGAGTCCTGAGAGAAAGAAAAGAACACCACTTTTCTAGAGAGTGTTAAAAGCGTGTAAAGCTTTCAGAATTGGGATGTAGTGGTGGTTCCATCCATGTGTTGGCCAACTAGCTAGCTATATTAGTATTACACATGAAAGGGTAGCATTGTCTTTCGAAACCTTTTCCATTCACAACTTTTTTTTTTAATCACTTCTTCATTTTCCTCCAATTTTTCTTATCTCTTTCTCCCTTTCTTACTACCCCACTCACTGTATTTTTCGCTCTCTCCTTCTTTTCTATACCCATTTTAGACTCCACGACGAAGCTTGTGAAAAATATAATTTTTCTTATATTTAATCACTGTATGTGATATATGATGACACGTACGAGAAATTTGTGTACATGGCATGTAAGCTTACGGAGAAAGTATGTTACATAAGTCAACAATATTCTTCAGCAATGTCCTTTTGTAAAAGCACAGAAGAAGAATTAGTCGGTTGATAACTTCATATATACTTTTATGACCGCGCCTGATTCCTCAACCTATTCCTTTCTCATCATGCAAAAAACAAAAAAAATATCAATTTCTCCTCTAATCTTTATAATCATATACAAATTTCACTTTTATTTGGATTTCAATTTCATGTTACGAAAAATAGAAGAAATGTTATATTTAATATCTTAAATAATAGTGAGATTGAGTTAGAGAGGATTTTAATAGGCCTGAACATAGTGGTTGCTTCTGGCAATGAAGATGACTGCCATAAACAATGTGAGTATAAAAAATGAATAATATTTTTTGAATGCGTATATGACATGACATATAATACCTTATATAGTGATAGATGGTGGAAAAGTAAGTAAGTAGTTAACGTGAGCCTGCCCAAAGTACCTATGTAATGTTATATGAAGTGCCTTATTATATCATTATGGCCAACAAAATTGTTATGCCTAATACCATACACAGGGAGATTTCAATCCTTCCAAATAAAAATCATCTTAATCTATAAAATGGTGTAGTGACATTTAGTATTATTACATTCAAACTATTAGTCATTTTTTCATTGATATAATATATAACCCACGTTTATGCAAAACATAGTATTCATAAACTATTTTGTGATACTAAAGTATTCTTACTCTAAATAGGTCAATCATAAATATATTTGACAAAAAATAAAAAATAAAAACAAGTTTGGCATGGACTTATTATTTCCGTGAAAGTATTCAGAGAAGGTTCATTACAAAACTCAATAAAAAAATTATAAAAAGTACATAACTTTTCTATGTTATCAAGAGAACAAATATTATTATTATTATTAGTTAGGATAAGAAAAAGAATATGAAAAAACCACACATTATTATTTTTTTAATAAAATAAAATAAAATAAAATACAACTTCTTTTAATTAACATTTCGAATTTATCCCTCCGCTTATTTTTATTTTTTTTCCATTAAACTAAAGAGTGTGTTAGTATATGGAATTTCTTTTTTTTACTAAGTGTTTAATTTAATGATAACATGTGCAAGTTTTTTTTTTAATAAAAAGGAAATAACTTGCCTTAACAAACCAAACTCAAATGAAATTACTTCTTATAAAGTATAAATATTATATACATGAGAAAAAAGTATTCGTTAGTAATTAATTAAACTCTTTTATAAAGTTGGATTTGATGAATAATGAGTTAACGTATTTGGCAGGATTTCAAGGTAAAGTTTTTATGTATCTTTTTAAAGGATTTAGAGATGAAAGTGCCTCGATTTGGAGTGAGGTTTGTGAGTAATATAATTCATGTGAGAGATAAAAAATAAAATTTTAATAGATTAAATATAAGATTATTACTTTATCTTTTAAGTTAAAATTAATATATATATATATATATATATATATATATATATATTTATTTTTTTTTTTTTTTATAAAAAAAAAAATATATATATATATATATATATATATATATATATATATATATATATATATATATATATATATATATATATAACCCATGGGAATCGGTTTCCGACGTAACTAGAATTGATTCTTCTCATTCTCAAACACATGAAAACTGATCCCCTAAACAACCAATAACATGGAATTAGTTTCACCCAATCCAAAATTGATTCCCTTTTCCTTTGTCAAGTTACAGAATTGGTTTCATCTCACCCATAATCGATTCCCAACACTCCAAAGCTCAATAATGTACTCAATCAATGTGATTTGAACGAGGATAACATGTTAAAACCTCATATCTCACCCTCAAATCCCCCTCCTAAAGCGAAATTGGAAAAATGATGCATCTCGTAAATTCACTCATTGTCTCACCCTGAAATTGTTGAAAACGAACACGAACGAAAACTACAAATTCGCACCCTCACAGTTCTTATGGAAAAAAAAAATCTACCCAAAGAGAACACAACATAAAAGATCACATATAATTATTAAAACTAGTATATTATACACTATTTATCATCGGTTAGTCATATGTATTAGATGAGAACTTAATTAACATGCTTAAATATGTATGTATTATTATTAAAGATTTAAAATTATATAATATTATAAAATGTAAGAAAAATTTAAAACAAAACTATGTAATATTGTAAAGAGTGAGTAATTAGTATAATAATTATTGAGACATTCCATTTTTAGTATAGTAAAAATAATTACATTATTAGTAAATACTATATTTGCAATAATTTTCTTAAAAATTTAATAAGGAGATGACCGATAAGTGTCTAAATTAAGTGAATTCTAAGATAATTTTAGCGTTTATCTTATTTTGAATTTGTTTTGCAGTTTTAAGGATCATAACAAAGTTAAAGTGGAAAAACAAAGAAATTAGATGAAAATCATTCAATCCTGAGCAAAATGTGGCTGATGCATCTGAGCGTTAAAACTAAGGTTTTCCCTGAAGCAAATCCATTGCAAAGGGAAACCTCAAGCACTAAACTTGAGACTAAGTCATGAAGACTCCTTCCGAGAGAATTTATGTTAGGAGCTTAAGCATAAGAACATGAGGCATGGGCCATAAAAGTACTTTTATGAGGAGGAAACCTCAAACATCCACCTTTAGAAAGATCTGGAATGTAACTTTTATAATTTGAGCCCCAAATATGCGGCTTAACCCCTAACAAAGGCAATATGGAAGGATTTATAATAAGGTTTGAAATAAAACCTTTGCGGCTCAAGCGTCAAAGTTGGAGTTGAGCACCGCTCTAAACAGTTTATAAATACATACCTCATGTCCTCATTTTAGGCATGGAGTGAAGACACATTCTAGGAGAGAAAGATGTAGAGACAATAAGACAGAATGTTGTAGGACTCGAGAGAGATGCTTTTATAGTAAATCTTATGTCTAGATGTTGTTGGGATTGCATTGCAATATTCTATGTGTAGATAAACTCTCTTGTGAGGTTGGATGTAATCAATTCTTATTCTTTGTACTTCTACTTCTTGGATATTTATCCATGTTTCCATTCAATCTGCTTGTGAGTTAGTTTGTGCTTGTTTTTGGATTAACTTATTACTCGTCATATCTTAGTAGCTTGGGATTGAGCGGGAATTGGTTCCAAGTTGTGGTCCAACTAATTCTCTTTCTACTTTTAGATGCTAGAAATAAATCTAAGGCTCTAGCTGATTATAGAGTCTTGATCTTAATGCAAGTGCTTTCATCAAGCAGACACTGAGGAATCATACTAAAGTTTGATGATCATATGCTCTAGGTGTCAGGACTAGACCTAGAGTTACATTGAAAGGGAACTCCTGAGATAATAAAGTATTTGCATATAAGTACATAAACAAGATCAATAGTGGTGTCGTGAAGAGGTTGAGATGAAATCCACTCATAATCTCTACTCCACTCAATCTATATAATATATATTACTATCAATATTTTTCAAATACAAAAACCTAAAAACAAACTACCAATATGTTGCTAAATCATTATGGATACGATAACCCCATTCGGTTGTATTACAAATGATTTTATGCACTTACTAATAAGTTACAAAGTTAAATAACTCTTTTAAAACTTGATATTGTTGAAAAAAATTTGTTTCAAACCCTATGAATATAAGATTTCAACCCAAGTTTATCGATGGCATAATATTTCTTATTTTACATTTCACAATCAATACAAGATTTTTTTTTTTTTTTTTACAATTTCTTTAACACGAGAACACGTTGGTAATTTGTTACAAGGACACCTCCATTAATTTGTTTATCAAATTATTATTATTATACTTTATTACATTGATTAAATCTTTCACAAAAATATATTTTTAATTTCACTTCTCACTCTTTTTACATTAATTTTAAAAAAATTATTACTCTCTTTTTATAAAAATAAAACCTCAAAGTGAAATTGGAGTATTGTTTGCCCATATGAAGAAAGTCATTTGAGGCTTTCTACCTTTGTCTAAAATGTTTTTGTGCTAGTCATTAATTTGAAGTACCTATGATGGTTAGTTGGATGCATAAAGGACTACATGATTTGATTAACCATGTTGCTTCCCAAATTACATATAATTAGTCACAATTAATTATATAACATTTTACATAAAAGTTTTACGGATAGGATTCAATCCATTATACAACCTTTTCTATTTTATGTCTTCTTACATTTTCTTTTCGCATTATCTAATTATCTAAATAGAACCTTAGAGAGAAAGTGGGAAAAGGAAAAAAAGAAGAAGAGGTAGATGAAATAGATAAAAAAGAAATATTTAGAAATTTATAAAACTTTATTATTGTGGCAAAGTTACTGGTATATTTTTGTGACGCAAACAAAAGGGTGACGTGAGATTGAATATGATTTTTGTATGATAAGAAAATAAAAGAGAACTCGTAGAACGCATTAACTTGAGAGAGACCTGCATAAATGGGACAGCACAATAGAAGAAGCATCGATGTGGGAGATGAGATGAATACGGATCGGCGGCGGCGGCGGCGGCGTGAAGTTCGAGGGACAGGGTTGAGTTGAGCTCCGGGAAGAGGAAAGAAGACACGTGTGAGTGGTTGTGAAACGTGTGGCTGATGTTACAATCTGAATCGCAATATCTCTCTGTCTGGGTCTCAGCTTCGGTCACTTCATTCACATGTGGTCTTTGCACCACCGTTCATACCATCGCTTCTGCACTCACAATCTTCCCTCACCGTCAGATCAATCCACTGGTGGTTCTTACATCTTTCTCAAACGCCATACCAAAGACCCAACAACAAACAATAATCATGCATGTACAGGCCTGCTTTTCGATATTCTGTGCCTTTTCTGAACTATTCTTTTTATTGTTACTTTCAAATATATAAATTCATTTTGATACTTTAAAAAGTAAAAGTATAGAAAAATAGTATAAAATTTAAACTCCTGCTTTTACAATTATTTTAAAAGCCATTTTAGTGCTTTATTAAAAATAAATGTAATTAATATCTGATATCCAAACTTTTGGATTTATAACACAAGAAAACAAATAAAATATTAGAACTGAGTAATATATATATATATATATATATATATATATATATATATATATATATATATATATATATATTTATTTATATATTTATTTTTTTTTATCGGTAAAGTATAACTATTTATAAACACAATAGAATATATAGGTATTCCAACACGTATAAAAAAAGTTGCACGTATATTTTACCATAAAGGTTCACTTATATCGTAATAAGACATGCATAATTGATGTAGAAAATCTTACCATTAGACTATTTAAATTGGTATTAACTCAACAAATTCAAAAAATCATATATTAATAAGCATTTGCATGTGAAAACATATTTAGTAAGGTATACTTAAATATGGTTACTTTTTTATTCCTTGTAGTAGTCCTCACTCTTCTATCATGTCCACTCTATAACCTGCAAAATTTTTACATAAGTCATGTATGTTTTCCGAAGTAAAGTCATATTTAGTTCAACTCACAACCTAGTAGTTTCTTCACCATTTTTAAATGATGTGTATGATTCTCTACCTTACCTTTTTCTTTTACAACATTTAACTTCAAGAACATTTTCGTATTAATTTTAAGCTTTGCACCGAGTTTAGATACCAATCAGAGTATGACAATGTTACATTAGGTAGTTTATATTTTATCCATAACCATGTGTTCAACTAAGCTGTACAAAATACTTCTTCTGTACCTATCTTTACATTTCTAAAGATCACCCTGTTTCGATGAATTCAAAATGGCTCAAATAATTGCTATCCACATTCCCTTCCAGATTATATTGTTAGTGTAATATTAGCATAATATTATGATGACATAATAGATAGAATATTATCAGATCTCCTTAGCTTAATTATAGGAGATATTGTTGTATTTTCTCCATAATTAAGTATTGGACTACTGTATATAAGTGATACATATATCACTGAATAATATACAATAATAAACATAATATTTCTTTCTATATGTTTTGCATCTTCTTTCACATGGTATACAGAGCCTAGTTTTAGGGTTTTTTTTTTTAAGAGCCCATGGCGGCTCTTCTCTGTTTCGCTTCCTAGCTTCTCCGTAAGGTGCTCATTGCCCACCTTTCTTCTTCCCGTCATCCACATCAGCGACCTTGTTTGCTTCAGCCTCCTCAGCTTCAACAACTCTTTTTGGAGCGTCCTCTGCATTGTTGTTCGGAGCAACAAACTGCTGCGACGTCGCCGTTTGGTGGTAGTACTTGTGGCCACCACGGGTCACCAAACGTAAAGTCGGTCACCATCGGAAACCATGTAGTCCTCGACTTCGTTACATCTCTTCGCTGTTTCTCCGCAACGGCATTTTCGATTGCGCGTTGTCACCATTGCAACTATCTTGAGTGGATCCAACTACAACCTTTGGGTTCAACGAATGAAAAGCTTCCTTATAAGGCGTAAACTATGGCGTATTGTCACCGGAGATATCACTCAACCAATCATAGCAGCAGATGAACCTGAAGACAAATTTGCAGATCGTCTTGAAGATTGGGATAGTAAAAACCATCAAATCATCACTTGGTTCCGCAATACTTCTGTCCCAGCCATCCATGTTCAATTTGCTGATTACGATTCTGCAAAAGAAATTTGGGATTTCTTGGCTA
>Ga0214543_1012229_pt1 | contig 11554 bp, 6 predicted proteins | sample CNSS2metaG_FD_160094 | JGI IMG/M metagenome (GOLD analysis project Ga0214543, IMG submission 160094) | Root nodule microbial communities from cowpea collected in UCLA plant growth center, Los Angeles, California, USA - CNSS2 | ecosystem: Host-associated > Plants > Roots > Nodule | place: USA...
AAAACTATAGAAATAATGGCATTTAAATGACCATTAACTCTGGTTTAATGGATTTTCGTATTTTATAATTTTATTTAATTTTGGTTGGAAAAAGAAGGGAGAGAGGGAATTGAGGGGTGAAATTCACATACCAACTAAAGGAGGGGTGGAAGAACGTTGATATGGTAATCTAAAGAGTGAGGGCTGGAGAGGGTTTTATGGATAAAGATCAAAGAAAGGACGATTTTGGATCAAGGAGGAAGCCTAGGAGCACTCTTGGAGCAAGACGACCAGGTTAGGGGAGTTGTAGTTGTACTTTGATTTAATTTGTTGTGATTGCATGATAGAATGGATGCATGAGTACTTATTTTTCTCTATAAATTTCTAATTATGTTGCATTTCTGGGAATTTTCCAAAAACCGCTTGGCGGGCCTTCAAAGCCGTTAGGCGACTCTTGTTCAAGAAACTGAGTTTCTGGGTTTCTATGAACCACTTGACGGTGATGAACTGCCGCTGGCGACTTGAGTGGGATTGGGTAGTTTCTTTTGTTTTTTACGGATTCTAAGATATCATGAATGGTTGTCAAGTTTCTTACGCACATTGGAATGATGATTTTATGTTATTGTTGGAATTTTCCTATCATTGATGGTGATTTTGATGTTTGGATGCTTACAAGAGATGTGGGGTTTGAAAAGGGATGGGAATGAATGTCAAATGAGAAATTAGGTTCCCAATTTTATTTATTTGGTAATGGAATCACTCAATTGAAGGTGTGTGCTTGCTAGAAATTTAATTAAGATTTGATTGTGATATTAAATGTCTGGATCATTGTGTGGGGGAAATTTTAAGGTTCTCATAGGCAGGTAAAATCTGGGATTTTACCCAGAACTTGATGCACCGCCTAACGGCAAGCTATGTGCCGCTAGGTGATGACCAGTGACCTGCAATTTTTTGGCTGATGGTGTGGGGCGTGATCTAGGGAATGTCTTTGGGGTTTAATTGGAATCATGCTTGTACTAATAGGATAAAACTGGAAGAATAAGACTATTGTGGTTTCCACACACTAAGAGGCTTGGAGAGTTATGGGTAACTTGACTTGGAAATTGAGAGTTTGATTGTAGGAAATAATGCAGGTGTAGTTTTGGTAAAATTAGGGAAGTTGGTATGATTTATGATATGTTGCAGTGGTTGTCTTTGTATCTTTGCCTACAAGCGGGATTATTCTCTCCTGGTTTAAGTGATAATTCTAAGGGGATTGCATACATACCTAAATGTATAAATCATTGGAATATACATATATTGGGTGACTTAGAAAGGGTACAATGATGGAATATAAGAATACTACTATAAAAGTGGAATGTTGTTGTTGTCAACTATTATAAACATTATTCCTTTCTTATCAAAGTTAAATAATTGGAATATTTTAATTAAAGAAATTATAGGAAGTGATATATGAGGATGATGGTATAAGTTAGTGTGTATTCTACTTCTGGATTATTTTATGCATCTTGGATGTGTGCCTAGGTTGTTTGAGGTGTAAAAACCAGATTTGGGGTTGCTAAACCAATAGTTGCTATGCTACTGGTATAGCGCCTAGCAGTAGAAGGGAAACCGCCAGGTAGTAGAAGGAACTTGGGAAGTCCTTGGAACGCACAACTCTTGGCGGCAAGGAGGGTTTTGCCAAGCGATAACGGCCAAAGAAGAGGCCACTAGAATCACGTAGCGCTTGGTAGTAGGAATTTTTTTGCCAGGCGACAACTGTCAGACAAAAAGCTCTGGAGGTGCATGGCGCCTAGCGGCGTGTAGTCCGTGCCATGTGATCTAGAACCAGATTTCACTTGCCGACATTGGAGATGCGCCAAGCGGTAATGCGTACAAAGGGAGGCTGCGTTGGAGGATTTTACACAACTTTGAATGAGGTCTTGAGGAAATGACTTGTTGAGGGCCCTTTACGAGTTGTAGTTTGTACTAAGGAGTTAAACACGAGGTCATTCTAGGTTGTAGCCTGATGGTATTGATATTCCAATGTGAGTGTGCTAGTTGTGGCTAGTATAGATGGTTCACTCGATTGCCTTTCACGGTCGGAGTCAGTGAAATTAGTAGTCTTGTGATGAATACGAATTATGGTCCGTATTGGGGAGCTCCACTCGGTGTTACAGATTTAGTCCGTGACTGGATAATTCCTGTGTGTGATCTATAGGTGGTGGCTGGTAGATGGAGGGACCACGAGTTGGACTAAGATTAGACTAGGACTAATGAAGCAAAGAAAATTTAACACACTACTTTTCTTTATATTATTAATAGAATAAGCGAAAAATTACTAGTTAAAAGAAAATGCAAACTAAAGACTAAGTATCTAATTTACACAAAATATGTCCAAAATTTGGCCTTAAAAGAATGTTTTTAAGCTTAAAAAATTTTAGCACTTTGGGACTCAACATGTATGTTGTTGTAACATTCTCGCCATATATTACTAGTTTAAATAAAAAAAAAATAGAACTGCAATTAATAAAATCACTTTTCCAAAACGCGGGAAAATTCAAAATTTATTAAATACATCAAAGCTCCAAAATTACATTAAAATCCATAAAGGTTTCATAAAACTTTATTATTCACGCGTAATTCAAATCCATACTTCAACCTTAAACATTACAAAATCCAAAGTTCTAAAACCGTAATTAACCATTTATAAAATATATAACATGGTTTTTAAAAAACATTTCTCAAGCTAGCCCCTCTCCGTCTCTATACATCAACATCGTCACTTACAAGATCATCTGCTCCCATGTAACAAGTTACACGATTATTACCAAACACAAGCAGAAAGGGTGAGATTAATATAATTAACTTGCATAAAGAATGATATCATAAAACCCTCACCCAAAGCATTTTAACTTATCCTAAAACCCCTTCTAAGAACTTTTATCCTTATGCACAAGCAATCATGGCCTCCCAACATGTTCATCCAGATTCTACACACTTTGACATTGAATTTAAGATGAGACATGTTGCCACGATCCTACCGCTCATGGTCCAACCCCTACGAGCCTGCCACTAGTAGCCCAACACGTGTGGAAATATAACATTACGAACCACCATCCATAACAACCAAGTGGAGCTAACCAATACGAACCACCATCCATATTCTCACACAGGATTACCAACATCACTGACCTCCTACTCGTGAGTGACAATCAAGTGGAGCTAGCCAATACAAGCATCCCACTCGTATGCTCACACAACATTTCCAACATCACCGACTTACCACTCGTGATCGCCACGTGTTTACAATCCATTACGAGCCACCACTCATAAATGGGTCTTAGCATGTCTCACACCCAAAGCCATCATCCAAAGTTGTGTAAAACCCTCAATATCATCAACCTTCCCTATATGAGATCAGTACATACTCAACTTGATCTTAGGGATTCCAATGCTTCCACGAACATGCACACTTGTGGTCCAACTCTACGAACCTTCTCACTCGTAGTCCAACACGTGTGAACACCTGTTATGAACCTACCTGCTCATAACAGCCTCAAGTATGAGCATGGAACATACGAATCTCCCCGCTTGTATCCCCACACAAGAGTACATCCAATACGAACCTCCCCGTTCCGTATTGATTATGATGAGTGATTATAAAATCCTAGATTTATAGGAATTATCATGAAACATGAATTGGTTGTGTACTTGCTTTGGAATTGGATGGTAGTGTGTTCCAACCTTGCTAAACACAAATTAGGCTTTCTTTTTGCTGAAATTAATTTTGGCATGCATGGGAAAGGTCTGAAACCCTAGTCGTCAAAGGGGGCAACCAAGAAGGCTAGAAAACTATCATAAAACAGTAATACAATGATCATTAAGCTCTTTGTTAATGCTAATTTCATTTTAATCATTAAAGCCATTAAAGTTAAGGTTGTGATGGGAGAATAATAGTGAGTTAAGGGTGAGGTAGAGACCTTTTGATACATTCAATCAAATTGCACTGAAAAGAGAGAGCCAAGAGGGAATTGGGAGATGTTGAACGTGGAAAAGTAAAAGACTCAAGAAGTGGGAGTTGTGCTAATCATCAAGGATCATACTCGCAATTGGAAGCGAGGAATTTAGGTTAAGGGACCTACGATGATTGTTTTAAATTTACTATAATGTTTTTGTATGCCTTGATGTATGCGTGGTGCCTTTTTCATTCATTTTCATGCATTATTTTCAAGTTTCTGGAAATTTTCCAGAAACTGCCTGGCAGTTTTGAAGACGCATTAGACGATGCATGAGAGTTGGACCCATTTTTGGGTTTTTGTGATGAACCGCCTGACGATAAGGTTGGCTCCACCAGGCGATGCAAACACTAGTGTAATTACACTATTTTTCGTGTAGTAGGGACCGTCGGGCGGTGGTTTCCTACGTCTCTGGTGTACATTTGTTGGGCTGCAAGATCTAGTTGTTGGGCGACTACACACACACACATTCTTGATTGTGGACATGCATAATTGTAAGAGTAGGATTGAATGTAACCTGTTTAGGGATGCTAAACCAGCAATGGATTGTTACTGGTATAGCACCTGGCGACACAGTGGTGGTCGCCAAGCGATAAGAGTATCAGGGATGTCCCTGGAGCGAGTGGCGCCTAGCAATGACGATTGAACCATTAGGTGATAGCCACTAAGATAGTGGCTTTGTTTGTGTTTAGCGTCTAGCGGCGAGAGGGTTCAACTAGTCGGTGTGCGTTGGCTTGTCGCTTGGTGGTGCTTAGGCAGTCAGGCAATAGCGCAAAGAGCAGTGGGTTCTGTTGGCTTGTGTTTTGCGTGTTTTTTATGTTGGGCTTGGACCAGGAGATGCTTGAGTGTGTCATGAGCAGGTAGGTTCATGGCTGGTGGTGAACACGTGATAAAATGAACGAGGAGGTTCACATTATGATGCTCTGATGTGAGGATACGAGCGGGGAAGTTCTATGTTTTGTGCTCACACTTGAAGGCTACTGTGAGCAAGGAGGTTCTTAGCTGTTAGATCACGTGTGTTGGACTGCAGGCGGGGAGGTTCGTATAGACAAGACCACGAGCAGGGAGGTTCGTGGAAACATGTAGTATGGCGTTATGTAGTGTGGTCCGTAGCATGTTTCCCGCATGTGTGTTTTGGAAAGAGGAGTTGTAATAAATGCAGTTTGATTTTCTTTCTACTTTATCTTATTTAAATTAGTAATTTCCGACTGGGATGTTACACATTACATGTTTTTCTTGGCATATCATGCATATATAATTATGACACTGTGCCACGTGTCCATGTATATACACAAAACAGATTAAATAGTTAAAACATCACACTAATGGCATTCACAAGACTCAAACCCAAGTTCTCTCAACACCAACCCACATGCTTAACCACTTGAGCTACCATTACTCCTTTTCATAACTCTCTGCATTAATTACTACATAGATCCCTTCATTCACTTTTATTAAATAAATATTTATTTATTTATTTAATTTTCTTAATCTTACATCATACATTACGTATTCAATTAGGAGCTAAAAAAACATAGAGTTCACAGTGTGTAGTATCAGTTTAGGTACAACATCAGTAGCTTAGTTAGATTTAGATCACATTCATCCTTAGTTTAGATTATAGTACATATTTTAAATAGTTTGAGTACAATTAGTTATTTTTCCTCACTTAAATTACATCACACACTATAACTATTTAATTGATTGCTCAATCGTTGGATTGATTATTGGATGACTTTACACTAAATTTAAGGGGAAAACTATTAATCTTGAGTTTATCAATATTTGTATAAACTTGAGGCAAGTAGAGTTTATCAATGCACAACTAATCTTAAGTATGGTGAGCCTTGTGCCCACTCAAGTGGCATGCCATCACCATTAGACACTTACCCATTCAAGTCTTTCATCTTTTACTCCATGCTTATTCTCTTTTTGTTCATCTAATGTTCATTTCAATTTTGCATTTATGTTCATCTTTGGGTTCTCGATTTTAGTTTCATTTAATTGAATTATCTTTTTCTCTAAATCTCTTGTAAGTAAACCTTCACATCAAGATAACCTTGTCTATCGTAATGTCCAGTAGGAATCTTTCTTGAGCTTTCTTAATCACCTCAACACCATAACTTATAAAATATTGAAAATGGGTCTTTATCAAGTTCACCTTCACTAGGGCTACATCTAGACTCTTTAGAAAAATGCTTAAGAATTTCCACTAATAAACAACTTTGATCAGTAACGAGTATCACTCTTTCCAAGTTACATGAGTTCCAACCCCTCCAGGTACACAAGTACAAACCTTTCTTGGCAGACTAACTATAAACCTCTCGAGGTATCATTCTTAATCTCCCTTTAAGATCAAGAACTCTTAATTACAACAATAAGTCGATGACACTCTCTTGGTAGGAGTATACAACAAAGCTCACAGGTTATAACTTCACTCAATGAAGGATATTACAACAATCAAGCTCTCACCCAATTTCTCCAAGATACAATTGGTATGAAAATTTCATAGCATATTTTCTTTCTCTTTTTCTCTTGTTCATATTCATCATCTATGGCTCAGTCGTCATTATTGCTTCAGGTAGTAGTTGAGACATTGATAAGTCCCTAATCTCTAGAGTTTTTCTTCGCTATTTGTGCTATTTTGGGTAGGTTTAAGATTTTACTTAGGAGTTATTAGCTTAAAATTAGTTTAGTTAGGTTTTTAGGCTAGTTTTACAAAAATATCTTAATTAGTTAATTTTAGCACATTTTTAGTGTAAACCTTAGGATACTATTAGGATGGTCTAGTCTAACATATAGGACAAATTCATAAATAGGTTCATAGCATCTTAGTTTAGATACAAAGGCTTAGGAGTAGAGTTTCTGGTCTAGTTTAGAAGCTATTAGGAAGAGTTTAGTGTGACTAACATCAATTTGAGACTTTTGAGTGTAATACAGAAAAGAGGATCAAGAATAGCATTCAAGTGATTAGATAAAGCCATGGGAGAATCTGAATCAACCAAAAATGCAGAAAAATACTCAAACTTGACTTTTTGCTGAAGAGTTTACCAAAGTTGACTTTTTGAATTTCAAATCCAATTGACATTTGTGTGGAAAGCTTAAAACCATTGAATCACATTTTTGCTAACCTTGAGATGGTTGAAAGATGATCAAAAGCTCCATGGAAATTTTAATTTTAGTTTTTTTCTTATATAGTTCACTAATGTAGTTTTAGTTTCTAACATAGTTTTGGGTTGTGAGTGCTAACTTGTTTTTCAGATTCTGAATTCAGGGAAGCTAGCTTGGCAATATTTCAAAGTCATTCCAAATGCCAAAGTGAGTTGTTGCCAAGATGAAATGTTGGAAGGAATCAAAGATCATCCTTGGAGGATGCACGCGATGAGTGGATTTGGAGGCAATTGATGAGTTGTCTCACAACTGGATGTGTTACTTGTTGCAAGAGGTGAATGAGCTCCAATGTACACACACATTTACCAAGGTGACTTGTTCCAAGGAGTGGCTACAGTTGGGCAACGTGCTACCTAGGTGGTTGGTCATGATTAGTTAGTCACTTAGTATAGGGTGGAGTTTTTGGATGTTATACATAATGTTTTCGATCCATTTCTGCATCCAATTCGTGATTCATTGCATTTAATTTCATGTTCGCGCATTTCTTCATTAATACAATTAAGGTTTATAAATAGGGATTCTGAGTTCTACTTAATCATTTCTCGTGATTCTTGTTTCTATATTCAATAGAGGTTCATTTGCATCATTTTGCATCTTAACATCACTATTTCATTCATTCTTTGATGAAATTTGAGCATGTCTTGTATCTAGCTATGAACACTTTCATGTATATTCATTCATGATTAGATTCTTTGCATAACACCATTCAATTTCATTTCCAGTAGCTTCATTTAGTTTAATACATGCATTGGGAGCATCTCACATGTTTAGATTGTGTGTGGGTTATTCCCATTGCATAGTTCACATACCTTGCTCATTTTGACATTTCATCAAACACCATATGTGCATTTTAGTTTACTTGATAATCCTGTAAAACACTTTGCATACATACACATTCATACCATTTCTAGTTCATTGTAGTTCCATTTAAAGTATATTCATTTTAGTTTACTTTTATTAGATTTCCTCCATTTCACAAAGCATATTCAAGAATCATTCAAAGTTCAATTGCTTACCTATGTTTGATCCTTGGTTGATCATTATACTATATTAGTTAGTGAGGAAATCAAGTTTGAATAAATCTTTACGGGCTAGAAGTTTATCAGACATTGAATTGCAACTCTTCATTGCAAACTTCATGATATGGAATGACTTGATCAATTCTTTGATTTGATTCTTCAGTTTTTATCTTCAATGTCATTATTCAAGACTTTAACTCTGAATTAGTTGATGCTCTTTAGGATATCGTTTTTCCTTTTGGGATCAATCTCAAACTTGATTTTGAATTCTTCCTTAACATTCACAAATTTTCATGTTAAGGAAACATTGTGCATCTTGGTTTTGCATTTAAATTGTTAGAGCAACAATATATTTCATTCAATTAAACAATTCATTCATGAAATATTTCTCAATATTAATTTCTTTAAAATGTTTTATTCAAACACTTTTTTATTCCAGAGTGATAGTACTCATTGTAACTCATATCATATAATCTATATTTCAATTACTTGTATCAATATGTTAATTTGTATGAATAATCAAAGATCAAACACCTGTTTCAGATCATCAAAGAATGTCATAAAAGTGACAACATTAAAGGTCATCTAATACTTAGGTCGTTTAATGACTTAAGTTGTTTTTACTCATCTAATGACACAATCTTCTGACACTCGATTCATCTAATGACTTCAGTTCTCTAGGATCGTTTAATGCCTTAGCCGTCTAATGACTTGAATTTTTCTTGAATCGTCTAACACCTTACTCATCTAACACCTTAGTCATATAACAAAATGACTTAGGTTGTCTAGAAATTTGGGTCATCTAATGCATTTACGTAATGATTTCTACAATTAGAATCGTCTAACACCTTGACTTGTCTAATCCTTAGACTCATCTAATGCTTTAGATTTGGCTTTTGCATTATCCAAACTTATTGCTTTCATTTACACATGCAATATATAGTATAAATCAATTGAGCAATTGCAAGCAATACTACCCATCATATATTTTGATCTTCAAACAACATTGATCAATTTCTCATCCTCACTAATTCCATTAGATGCTCTCTTTTAACGTCTAACCACACTTTCACCTCTGAGTAGAGACTTACTCGTCTGGTAGAGTATTTTGTTATCATAAAAACCTTATTGATTGTGAAGACATGTATACTTTAACAATTACCTTATATGAAACATATGAAAGGGAAAAAGTATTGCAAGTTTCATCATACTTATTGTCATATGACTAGTAACTGTGTACATTTCAAAAATACCATTCTAGATCAAATTGAGCAAGGTAGGCTCAAGTTTGAAGAAAAATCAATGAAAGTGGATAATGATCCTTTCAAGAATTAGGTTGGATATATCAAGCCACTTATTAACACTATTGATAGTGTTGGCAAGAGTGGTGTAGTAAATGTACCATGGCTAGTGTGGCATAGATAGATGGAACGGTAGCCGCCAATTGATGTAACATACTCAAAAATCAAGAAAACCCATCATTAATGCACAATGAGAATCCAACCATTAGTAGACATGTAACATTTTAAACTTTTAGAGAAGGGTTTTGAAGAAATGAACTTTGAATGTCCACCTTTAAAATGACAATTGTCAAAATATTTCGTTAATTACGAAAATTTGAAATCTAAAAGAATATAACATATAAATTATAACTTTATTGTGAAGTAATGTAAATACATAAAAATCCATTGGTGGGAGATATATTTAATATTTCTGAGTAACTGACATTAATAAAATTCGTCGGTTACGGACAAAGAAATATTGGTATAATTGTCTACCTATAAACAAAAGTTTTGCAACATATTTCAAAACTAAATTAAAAGATGAAAAATAACAATATTAATCTACCATTGCAAAAAAAGATATCATAATAGTAGTTTATTCAAAATCATGATTGTTTTTCTTAACTTCATTTAAATTTTAATGGAAAATAAAATTAATTGCCACAATTCCCACCGGGTCCTCCAAATTGGAGGACGTAACCAAAGTAGGGTCCTTGATCTCCATAGTATCTAACATCATAACACATGGGATTATCAGTGAAGGAATGGGTTTCATATACTTTAGCTCCATGAGTTTTTCTTTCATTATCTTGAATCGAAACTAGTTTAAAGTAACAAGCATGCCTAGGATTATCATCATGAGGAAAATGTCCAGACCCCATTTGAGGACTTTGAGTACCAGGATGAGTTCTTGTTCTTCCTCCCCACCCTACTTGATCAACTGAGCTCATGTTTGAGAACAATTTCGCTGGAAAATATCCAATAAATTTATTTTCTATACTTATCCACCAATTTTTGGTCACATGATCCTGAAAACATACACATAATTTTATGAAAAAAATATATATCATGCTTAGTGTTAATTGTGTCTACCATACAATATTAACTCTTTTTTCACTATATGAATTCAATTAAAAAAGTTTATTCAAGAAATCAAAATATATTAATCCCATATGAGGTAAATCTAATTTTATGTTTTTATTATAGTGAAAGTTATATACAACGATTATGACCTGAGAAATAGAAAAGGGAGACTCATAAATTGGTCCTCCATAATGAGAAACGGGGTCTAGGGGTACACCAAGATAAATTTCTTTGTTAGTTTGAACAAAACCTGCACATCGAATATTGTAGCATCCTGTCTTCTTGTAGTTGTCTGACTGTAAATTTTTAACACCATAACAAATTTTGAATAATGATATTAATATGATACATTAATTAATTCAAATTTATTTAGGATATATACTAAGGACTTAATTATATCCTTATACACGAAATTAAAGAGAAAAAAATATCCTTCACTAAGTAAGAAATATTTATTAAGGGAGTACATCTATAATTCATTTCTATAAACTAAGTATAAAAAAATGTAATGATATATTCTTACCGTCCATGAAGTATAATAATGGGTTGCATAATCACCATATAGTTGTGGAATCACCTGATAGCAGTGTATTGGATTAACTAGAAAATTCTTTTCTTTTTTCAAATTAATAGTAATTAATTAACACACATGCATGCACACATGTACGCATACACACATGCTAACATGCCTGCATGCATTACACATGCACAAACGTATGCACCAACACACACACACACGCACGCACGCACATACACAAAAACACCCACCCACACACACACGCACATATATCCACTCACTCAAACACAAGCACACACATGCACACACACTGTCACGCATATACACACACATGTAGACACACCCACACGCAAACACACACTCACGAACACATGCATACACACACACATACGTAAAAAATGCCAATTGTTAAAATTTCAACTCACATGCCATCCTAATGAGATTTTGTTAGTGGATTCTATGGGACCATTTTGAACCCATAAATGAGACATAGAGATTTGAAGC
>Ga0214543_1012230_pt1:2500-11554 | contig 11554 bp, 7 predicted proteins | sample CNSS2metaG_FD_160094 | JGI IMG/M metagenome (GOLD analysis project Ga0214543, IMG submission 160094) | Root nodule microbial communities from cowpea collected in UCLA plant growth center, Los Angeles, California, USA - CNSS2 | ecosystem: Host-associated > Plants > Roots > Nodule...
TGAGGTACTCATCAGAAGACGTAGAACACGGGGGACATGGTGCTGGGCATGTGTGTGAAATCAAAGGATATGAGTTCCTTTGGTGTGATTGAAATTATTTGATTTGTATGCATATTGTTTTATTTTGTTAGCTCACCCTATCTGCTTGTGTTTGGCGATGATCATGTATTGCGTTACACGTGAGCAGATGATGTTACAGGTGGATTTGGTGAGGCATAGAGCTGGAGCGGGGCTAGTCTGGGAAAAAAGTTTATCAGAGTTTTATTATTTATGTTTTAAATAAATTGTAATATTTTATATTATTAAAACTTTGATATTGATCATGGATTTTATATTTGAGTTATAGTATAGGTTTTGCGAATACTTATTAATGTTATAAAGTTTTAAATTTTTCTCGCGTTTTGGAAAAAAGATATTTCAATAAATGAGGTTTATTTATTATTTCTTTATTTTATCATTTATATTCATAATATCCGGTCAGAATGTTACATGACTTAACTAGAGATGGGTTTGGCTTCACACAATTAGAGATGGGTCTAACATGGCTTAGATAGAGGTGGGTCTAACTTGAGTTAACCTGAGGTGCACCTCACTCGTCTAGCCTAAGTTGTACTCAACTCGGCTAGATTTGGTCCCTACTCGACTTGATCTAAGGTAGAACTAACACAACATGAAGTGGGACCAACTTGACTTGGCCTAAGGTGGGACTAACGTGACTCGACCTGAGGTAGGTCTGGGTTGACTCTAATGTGGACCGAGTCAATTTAGCCAAAGGTAGGCCTAACTCTACAGAACCCAATATCGCCCTGTCACATTCTGTCAAACTTGGGTCTGACTAAATATGACTCAACTTGGCCTTAACACAAACTTAACTTGCCTCAGTTCAAGGAGATCCTTAATTGAATGAACTTAAGATGTGTTTGACTAAACAAAGCCAGAGGTTGGTTTGACTTCACCCGGGTTAATGTGTGCCCAATGTGGGCTTAACTTTTGATTTCAACGAATGTGAGTCTGACTCTACATGGCGTGATCTAGAGTTAACTCGATTTGGCTCGACATGGTTCAAACTTGACTTGACTCGATTTGATTAGACTCAATTAGGTCCTACTCAACTCAGTCTCAGGTGCATCTAACTCACCTTTACTTGAGGTGTGTCTAACTTGACTCGACCTTACCTTTATTGAACTCGGCTCAACCTTTTGTGGGTCTAACTAGACTGGGCCAAACATCACTAGTGCAATTTGTTGGTTTTACATCGCCTTATAGGCCTCGGTTATTGCAAAACCGAAGCCTATAAGGACGCGGTGACAATTTTGCAATTTTTCAAACTTTTTTCCTCGGGTCAAAAGTCAACCGAAGCCTATAAAGGCTTTTCTGCCTCGGTCAAAAGGCAACCGAAGCCTATAAGGCATCAGAGTTCTTCAAAATTTCAAAAATGCCATTGGCAGCAAAGTTTTTGGCCTCGGGTGGATTAGGACCGAGGCAGTATGCACTTTAGGCCTCAATTATTAATTGAACTGAGGCCATATATCTTATTTAGGTCCCCAAATCGTGAATTGCAACACTGTTCCTCTTCATCCCCAAATCAAACCTCTGTTGCGCGATTCAGAGCCATCACAACGTGTTGCGCATTTTGCTCATTGTAGGTGCCTGGTGGGGCGATTAGGGTTTCTATGAGCATCGAGATGATGTTTCAAGGTGCAAGTGATTTCAATGGTAGCTCGTGGTGAGGCTAAACTTGCGATGTAGGCACTGACACGTTCGTTCTCGCGACGACGATTTCTGATATGCTCGTGTTGCAGAGGTGGTGTGTTGCGAAATTCACGTCTATAATGGAGGTCTGCTGCTGTTCGTGTTTTGTTGCAAGTTGGTTGATTCCATGGTGGTTGAATGGACTGGCGCGAGGCTACGGTGGTCAAGAAATCTGTATGTGGTGGCAGCGTGAAGAAGATGGTCGCTAGAGTTCGAAAACTGCAGGTTGTGCTTTGGCTTCGGTTCGCACACCTGAGGCCAAAAGTTTTGCCCATTTTGACCTCGCCCTAATATGTCTCGGTTCTGGAACTGGGACAAAATATCAAAAACAACTTGTGCCAAAAGTCCTTACTACACTAGTGCATGTTCCTCACTCAACAATGTCCAATGTGAACTCAATTTAACTCAGCATGATGTGAACTCTATTAATCTTGGCTTGAGAAAGATGCAACATGACCTACCCAACCTTAACGATCTACTTGACCTGGGTTGACCCAACCATGTCTCTCTTAACTTGAGACAAACTTGTACGTATTAATCTATATGTTATCCTTAAAGTCTATCTTAACATGGATTGGCTAACCACGAATTAAGTTCAAAATAGTTAGCTCCCCAACTCAGATTTTGGTGAGCCAAAAATTTTTTCTGAGCCATGTTGGGAGTTGACTCACTTAAGGATATTTTGTTTTTAAAATGATTTCGTATATTTATTATATTCCAATCAAACTGAATTCACTCGCCTCATTATTTTAAAGCAGTACAACGAAAGTGTATAGATAATAGTTGAAAATTAAAATGTCAACCTACCTAACTTGGCAAACGAATAAATTAAACATCCAAATCATTCAAACATGGTTGAACATCATTCTAATATTTAAAAAGATCCAATTGTAAATCTATACAATTAAAAGTAGTAAATAATTATTATAAAAAACTTAAGAAAAATTGATAAAAAATAAAACTAATAAAGATTGCTCTTGGTGGATTGTGGGTCAATTCACTTTCAATCCGGTTCGAACACATCTAACTCGTGAATTAAATGAGTTAGGTTAAATTTAATCCACATTTATAAAAACTAATTATTTTGCCATTCAACTGCACTTGAACCCGTTGTAAACTGAATTGGCTCACTGATTGACATTCATTTTGACATATCTACTCATCTTGACCCATAAAACTTTTCTTACTATTGTGACCTCGTGAATTTTTTTTTTTTGTCTATAAAATTTGTTGTCTCCGACTTTGTGAGTTAGGATCAAGCACTCTTGATTAAACCAAATTGACACTATAATACAAGAGTCACATTGTTTTCAAGTAGAAAAGCTAAGAGCCAAATGGTAGACAATGGGTCCATATATTATCCGTAAACCAGATAGCGTGCAATATCATTCACTAAATAATCCATTAAAGAAGTGCAATTTATAGCCATTAGATTTCGAATACTGTTTCATGAATGACGGTGTTGACTTAGAAAACTTCAGCATAAGGAATTTTTATATAATAGATTAATCATTGTATCCCAAAGCAGTTTGCTGAGAGGTGGAATAGGTTCTTTAATTGCTGAAGATTAATCATATTCCTCAACAATTTCACCATATCAGGTTCGCTCTCTTTTTCGATAGTATGCAAATAAATTATATATCTAATCACTTGTTTATATTAGTTTCGAAGGAAATATAATTATCTTAATATTAAACAAAATCAGTTATTCATACCAGTATTAGACAAAATTACAATTATTTTGTTTTCTCTATTTAGTTCCAATGTTATTCGATTTCGATGCATATGAATATATTGTTGTTTGCACCAATTATTTTACCTGGAGAGGGTGGGTCTGTAATGAACATGGGGAGTTAGGCTGGTACTAACTTATTCGTTGGAGTACAAAATTGAATTCAGATTTTTTTTTCTTCTTCTTTAAGTGGGTTGATTTTTGTTCGGCGTGTTGTTTGAAGTGAAGTGTCTAATTCTGCTTTGGTATCAAATGAATTATCCTCAATATTTGAACCATATATTTTGTGGTTGATAATGCCAATTATAACCAACTTCTTATGACTTCTTTTATCAGTATTGTATATTGACCGGTGCATATTTGATGATACTTTTAATAAATAGCGGGATATTTTCTCTTATGTTTTATATCAATTTTAAAAATATTTCTTATATCAATTATGTTTAAGAATGCTTATAAAAATAAATATTTATAACTACTAATTACTCCACCTTTAAAACTTTTTTTCTAAAACTCAAAATCCTAAATCCTAATATTCCAATAAGTTATTTTATCAGTTTCCATGTTACAGAGTTTTAACAAAATGAAAGGAAAATCAAAAGATTTAGCGATTGAAATAGAACGCTTAGAGACAGAATGGATCGAGATGCTTCAAAATGTGAAATCTCCACAAACGGATGAATTCTATATGCAATGCATTTATAGAGTACCACCAAATATTCGTGAAAGTAATCCCAAAGCCTACACACCTCAAATTCTTTCAATTGGTCCTTATCATCACAAAACGTGTTCTCTTAGTAAGAAAGACAATAATTTTGAGGCAATGGAAGAACTTAAACTGAAATATCTCAAGGGATTCCTAGATCGAACAGGACTACCTATGAGAGAATTTGTTGTCAAGATTAAAGAGATGGAAGAAAGCAATATTATTCGAAGTTGTTATGCAGACACTATCAAATGTAATAGTGATGATTTCTTGAAGATGATTTTACTTGATGCTTGCTTCATAATTGAGCTTTTTCTAAGATGGAATAATAACAGTGAATGGAAGGGAAAAGATCCTCTAATGCTAAACCCATGGATGCTAACCTATGTTGACCTTGACTTGTTGCTACTGGAAAATCAACTTCCTTTCTGTGTCCTTGAAAAGCTTCACAACCTCACTGGTATGGATGAGAAATTTCTTGACATTACTTTCAGCTATTTTGGGAATAGACTTTTCGGAAACGTGTGTCCGGGAGAGAGTCCAAAACACTTCAATGATTTGTTAAGAACTTCTATAATATCATCATCAAAGCTTGGTCTTGGAAAACCAGAAGAATGCAAACAAATTATTAAACATGTATACAGTGCAAGCCAACTCATGGAGGCAGGTCTTGAGTTCAAGCTCAGTCCAAATAAAAGCTTACTTGACTTGACCTATTCTAAATATGGAGTGTTGAGCATGCCAAGCTTGGATATACATGACAATTCTGAAGTTTTGTTCAGGAATATTATGCAATATGAACATTGCCACTTTTCTGCTACAAGCATCGTTACTCAATATCTAGCGATTCTAGATTTTCTTATCAATACTGAAAAAGATGTGAATATACTTGTTGATAAGAAAATTATTGTGAATTGGACTGGTGATGCTAATAAAGTGGCTACAATGATTAATGATCTGAGCTCTCAACTTCACATGCCATTTTTCAATTCCCACTATTTCTCCCTCTGCAATAACTTGAATGATTTCTATGAAAACCCTTGTAACAAGTATAAGGCTATCTTCATACACGACTACTTCAACACGCCTTGGAAAATAGCATCTACTACTGCTGCAATTATGCTACTTTTCCTCACATTTATTCAGACTGTATGTTCAATTGTTTCACTTTTTCGTGGTAAGAAATCATAATATATCAATACTTCAAAATATATAATGTTATGAAATGAGTTACAAGTGATAAAATTAGCTATGTTGAATCTGCAGGTAATTAATGGGATTGATGGTTAAGGGAAGAAGACGTTGATGATTGTATTTTATTGTCTCAGTTGTATTTGTAAGAGAACCTTATGAGGTGATTTACTTTGCTGTTGCTTTTCTTTCATAAAAACAAATATTCAACCTGTTTTCTAATTTTTCTACTTTGTGCTTGACTTTAACTACCTTTTATTCAGCAAGTCATTTTTTTACGAGCTGTTATAAATATTTTTAAACATAACAAAAGCATCTTCACTTTTATGATAATTATTCAAATATAATATTATTTATTTTTTTCAGAAGAGCTCAATTATTTTACAAAATAATTACATTAACTTAACTTTCCAAAAACTAAAAAACAAAAGTTTCCATTAGTCAACCTCCTTTAAGTTTCCACACAAATTTAACTACTTGACTAAACCAAGACATTCTTGTCGTGTACCTTGTATTTCCTTTCATGGGCTTTTCGTAATGATTTTCACAGCATAAAATAGAATTAACACTATTATTAAGACATTTAATCTTCCACCAAACTCGTTAATCAAGGTTGACCATCCTCTATGCAGTGTACAACTTTCCCTATCCTCCAACCAAATCAAACCAACCTCGTATTAGGTTTGCACAAGCTTTTCTCCTTTATATCTATTTGTGAGGAGTTTAAAGGTAACAGCTTGAAGATTTTGGAAAATGAAGACATTTAAGATGAAGGAAACAGAGTATAAGGTATTAGGAAAATTCGTATTATGATTCATGGGATAGATTTCTGCTACCAAAACATTTCCAGCATTTTATTTACACTGAAGAGGATTAAAAGTATTAAAGAGATGATTAGAGTACCCAACAAGAAGACAAGAAATAAATTAGTGTCAGGTTTTACAGAGGAGGTTTCACTGGAGAGAACAACACCAATGAGATCTGAGCCTAATCACATAAGACACTGACACCACTCTCAACCCAAAATCTTAAGACGATGGGTTTATGGGCCTTGATCCTTATATGATGCTCTACTTTTTCAAAATTCTGGTTAATGTGGGACTTAGACTCACACTTGGATTCCTAACAATTAGGAGAAATATAGGAGTCCGTCCAACTGGGTCTAACTATAGTCAGGTTTAGGTTCGATTTAGATAGACCAAGTTAGGTCAAGTTAAATTGAACATGTATTTGACCTGAGTAAGATTGTTTTCCTCTTGCTTTATTAAGTCGATCCCACGCTAAGTTAATTAGCAAAATAGGTTTATTCTAAATTTAATGTAATTTAAATTTAATTAAAAAAATTTAAATAAATTTGATCTAGTAAAAATAAATATGAATTATAGTTAAAATATATTTATTTGGATTTATATTAAATTTTGAAAAATCCAAACCAAAATCATATAAGCCCTTGTCAAAATTAACTTGTGAGCTCCGTTAAATCAAAACTAATAATAATTTTCAATCCATATTCACACATACTCATTGATTAAGGTTTTCCTATGCTAACGACATAGGTAATGAAGAAGGAGGTTCCACGACGTTATGTAATGGAAAAACTGACATGGGATCTTCGATTTTGATATCCTCTTTAATATTTCCTTCCTCGTACACACATATTAGGCTCCAACCGACTTTCTATACCAATGCTCCTTGTTGTGTTCCCATTTCTACTGTTTCTTCGCATAGGGAAGTCCAACTCAAATACAATCTCAGCTTTATTCCACTCTTGCTCTAAAAACTCCTCCTCCACTTTGCCTTCCAAATCACACCAGAGAATTGTGTCCCACCCTCTTAGTATTAAATTGCTCAGAGCACTAAATTGCAGAGTATCATTAATGAATACTTTGAACTTCAAATTCATAATTTTCAACGAAGGCAATAATATTGAACAACAGAGCTACATCTTAGGAAATTTGCTTCGAAAAGAGAAATGCATCAATGATTCCTGTGAAAATTGATAATATTTTAAGGTTGTGAAAAGAATATAGTTGTTGAGATAGAGAAAATGTTGAGATAGTAGAATGTAAAAGTAGTAGTTGAAAATAGTATATTTTGTAGTAGCGTACAAATAGTAGTGTACATGGGTATTTATAAACCCATAGATTATTCTAGAAAATGCTAGCCACAAAATGCTCTCGATTTTTACCTATGTAGACTGATATGGATTCTGTTTTTGATTTTTTCCTCCTATCCTAGGCTTTTCTACAATATTCTACAATTTGCATTACACTTTAATACTTTTATCTTTATTGTTCCAGAATTTTCATTACACTTCAATACTCCTCCTTGATTCAAATTCGATAACTCCAAGCATAGTGTACAATAGTTCAAACCTTGGTTTTGGTAACGCTTTTTGTGAAAATATCTACTGTTTGGAATTTTGTCGTGTGACTGGAGTAAATGTTTTATTGTAGTCGATTCTTGGTTGTTGTTTGAGTAGGCTTTAGCGACCAATCTTCCATTGTGCTTTTGTATGGTACCATCGTGGTTTAACTTTGTCTTGAAGACCCGTCTAACTCCGATGATATCTTTCTATCTTTTGGACAATCTACTAGCTTCCAAGTGTTGTTTTTCTCTATTGTCTTTATCTCTTCCTCTATTATTCTTCTTGTTTTGCGGTCGCTTAAAACTTGCAGGCTCTAGTATGGCCAAGTTGTAAGATTCATATATGTCTCTCAAATATCTGACTCATCTCCGAATAGATTAAGGTGATGATTCTTTTTTATCTTCAATTGATGTTGTAGTTGTAGGAGATTCTAGAGCATGTATATTGTTACCTTTTTGGCTTGTAGTGGGTTGATTTATGGGCATGTATATTGTATTCCTCTCTATTCGCTCTTCTTCCCAATTCTAAGTAGTGCTTTCATCTACTTCAAGGTCTCTACCGATAGTTAGCTTTTTTATCTGAAGATTGTAGCCTTTTGATTGTGTGTTGTATCTCAAAAAGATACCTCGTATGGTCTTGTTTCCCACTATATGGTGTTGTTTCCCAACCGAACTTTAACATTGACAGATTTATTAATGTCTTTGATCTTTGGCCATGTGATTTGTAACAATTTTGGCAAGCGTACCAAATCATTCAACTAAAATGGAAAGTCCATATATATATCGTAATCCCAATAGACTTGCATTGTTTAGAAAAATTATATTCATTTACTATATGATAAAGACTTCACTAGGGTTAGATTTCATGCATCTAATCAATATGAAAACACTAACAATTTATTTCTAAATCTTAACCCTAGATTTCACACCATTATATAGTAAGTCCTACTGTCTTAGCGACAAATCTAAACTTTAATAAGAACCCTAATTAATATATATATATATATATATAAGACATTTCCTTGTTGAAAGTTTGTATTAAGCCTTAAGTTTGGATGTCAAGAATGACTAATTGTGTACTCTATGTCTAGATGCACAATTAATTAGTTTTTTATTCTAGTTTAGGTTCTAATATCGTGTCCAATAATTAGGAACAAGGCAATAAAGGAAAGAATAAATGAGAGAAAAATAGACACAGAGAATTTAACGTGGTTCAGCGTACAATGTGTATGCCTACGTCCACGACTACACTAGGAAGTATTTGTATTTCTGGTGTATCTTAAAGCTTTACATAGAGTCTCTTATA
>Ga0214543_1012231_pt1:0-10000 | contig 11553 bp, 6 predicted proteins | sample CNSS2metaG_FD_160094 | JGI IMG/M metagenome (GOLD analysis project Ga0214543, IMG submission 160094) | Root nodule microbial communities from cowpea collected in UCLA plant growth center, Los Angeles, California, USA - CNSS2 | ecosystem: Host-associated > Plants > Roots > Nodule | place...
TGGGCGGGTATATATATATCCCCATCCCCATCCCCATCCCCAGTTGAAAATTTCGGGTATTACCCATACCCATACCCATACCCAGTCAAAGCGGGGATTCCCCGTCAAAACGGGGACGGGTTCGGGTTATACCCACGGGCACGGGTTTATTTGCCATCTCTAGTCATAATACATGTCTCCCCCATATCCTCGTCCCCGTTTAAATTATTAAAATATTCATAGTCAATTATGTAAATTTATGTAATTACACACTTACTATTTTTTATTTTTTCTAATTATTTGGTTTGTCATAAAATTCATTCACATCTCTAATATATTTCTCATCTTATCATAACCTTTATGTAATTACGTTTGAATGATGTGTGTCAATTAAATATTTTTTGTCTCACATTTGAATATTTCTATTCTTTTTTAATATTTTTATTTATTGTATATTTTTCTTTCACATTAGAATGTTTAACACTCTCAATTTAAGTGTTCAATAGCATAAACCTTTCATTTACTAGGTAATATAAAAAAAATTATCTTCTTTACTTTATTATTATTAATTTTTGTTTCATTAGAAGAACTATTTTATTTCGATAAAATAATTTTCGTTATTTCTCAACCATTGACTATATTGATATTTGAAAAATTTTCTTAGATCTCTAAAGTATTTCTCATTTTATCATACCCTTAATTATACATTTATTTTCCTTGGTGTGATTTTATTCAATTGTCTTTCAAATTGTTTCTAAGACACATATTTGATAATTTTTTAATATTTTTATTTCTTGTTTATATGTAGAATACCATTTTTTATATATTTTACATAATTAATTTTTATTTTCTAACTCATTATCATACCGTAATTTTGTCACTATAATTGTATAAATAAATTTTATTTACTATAATATAAAAATTTAATGTAATTGCCATGAATTCCTTTTTATCACCATCCAACGTGTATTAATATTTAAAAGATACAAGATTTATGTTAAAATTTTTATTATCAATAGTTTAATATTTGTTCTTTGCTTGATTTTGATCAAATGATGTATTATAACTTTTATTAGTGTATAAATAAGAGATTCATTAGAATTTAAAAAATTGAAGTAAACAAACTTTTAAAATATATTTTAATTTGAATAATTGTTTTCCTTTTATATTTAAAAAAAAATTTAAATTTTTTCAAGTAGGTTTCATTAATGTTTGCAAATTTAATAAATGTTTTAATTCTCATAAAATTTTATTTGGTATTCTAACGTGAAATGTATACAATTATAATTTCTTTCTAAATATTTGATATCGAAGAAACAACCTCCTCCTAATATTGAATACTTGATAATATTATGTCCTTTATTGTATTTTTTTATTTTATAAAAATTAATTATTTAATATTGAAAATTAAGAGAGCGGATATGAGTATGAGTACAAGTATATACCCATTACTCGGTGTGGATGAGAATGAAACAAAAGTTTAATACCCGTTGGATTTGGGTATGTGGATAAGAATAATTTCTTTTTTGATGGAGATGACTATGGGTACATGTTCTCCTTTTAAGGGAGAAGATTAAACTTTTGCCCTAATAAGAGGAATGGGCTTGTGCTATCTTCTTCTTCTCCTTCGTAGTTTCTTGTTGATCCCTGAAGAGGTAGTGGTTGATGAATTCTACAATGTCTCGTAATGAGAGTTGTTTATATTCTTCGTGGGGTACATAAAAGCACAACGTCTCCTCCCATGGTGGTTCGTATAAGGGCTTCGGTGGAACACCAATTTGCTACTGTGGGGAGTTTGTAGCGTTGAGAGCAATTAAAACACATAAAATACACTGACCCAACACACAAAATTCATCACAATCTTGAAACACTTGTAAAACCCTAAAATCGCCACAAAAATCAGTATCAGACCAATATTCAACACATACACACCTTTGGTTCACAATCTAACCCACGTCGTTATCAATGACAACTTCAGACTTGATTTTCACTTAGGAATGACAGTGAAACCCCAAATCGCCTCCTCGTTATGTTTTTCTCAAATTTGTTCTTCTCGTTGTCTCCTATCAATTACACAAAGCCCCTTCTCCAATTAAATTTTTCTTATTTAATTTACATAACAATTTAGAAGACATCACCATTTAGACGACATCAGAAAAAGAACTTGATTGATACACATTAAAGAATTTGGAGACCAAATTGACACTTTTTAAAAAAATAAGTAAGAATTTAAAAAGTATATGAGTAATTAATTTTTTTTTACGAATATTTAAATCTCGTTCAATACTTCATTCCTAATTAAAAGAGTTTAGCATGAGACTAAAGTGGCAACTTATACTTTTTAATATTATTTATTGTTATGTTTGTTTTGTCTTTTACTGGAATAATTTAGTTGTGTGTGGGAAGAAATCTCTCGATCAATATATGTTACAAGAGTGTTGCACTTAAAGAATTAAAATTGCAGGAGTATCTTCTAAAATATAAAACCCATATTAATACATCTAAATTGGAAATGCTGTTACTGTTTCAAAACTATTCTTATGAGTATTTTAACATAATTCTGTCTGGTGTGAAAACAACAGGCAATGCCTTTGAGCAAGGGGCTTGTATTGTGGCTGTTGGAAATGGAGATAGTGGAAGAAACAACAACCAAGGCTAATTCGGCTTCTTTCTCTCCTTCCATTAGACATTTCACTGAGACAACTTAACCATCAAATTTCAGTGTGGTAACAGAATAAATGGTGGAAGAAAATGATTACAAAACGAAAACAGCAACTTAATGCTACTATTAGGCAAGTCTCCACTTCATCATGGTTAGCTTCGATCAAAAACCTGAAGTCAAAAGTGTGCAATCCAATGTAATCAACCTGTGATAATGGACTGACGTGGATGCCAATTAATATGTTCACAATTTCGCTTTTCCTTTAGTAGACCCTGATTTTTTTATTTATTTTTTACTTTGAAAAAAATTGAGCTTTTCGGCTAAATGATTAATCAATGAGTGAAACAAACGCCGTCCAAGTTTAGTTTCAGGAATTTGTCTGTACAAAATATGGTAATTTGCTTTTTAAACAGAACCAGACTGCACAAAAAGTTTGCAGCTAGACCATTTTCTGATACATAACAGTGCAAATCTCGAACTAAGGAGCCGCAAAACCATGCGATTGATGGAGGAGATTTATGGAAGATTTCGCTCACATAATTTACTTTTGAACTCTAGGATTCTTACTGATATTACATTACATTATCGGATGAGTGTGAATTCAAGTTATAAAGAATGCAAGAAAAGACATACAACAAAAGACATGAGTAAAATAGTTCAGATATCACTCTTATTATTCCCAACAAAGTTATTTAAGTTACAAACATGGTAAAGAAAAAACATAAAAAGGTTGGGTTGTGGCAACACTCGCAACACGAAACAATCGATCATAAATAACTCACAAAAATTACAGAGTGGACTAATCAAATAAAAAAAAATGGCTACAGGAGTGTAGGGTGTTTCGTTTTACTACAAAACATAGACAAGAAGGAGAACAAAGTGAACAACAACGAAAAGATTACTCCAAAGCAAGCCTTGCAAAGTGCTCCTGGGCGCTCCTGAACCAGAACCAGAACCACTAGATCCTCCTGAAGGACCCGGTGGCACTATTTGAACACAATCAGAAACAATCAAACATGTCATTAGCTGTGTCAGTAAAGTCACATTTACATATACATATATGAAGCAATTTTGTCTGAGGATTTTGAGAGAAACAAGAAATCGAAGTGATTATTGGGTCTAACCTGCACAAGTGTTCTGCGTTACAAGTTCTGCTGAGATATTGTTGAATGTAAAACCAGTATAGGCACAGACTGTGCGGTTGCAGGAATCTGTAGAGGAAGTGGTGTTGCCAATGAAGACGTTGCTTGAGCATTGCGCAGAAGGGCAAATGGACCAGTTGGTAGGTTTGAGGTGGGATTGTTCGCATTGTAATCTAAATACAAATCCAACATAACAAATCACATCACAAATCAAAGGTACATAAAAGTATTAACATAATATGTGAACACTAAATGGGGTTACTCACATGTAGTTGTTGCTGGGGTCACAACTGCATTTCACGCATTCGTTTGCAGTATAGGCGTAAGAAGAATTTGCAACAAGCAATGGATAGTCCAAGGAATCATTTTTCACACTCGACGAACAAGCTGTCACAACCACCAAATTCAATAACCCAAACATTTATTCCACAGATATGAGTGGATAAAGTTGGAAGACTCAGGTCAACTAATATAACATAATTTATGATATATAAAATAAGTACAAATTCTATATTATAAATCAATTTTACAAGATTAAGTTAAATTTTAAATTTATATTTCTAATATAATATTAAAATAATGGATTAAAATATATTTTAACGGAGTTTATTGTTTAATGAATCTAAATCTCACAACAATATTTTCAATAAAAAGACTATTTTCAATAAATTACACTAGGGACTTCTGTTGACTTGATGAATGAGAGGGACAAGGTACACGACAACACATAAATCTGGGACCAGGAGGTAGCGTAGACATGTTGTCTTTGTGTAAAATAGAGATAACGTGTAATGAGATTTGAATTTAAAATTCTGTACACCAATAAATTATCCAACTTAATTATACTTACATAGATTGGATCAATCCTAATAGATTACCATCATCCAGATACTAAAGAAAAACAATTTTACTTTTCGTATGTCTAATTTACATAATAATTCATTTGTTTTATCGCTTTAAATCGAAACCTAGGAAGTGGATCTCTGCATAATAGTTTTCTAACAAAAAGTTGTTTGCATAAAAAAGTAACAGAGATGTTTGAAAAAAATATATAAATATAAGAAAATAACAGTTAAATATATTTAGCTCTTTTATAAACTAAAATAAATTTATACCTTTAATTTTAGAGAAACGAACTGAAAAGTAGTTTTATAAAAATTAAGTTCAGGGGATTAATTTTAAAACTATACAGGTACTAAACTTATGTTTTTAGTTGAAAGAGTTCGATGGACTTGGCTTTGATTGTTGAAAACAAAATCGAGTAATAACTTAAATTTGACAAAAAACAATTATTTTTTGTCCTTACTACAGTCTTCTATTTTTCTACACATTTTAGATAAATTAATAATTTGTTTTCTTCTCATTAAATATTATAAAAATGTGTTTTTCTAAAAATGATTAAATTTGATATTAATATCATACATATAATTAAAATGATATTCTTGAAAAATACTTCCAGTTCCTAAATAACAAATTTAATATCGCATATTTTTAAATATTACTAACTAAAATAATTTTTTTTAAAAGTGCTTTTAGTTTTTAAATAATAATTTTAAGAAATTAAAATCATATATTTTAAAGTGAAAAAAAAAACTAAGTAACTTTTAAAAAATAAAAAAGTAAAATCATATCATAGTTAGTGAGTAGAAACGGAGTATATTTGGATTGGATCAACAAATCTTTCATTTTCAATTGATGTATCCCTAATTATCATAGATTGCGATTGGGAATGCGTTTGCATATGATGGAATCGAAAGAGAAAAGCGATGAAAGTGGTAGGTTACCTCGAAGAGGAACATCAAGAATCTGACCGGCCTGAAGCGTTTTGGGGTCGGAAATGCCATTGAGATTGAGGAGGATCTGCTCAGTGGTGCCAAATTGCTCAGCAATTCCCTCCACCGTGCTCTGTGGCACTACCAGGTGCGCAAAGTGCACCACTCTGCTCCCATCCACCACATCGCAGCTACACGGCAGCGGAATATAAAGCGTGTCCCCGGTGGTGATGTTATTCTCGTCCGGTAACTTATTCGCCGCCGTGATCTGCGGATACTTCACCAAACCCCCAAACGTCGTCGTCGCTATGTCGTACAGCGTGTCCCCCTTTTTTATCTTATAAAGCGGAACCCCGTCCGAGAGTCCCGTCCTGTTGCTGCACCTGCACGGGAACGGCACCTTCACAACCTCGTTGGCCTCCACCACGTGGCTCTTTGTGGTGTTGCTCGGGAGGTTGTTGGCGCCTAGGATATCCACAAGTTTCTTCACGTTGAACAGGGTTTGGATGTGGCCAAGGGTGGTGCCGTTCGTGTGAGAGTACCCTATGAGGGCCCCACACCTGGAGTTGTTCGCGCTGTTGCACACGAATTTCGCCTCCGGTTGGGCCTCTACGCTCGCCACCGCCGCGATTGCAAGCACCGCTACAACCCTCGCCATCCAAACAAACCCCATTTTCTTCTACTGTGGCTCAAGGAGAGGGTTTTCCAAACTTTATAAAGATAAGGTACGAGCTGAATTATGCGTCTATGACTTTCTATTTGGGTTGGGTCTTGGTTTCATATGTGTGATGTGGTTTGAACATAAGTGCTGTGTGGGAAGAAAGTTTTTCTAACTAATAAAATATTGAGGTAATGCATAAAATAGGTAGGATGAGGCAATTAATTTGAAGTCTTTTAGGGATATTGTAGCTGTGAAAAATAGAAATTATTTGAATTGTGGTGTTGAATTTTCTTCTGTCCTAAGTGGGAACAATTGTGGATAGATCCTGGAAACTGCACTTCTCACTTCCTCACCCAACACTGCGTCACAGTGTTGTTACTATGACTTTTGTTCTTCAGCGCTTACTATTCAGTTCGTGCGTGAAGTTAAAGTTAATTGAAGCGTTTAACATTTATTTGATTCTTTAAGAAAACAATAGTTGTACTAAGTATGAAGGCATGTTAGCTTTAGAAAAGTCAAAATCAAGCATTGTGTGGCCACATGGGGTTGACTCAGAGTCCTTGTGATTTTTCAATTCGTTGTGGAGTCTAAATTTTTGACAAATTTTGCAGTGTGGAAATGAGAATCGAAGGACAAATGGTATTTCCTGTTGCAAAGATAGTTTAGAAATATAATTAGAAATTAAAATGGATTTGCAATGGTGACATAATTATTTATTTGTGTATATTGAGATTTGGACTATTCAACTCTTGTCTAGAAAAATATTGAACAGAAAGGGACGTGAGTGGAGTTATCTGCTACGCAAACGCGCGTTTCCAGTTTCCCTTGTCAGGAAGTCGCCTAAGATGAAAGAATGAAAACGACAGAAACACAAAGAAACAAGGAAAGTTAGTATGAAACCAGAATCTCTGGTGCCAGACTTTATGGTGGGTTCTGTTGTGTCCAGTACGTTCATTTTTAATTTAATGGTATATCTCATTTTTTAAATTTTAAGTACATTTTTATTGATGAAAGTTTAAAATATCAAATTAGAAATATGAATATTTTATGTTTTTAATATATATATATATATATATATATTTGATAGTGAAAATACAAATATTAGTTTGTGCCATTAATTAAAAATACAAATACTAACAATACAAAACTAAAATTCGTTGTTATGATCACTAAAATGTTCTCGTAGATGTTTTCATAAATTCACATGAAGTTGTTGGCGAAAATATGTAATATGTTCCTATGTAAGCCACGAGGAGCACCGTGAGATACTTCAATATTTGAACTTCCATTGTGAATATGACTATAATTAACATTAGAGCTACTTGTATGTTTCAATAGTCAAGCTATGCAATATAATACACGTCTTGATGTTCTTTGTGTATATGTTAATTATGTGACATATAATTTCAAGTCAATTTTTTAGCACACTAACTGTTCTTTCATCATTTCTTTAACTCCTTAATATTTTGTAACTAACTTTCTTTTTCTCCATGTAATATTGCGACGGTTTTGGCAAATGTTGACCAATTTGTACTAGGTGATTAATTTCGTTATTCTTTTGCTCTTTCAAGTACTCATTGTGGAATATGTTTTTAAATAATCATTTACAAAAGCTTCTAACTGTTGAATTAATACATTCACCAATTTGGACATACTTACCAATAGTGCCAACAAGTGATTTGTATGCTAACATACAAATTGGTTGTAATGGGGATAGATCATGATTACCAAGAGCATCCACAATTCAAAGGAATAATTGTTCTCGCATTGAGAACCTTTACAGAAACTTGTGTATATAATTTTATTTTTGTTTTGAGAAATAGTCATTAACCAAGTGAGTGTGGTCGTCTCCACAATTGCAATTTATGATTCTCTTTTTTCATCTAAACTACTTATTGTTGAACCTTGACTAAGTATTTCATAAGTATTTCATGATTTCTTCTTCAATGTTATCTTCAAGTGTTTCTTGAACAATTTGAGCCCAAAGTGCATCGAAGTTAGAATGTGATTCCATTTGATAAGTGAATGGTGATAAAATTAAAAAGATTGAAGATATAAAAATATGCATACCTTTTGGAATTAAATAGTATTAGAATCAATAAATAACTTTATAACAACTTGTTTCACAATCACTAGTTTTAGAACTATTAGTTTTTCAACAACTAATTCACAACTATTTTTACAATAGTTACTTTTATTCATAACCACTTAATGAAAAATAATAACCAACTTAACACGTATTGATGAATAATTAAATTCACGTCATAAGATAAACTCTATCAAAGAGTAAATATATCCAAGATTAATAAAAGAAGAAAAAGATAAAAAACAATATGAGAATGAGATATGTATAAAAGGAACGTCTATTTATAGTCTATTTATAGGTGTAGATGGGTTTATAAAATCCAACTTTACATGCCAATGTTCTCCAATGACTTTTGGAACTGTCAATGTAATGTATCTCCTTACTTGTGGAAATAACTTCTACTTTATGTGTGATTTCGCAAGAAGTAGACATTGTTGCAAATGATCGCATTGCAAAGAAAGGGAGGCGCATTCAAAGCGTGTTCTATTGCAACAAGGAAATACATTTTGTAATATATATAAATGTAGCTTATTTTACAACAATCCTTCACATATTTTAAAAGATAAGGAAAGAAAAAAGAAAAATCTTGGGTCTCATATAAGATGTAATGCATCAGAGTTAATATAACAAGCTATACGAACTCGTCCTAGATTAAGAAACTACACAGTGTAGTTTGTATAACAAGCTATATGAACTAAAGACACTTAATGTATTTTAGCAGTTTATCAACCAAATACACCCTCACAATCCTTGTTGTTATTGTTGTGTTGCGCTTACTAGGCCATGTGCATGCCCGATATTCATGAGTGCTCTAGAGTCTTGCCAATATCTCATGCAAGTGTCCCACTCGATACTTATATAGGTGATTTCATCAAGTGTATATTGCAAATCATACACCACTCGTAAGGGATATGAAAATTATTAAAAACTTTGTTTAGACAAAATTCTTACCCTACATAGAATTTAATTACAAAATTTAACCTCTCAATAATGCAATGTCTAGCACACACACCATAGGAATGAACATAATTGACTTGAAATCATATTAGTGCTATAAGAACTAACAAGTGACTTGTTTATGTTATAAAAATATAGAGTATTGCAAAATCTCTTTTCTCCTATATATTTACTGAAGTTTCACTTTTCCTTTACTATGTTGGGGTCAACGTCAGAAGCTAACGGTATATGTTATTCCTCATTCACAAAAGTGGCGAGATTTGCTCCTCATTTTGTTTTGTGAATATATGTTGGTTGGTTGCAGTTTTTTAGATATTGATAGAAGTGGTTTGTGACCCATACTCCTTGATAAATACCATAAAAGTTCCTTCTCTAAAATGGTAATCCCTCTTCGAAACACAGAGTATATAGGAGTTACATATCTCATCTTTTCTTCACTACACTATTATTTTCTTTAATCTTGGATTTATATTTACTCTTTAACATAATTGTTCTTGCTAGTTCTGAATCCTTAAAGATATCCAAGACGTTCCTATTGTATCCTGGCAAATTTACGCCTATACAACGGATAAATCCTTAAGGGCAGTGATCATTCACATCTCAAGAAACTTATTTTTTTGTGTTCTTGTCATTTTTATCAACAATCTTAAGGATTTACCAGAAAAAATCAAGGAATTATAGGATGGAAGAAGGTTTATACGAATGAGTATGATAATATACCCGTTACCCGATGGAGAAGAG
>Ga0214543_1012234_pt1 | contig 11548 bp, 8 predicted proteins | sample CNSS2metaG_FD_160094 | JGI IMG/M metagenome (GOLD analysis project Ga0214543, IMG submission 160094) | Root nodule microbial communities from cowpea collected in UCLA plant growth center, Los Angeles, California, USA - CNSS2 | ecosystem: Host-associated > Plants > Roots > Nodule | place: USA...
ATTGCAAGCAAGAGCCTACAAACTTGCCTTCCACTCTTCCATGCTTCCTCCATCATTTCCGCTACACTTGGAGCTTCATGTCTCCACCAAGCTCCATCAAAAATGTTTTTTTTTTTTTGTGAAAAGTGTAACAAACATGTCATTAAGGTTACACCTAGGTAATACTATTAATCTTCAGAATTCTGATTTTATTAATATACAAATATCAATAAATGAATAATCTTCATAATGTTTATTTTTAGGTATAAACTTAGACTTCGTGTAATTGATGCTACAGATTCTACAACTTTTGTTGTATTTGATCGTGATGCAAGTGCAATGTTGAAGAAATCATGCTCTGATATTCTTGACTTACAAGACAAGGTTAAGTTTCCAATGTAGTCAAAGAAATTCTTAATCAATATTTTCCTATTCAATATTCTGGACTTCTTTTCGAATTATTTAAATCATGATGGTTATCTACCCTAATGCTTTTTCATTAAGTTAAATCATTTGTATTTCTACTTCTTTTAATAGAACACTATTGCTGGAAACTTGCCTAAAGAGTTTGAAGTCCTCATTGATAAGACCTATCTGTTCAAAGTTGAGTGCAATAATGATTATAATAGCAAATTTGATAAATCAGTCAAAGTTAAAAAAGTGTGCATGGATGAAAAAGTCATTGAAAGCTTTACTGATGTTGAAGTTAAGTCTTTGGTAAGATCTGATTTATTTGTTTTTATTTCTTATTATATATATATATATATATATATATATATATATATATATATATATATATATATATTAATTATACTCTTATTGTACTTCAATATCTTTTTTAGGATATATACTCTGCAAATGAATAAGAAAGCAAACTTAAGCAGCTAACAAATGAGATCTCATCTGATACCATTGCAGAGGTATGTGAAGATTAGAACTTTACTTTTTTTCTAAAACTTTGTATATGCTAACTTTTTCAAGTTTATTTTTAGGATTTGCTGATTAAATTGACTGAAGAATCAAATGATGTTGAGACTCTAAGTGATCATTTGAGCATTATAGGATCAAGCCATGTTGATCAAGCCATGTTTCTACAAAGGAAGCATTGATCAATAAATCGGTAATTGATGTTGAAATTGATGAGTTAACCCATAAAGAATCATCTCATCTGGACAATCTTATCTTTGAGTTGGCTACCCAAGTACCTGTCCCGGCACTTAAAAGACAGAATCGATCTTTGGTTCAAGAAAATGAGAAGATCCCAGTGAAGATGTTGAAGAAGAACATCAAGATTGAAAAGCGATTTCTGTTATTTTAATCTCAAAATAGTACCAGACTTTATTTGTGTTTTTATGTTGGTTATATTATTTTTTTGGAAAACATTTGTTGCTTTTAACTGCATGTACTCATGACCAATATGTTTTGTTGTTCTTAAGTTGTTATTATTTTGAAAACATTCACTTGAAGTTTCTGTTTATTTAATTATGAACTATATGAGCTATTGCTCAACATGAATTCCTACTTATTTTTGCAGTCACAATTTGCTAGCTGAATCAAAGTGTGTTGATATTATTTTATATTGTCAACACCATAATCATGCTAGCTACATCAAAGGAATTTGCTTCCATTTATTGTCTGTGTATTGTATTTTAAAAGATTGTAGTCTTTCAGTATAAGGGTACATTTCAATATTATCAATCAATTATTCGTAAAAATATATTTCATGTTACATACAAATAGTATTAACTTTTGTTATCTGTGTTGATTTTTAAACATCAGTATATGTTGCTAGTTGAATATGAAAGTGTTGATATTATTTTTTTTTTGTCAACTACATTATCATGCTATCTACATCAAAAGGAGTAACTTTTGATCTACTTGAAGATTTTTTAACTACATTATTTGTTGCCCAACATATATAACTTATTTCATGTTTTCAAAACCATGCTAGCTACATCAAATATATTCTACTCCTTTAAAGAACAAAATTTATTTATATTCATTGTCTGAATGTTTATTTAAATTTTAATAAATTCATAATATATCTATTTTAAAATATAGCTTTTTGTTTAGGTTGTCTACACAAATACACAAATTATTAAAATTTGAAAATTTATTTTTAAAATGAATTTATTTTTAATCAACCAACCCGTCAACCTACATTCATTTCCATCTAAAGAACCAAAGTTTATTATTTAAATTTTATGAAGGTTTACTAAAATTTCAGAAAAAAACATAATATATTTTTCATATGTCTTTTAAATTTAGTTAATGTTTTTAGATAAAAATTTATTAAATTTTGAATTTTAATCAACCAAGAGAAAAACCAACATTCATTTACATTTTATACAATAATTTTTTATTTTAATTTAACAGGTTGAACTTTAAAGAATTTGTTTTTACTTTAAAGAACTTTAAATGAACGTTTATTTTATTTTTTTATAAATACATAATATATAATATATACTTTTATTCATTATTTCATTACTTTTTTTTTAATATTTTGTATTACTATTTGAACTTCTAATTTGTATTTTTATTTGTAATAAATATATACGACTTTAATGATTGTTTTTTAACAATTAATTATATTTTGAAAATCATTAAATATATATATATATATATATATATATATATATATATATTATATCTAAACTAATTAGAAGTTGAAATAATGTTTTCATATTTATATAATCGTTTGTTTTGTTTATTATCCATCAAGAAAACAAAAGGGTCACTCCTCGTAAACCTCCATGGATACCTTTTGTGAGTGTGGCTGCTAGAATAACTTTAGGAAGGTTCACTACCATACATTTTGTTCATAATCAAGTATGTTTACTTTAGAACAACTTCAAAAATATGTTCTTTCTACATTCATATCTATTTGTTCAATCAATCTTATTTGTTCAAATGTACTCTGAATGTTTTTTCTTCCATCAGTCATGCATTTTTTTTTACTTTGTTTGAAATCTTATTTATTCTCTTTTTTTTTATAAAAATGAAAACTTTATTGAATAATCATTCAAATCTATGGCTTTTTCTCTTTGTTGTGCATGCTTCATCTATCTTAAACTGTTTTTTTCTTTGATCAGCCATGCATCTCTTTACTTTCGCTTGAAATCTTACTTATTATGTTTTTTAATTCTAAAAATGTAAAATTTCTTCAAGAATCCTTCAAATATACGACTTTTTCTTTTTGTTATGCGTTCTTCATTTATGTACAAAATGTTTTTGCTTTAACCAACAATTCATTTTTTTTTACTTTGCTAGAAATCTTACTTTTAAAAAAAAAATGTAAACTTTGTCCCATAATTGTTGAAATCTATGACATTTTATTTTTGTTCTGCATTGTTGATGTATCTCGAAATGTTTTTTCTTCCATAAGCCAAGATGTTATTTTTACTTTGTTGGAAATCTTAGGTATTAATTTTTTTTTTCTAAAAATGTGAACTTTCTTCAATAATCATTCAAATGTACGACTTTCTCTTTTTGTTTTGCATGCTTCCTCTATCTGGATAAGTTTTTGCTTACATCATCCATGCATGTTTTTATTCCTTTGGTGGAAATCTTATTTATTTTCTCTCTTTCTTTTATGATCAATTTAATATTTGTCTTTGTATTTGTACCTTACAACTAATTTAAGTTCAACAATTGCATACTGCTTAAAATACATTTTTTTTATTATAGTCATTTTTAAAATGTTTTTCACCCTGCTGTTTGTTTTTTGAACACTAAAATTTTAGGAGCTCGGTCATGTTGATCGAATATTTGTTGCTATGTTTGAGCAAGAATTAGGACCAATTCGGCAGTTAGAAGATATTAAAGGGAATCGCCATCAGTTAACTTTTAATATAGATGTCAATGATCCATTAGTCACTGATGGTTGGTCTAGCCTGAGTTTTTTATAAATTGGAACATATCTATCAAATTTTATTCAGATATGTTGACAACTCAACCTTCCAGATTACTGTATTCTCCAGCATGTCTACAATATCGACTATGCAGAAGTTTCATTCAAACATACTTCAAATGCGAACAAAACATCCTTTTAGAGTGAAATTGACAAAATGTCAAAGCAAAGTGAGCCATCTAGTGAACTTTGTTATTTTATATTGTTTTTTATATGTTATTTTTTTGATATAAGTTGTTATTATTTTTTCTTATTTAGTTCTTTTTTCAGGACCTACCAACTGACTTTGCAGCTTACGCTTGCAAACGTAGATTCAAGAGGTTAGAATTGCAGGGAGGGAAGAACACATTCATTGTTCAATGTAAGCTTTTGGTGCGTAATTCACCTAAGAAGTCAACTAAGATTGGGAAGGGATGGAAGGACTTCTGCAAATTCAATCGGTTGAAAGAAGGGGATATTATTGTGTTTGAAGTTGACAACCAAATGAGAAAGAAGATCAAAGTCTATGTAAAAAGAGAATTCGGCCTTTAATATTTAAGTTTTCTTTCATTTTACTTTAGATGGTATGTATGATTTTTCTTGAACTTTCAAGGAAGTGTGCTTTTATTTTGTGTGTAAGCCTGAATACATGCTAATTTTGTTGCTTCTAATAAGTAGAAGTCATATCTATAACTATTATTCGTAAGTTAATTATGATCAACTTTAATATTTTATTTAATTTCATTTTACTTAATTTCATGCTTCAAATTATGTAATATAGTTATATATTACTTTTTTTATTTATTTCTTAAAAGAAAATCATAAACAATAAGATTTATTTGAATATTTATTTTATACAAACAATATTCAATTTTGATAATAAAAATTAATATTTTATACAAACATTTTTAAGAGAGGAATTCAAATTTTTCAAAATTTAATTAATGTAAAAAAAAACGTTTCAAGTCATAATAAATAACTCAATATTTTTATATGCTAACTCAATATAAATTGAAATCTTTTGCTACAAATTTGTCCTATCACACAATAATTTCAATAACATTATTTTAATTTTTGTAAACACAAAGTATTTTAATCTTAGTTGCACTATTCCTTTTTAATTATTTTTTACCAATCTCTAACTTATTCAAATACTATCACACAAGATCATTTCTTTTATAAAAAAATACAATTGATTTGTGACTCTAAAACACGTGTTGTAATTTTAATTAAAATTTTTACAGTGTATGTATGTTTTTATTTAACATATTATGTATGTTTTATAATATTTATGCTTTAAAAAAAGTTAATGTTGAACATATTGATTTTTTTCAAAATTATCTTTGGTCAATTTTTCAATAAAGGACAATTAAAAGTTGATTTGGCTGTCATTCTTTTTGTTTGTCCTGACTTTTTAAACAATTTTTTGATTAGTTTCAGGGTACACTAAATGTAGAAACAAAATTCTACTTTGATGGTTGACTATTACCAAGCATAGTACTTATGTGTTAGCCCCAAAAGGAATTATAGCACAGATGTACATTCTGAAATGCAGCATAGCACAAATGATCAAATCTTTTTGCAAAAGGTACGTTGTTCAAAATATTGAATTATATGTTATAGTTTTGATATTTCCATATCAATGACTTGGTTGTTCTTTTGTATAAAAAGATTGTACTTACATTAGCTACCTTAGGAATAATTTGCGTGCAAAACTGAAAATGTCCCTTCATTTATTCATAGCTTTTTATTGGGCTTTCTGATTTTACTTTCTTCACAATGCACTGTTAATTATGTTTGTGTTTATTTTTTTAGTTTTAATTATTAATCAAAATCTTTTTTTTTTTATTCAACTTCTTTTCAATGTGTAAAGAACCATAACACAACAAGAGAATGCATTACTTCTGCAAACTTTGAATAGTACTACAAACAAATGGATGCAAATTGTAACGTCCTAGTCGAAAATTACTTACTAAAATAAACAAAAAAATAAATGATGATAAACAACCTCATTTATTATTAATCAATTTCCCAAAAACCGCGGGAAAATTAAAACCTTATGTTCAACGCGTCAATACAGATAAAAATAATTCGCATTAATACTGTAATGCAATTAAACTAGTCTATAAAATTATTACAATAACACCATAGTCCGATAAAATAAAATAGTGAGAAAATCCCCAAGAGTTCCCCACTCCGTCTCTATGCATCTGTCCGCTCACTTGCATCAACATCTGTTCCCATGTAACAAGTTACATGATCATCGCCACACACACACAGATAGGGTGAGCTCATTTAAATAAAACCAACAAATAAAATATTAAATACAACATCAAAACATTAAAACTCGGGTTAGTATGTTACTCCATTTTACCCTTACTTCTCCATTTCCAGTACTTGTATTTAGATGTCTATCCTTTCTATACCCTTTAGGTGAGAACAATGATCGATCTTTGCTGCACGAGTGTCTACTCGCCCCTCCGACTACAGGCCACCACCTGATAGTCCACACGTGGGAATAACTTTGCCACAACATCTCACTATGACACCAAGTGGAGTTCCCCAAAACAAACATAAGTTTGTATTTGTTCCCAAACTACCAAATCTCTATCAGAATACATTGAAGAGGGCAATCATATGAAACCTCGCCGTACGAGCCACAACCCGCACACTCCACTGGACTTCTTAAACCACCAGGCTACAACCTAAAGTGGTCACGTGTTACCCCAATACAAGATACACTCGTAACTGGGCCCCCAGCCAAAGCATCGCATCATGAACATCCCTTAAAGCGGTGTAGAAAACTTTCCTTGCACATCATCACTGGACCAAAACCGTCTGGCACGCATCTCACACCGCTAGGCGGAATTAAGCTCCAGACCGTCTGGCGGGCATCACACACCGCCAGGCACCAAGCCCCTGCAGAATTATCATTGCATCGTCACCGCCTGGCGGACTCCACCCTCTGCCACCAGGCGCCTCGCTGTCTGCCACCGCCTGGCACAGCTCTCTAGTGTCGTCAGGCGCCACGCACCATCAAGGCTTCTACTGCACCGTTTTTCCTGACAGAACCATTCCTACCGCCAGGCGCCCTACGCGCACAATGACTAATGCCACTAGTTTGTGACCCTACCACCTGGCGGCTCGTTCACGCCACCAGGCGTTATACCAGTAGCGCAATGCTACTGGTTTTTGGTATTGAAAACAGATCCCAATGGACCATAAGTCATGCACACACCAAATTATAGCACCAGTATGGTTTTCTATTCATACATCTATAAGAAGATTACATAAAACCCATTCAAACATGCCATCAAATCAAGTATTGTCATGCACCCATGCTCTCCTTCATTTATTTCCTTAAACATGCCACATATGTTACACATACACACAGTCTTATGATCATACAGTCTGATATTTATATAAACTCATGACATCACACTTGGGTCAATATAGCATATGTACTCTCATAACAGTTCACAACCACAAGCCCATGACTAGGTAAGAGTATACCAAACATACCATCACATATAAATCCATCTCACTCTTACTACCAAGTTAACATACTTTCACAATTATAACTTATCTCCTATAACAACATTTAAGACATGACTACAATTATCACCTTTTCCACTTTAGCTTTCTTTAACCTTATTTACTCACTAACATGCATCTTGCAACCACATATTCCAATTCAGTCATATACATATAAATTTACATTTTAAAGACCTCAAGACATGAGATCCATACAGAATCACAAAACAACAGACTACACTGACGGGCCGCCTGGCAGCAGTTCTTATTCCTCTAGGCGGTGCATACATATCTGGATTCTGCCCAGATTTTTCCAGCACTGAAATGCAACCTCATATCGCAACTCAAGTACCCAACTTCATACTGATGGGTTTCTATATATACACGCACCATACAAAATTCATACATCCTTCATATCCTTCTTATTTTGGTAAAATCAGTGCACCAAACATTACAAAAATTCATGATTATTATCCCCAAGCCCAGCATAAACCCTATCCCCTCAATTTCATTTGAGAGTTCATGCAATTTCCATCAATTTATGAACTGTAAACCATAATTCATCATACAAATCATATATGTGCAATAAGACTACAACGCAATACCACCACATCACTAGCAACTCATCAAAACGAGAAAGAAAATAACAACAGCAACACAGCGCCTGGAGGTTCACTCCCGGCCGCTAGGCAGATCATCCGCAAACCCAGAAAGTTGAGTACAACAACATGTGCCGCCTGGCGGTAGTTCATGCGCCGCCGGCGGTTTCTGGAAAAATCTAGAAAATGCAAACCAAACCAGAATTGAGAGATTTCACAGTTCAAGCATGACCCAGAACATAATTTTCATATGATTCAGAAATAAAACATACAGTAGGGACACCCCTAACCTGGATTCCTTACTCAATTTGATAAATTTGCTACTTCCTCCTTGTTTGCCAATATCCTTCTTGGTCTTCTACCAATTCAGACCCAAAACCTCACCCAACACTCACCAAGACTCTCCTGTCGTGCTCTTTTTCTGGTATAGTTTCAACCTTGCCAAAACCTTTCCTAATACTCAAGTTTTACCTTTTAAACGGTGCTTTAAAATTAGGTCAATAATACAAAACGGAATTTCCACTTAATTGATGGTTAATTGTCATTCATGGTCCCTTTATGGCTGTTTTATAGCCACCCTTGGCTGCTAGATCAGTTAGGGTTTCCTTTAACCCTTCCCATTCCATTCAAATCTAACATTAGCAAAAAAATAAAGTTTAATTTAGGTTTTCCCAAGGCTTAAACCCATAACCATGCAATTGCCAAGTCAATACCAAACCATTATGCCAATTCATGTCTCATGCCAACTAATATAATTCAATTACTATATTCTTACTTAACACGCACATGCATATTATTAAAACAATAAAATTAAATACTACACAAATGGCATATATAGGACTCAAACCCAAGTCCTCTCCCACAAACAAGTACTCTCAACCACTTGAGCTAGTACTTTTCTACTACCCGCATTTATTAATAATTACTTATTTAATTATTTAAATTTTGTGGGTCTTACACAAATGATTCAAGAAATGTAAGAAGAAAAAGGAAGAGCATTGTCTCACAAAATATTTCAAATATCATGATGAAGTCCTCAGGTAAAATAAATTTATGTTTCTGAAATTGCATTTTAAACTTTCTTCAATTTGGTTTCTCATTTCATTTGTTCTTCAAACTTCTTCAAAATAAATACAGTTACTTCTCATCCAATACAATAACATAAACATTCAGATGTTAAAACAAAGTTGTAAATACCAATCCTACTTCATGTTTTTTATTTTTATTTTGTTCTCTTGAGTGCAAATACCAATAAGGAAAAATCCATTGTCAGTGAAGCATTTCCTTCTCCAAATACTACACCTCTTTCTCAGTATACACATTGTGGTAATAATTTTTTCATTTACTATAAATTGAATCCAGTTAACACGTTCACTATAAATTGTGGTAATCACTGTCCATTCATTAACAGTAAAGCATTTTTTCATTGTGGTAATCAGTTACTGAATGCATCAACTTACGAATAAGTTGTGTTTTTAATTTTTTTTGGAGATATTGATATAAAAAATGCACCAGATGCAAGAACAAAGAGGAAATTCAATGTTAATAACAAATTTACTCAATGGACTAACACAACTTCTGGAATTCGTAAAATCTAACAAGTTTATATTTTTGAATATGTTTATTATTTGGATTGCATAATTAGATTGCTTTTACTGCTAAAGTTTTTGAATATGTTTATTATTTGGATTGCATAGTTTAACAGTTTTAGTTCAAATGAATTTTATCTATTCTGTTCTCATCTTACTTTTGAACAATTCTCTCAATATGGAATGAAAATCTTACCCCAAATTCAACTATCAAAAACTCTTTATCTCTCAATCAAGATAGAAACGTGCATGATCAAGGAATTCAATCTTCAAATAGAAAGCCACTTTTGGAGTTGACATATCATGGTAAGTTTGTTCATTGAATTTAAAATTCATTCAAATTCACAACAAATATTACCACTAAAGACGTATTATTCTTAGTGATGATATTGAAATGCATAATCTCTTTGTCAATTTATCCATATTCAATGGACATCCAATGAAATTGACAGAGATGGAGAATAAATCATTGCATTTGATAATCACTCTGTTTCATGTTTCTTCTCATTGATCTTTATATTTAATGTAATCTTTCTATTGTAAACTAGATACATTTTAATTTTAATTTCATTTTGCATTTTGTAGACATTGACCAAATTAGTTATAAATATGCATGAATAAGAAGGAAAGTTATTAGGAATCAGAAGATTGCTGAAAAAAGTAATAGCATTGCTGATAAATATATTATTATTTTATCTTTATTTCCATTCCTTTCATACTTTTTCTATTACTAACATTTACTAACATTTCATGTAAAGAAATTCATGGTTCTACCTCCATTGGATTTGGAATGGATTGTACTTCAATTGAAATCACCAATGGTCCAATTTTGCACAAAAGCAACACTAACAACACAAGTACCAATCCAACTTATACTTCTTTTTTTAAGCTTTTCTCTTAGTAGAAAAAGTTCATACACAGTAGTAAAATGTGAAGCCAACAAAATTATTTTAGTTATTCCAATGTAATAAGAATTCAATGTTTTTCCATTCAACTTAATTAAAACAAATTCGTACAATATAAAATTCAGAACACAGTTACAAACTAATATATCATCAGTTTATATTTCATGTCTATATAAATGTTGAATTCAGTTCATCAATTTATGCATATACTTGCAGGTATGGTTCAAAGTAATTGTCATAGTGGAAGAAGGAAAACGAATTTGTTTAATACACACCACTATTGAATACAATTACTAACAGGTTAGATAATTAAATTGTTGGTAGCAGCTACAATCCTGCTTCTCTGGATTCTTTTGCTTATTTTGAAGTTGTTAATCTTTTTTATGTTGAAGAGAACCAAAGTCGTGGTAATTTTTACTATTAACAAAATTAGTTTGATTACTTTAATTACTTAAATTGTTACAAATTCATGTTGCTAATCTTGAAATCAATATTTAGACATATCTAAGCTGCAATCCTATGCCAGTGCAAGACCAAGTAAATCATGTGAATATTTAGAAGTTGTAAAATTTTGTCAGCCTTCTTTTGAGGATGCTATTACATCTATTTCAAAGATATTGAATTTTGACAATAATTCTGATGAAGATGAAAATGATGGTAATCAATAATGGTTGATTTTAAAGAACAAATTCATATTGTTTTTATTTTCCTTTATGAAAAATTACTTCTTTATTTTATTTCAGATTACATAATTGGTCATTTCTCCTTTGATTTGTTTTCAAGAGCTAAAATTCAAGGTGCTACACTACTTTTTAGTCAATTTATATTATTATAGTGTACATATAAATATAAATATGTTTTAATTAATGACATATTGTTCTTTTTGTACTCAACAAATGTTGATGTAGGGGACTGTTCCAATGAGTGTCCCTATTGTTATCCTTAATTGTGGTACGAAGAAAGATATGATAAATGCAAAAGATTAAAACAAGTTGATTTCTCTCTTTGTTGTCAAAAGGGAAAAGTCCAACTTCCATTGTTGAAGAAACCTCC
>Ga0214543_1012239_pt1 | contig 11539 bp, 10 predicted proteins | sample CNSS2metaG_FD_160094 | JGI IMG/M metagenome (GOLD analysis project Ga0214543, IMG submission 160094) | Root nodule microbial communities from cowpea collected in UCLA plant growth center, Los Angeles, California, USA - CNSS2 | ecosystem: Host-associated > Plants > Roots > Nodule | place: USA...
GGTTGGTCATTTGCGCCTTTGGTGCATGAGACACGTGCTCTCACCACTTGGTAAGTCACCTTTAGCATATGTGTCTCCCTTGGTCCCAAGTTAGAGTAAGTTGGGGTTTTGCTCTTCTTTTTGTGAGACACCTCTAGGGTTTCTTGGGCTATAAGTAGAGGTCATGTCACAATGTAAAAGTTACTTAGAGATTAGTAAAGAAATGCTACCAAATTTGTGCCATTACTTGTCTCCAAAGTCATTTAGGCTAGAGTACCCCTTCTAAGCTTCCTCTAGTTATCCTTTCTCTTGAGTTGGCACAACCTCTCTTGAGAGCACCCAAACACCACACATTCACCACAATTGAACCACTTCATCCATTTTCATAAAGCTTTTGCACCCATTGTGGCCTCTCCTTGCTTGGAGCCTATAGTTTGAAGGAGGAACCATCAACTTCTCTCTAACTCAAGCCATGAACTCTTGCTTAAGCTTTCACTTGAGCTATAAGACTCATAACTTGAGCAACCATGTTGGTGCTTAAGAGATAATGAGTGATGCATGCCATAATTCTCACTACTTCAGTGTCGCTCAAGCGATATGGTACCGCTTGAGCAAGATTAACCTAAAAGGCACCAAATTTCTAACAAAACATATAACATATCTATTACAACATTTTTGTTGCATTTATCAAGTTACTTCAAAAATACAAATTTCAATATCTAATATGATTATACCAATTATACCACATTCTTATATGTTCAATACATAACAAGTATATACTTTAACTATATGCATCCAAATATAATCATCCACGTTTATAGAGGACTATCTCATGACTCCATACAAGAAGAACTTGAGGAGGAGCCTTTGACATTCAAAAGACATGAAGGAATAAATATCATGACTTGAATTTAATTTTAAGAATAATTCTTAAGAAAATTAGTTTATGTTTTTATCTTTTTGGACTTTGGGTTTTCTTGTAGAAATTAGTTTATGCTTTTATGTTTTGGGCCTTGAGCTTTCTTTTAGAAATTAGTTTATGTTTTTATGCTTTTGGGCTTAGGCTTTCTTTTAGGGTTTCTAGGTTTTCGTGAACTTATATGCCTATATATAGAGGTATCAAAAGCTTATGTAAACACTTTTAGTCATATATTAAATTTTATTTCATTAAACAAAGAACTTTCTTTGTTCTTGGCTTAGGTCTCAAACTTTTATCAAAGATTGACATCTTTGTGACAAATCTTCCTTGACTTATCAATCTTATTGATTGTGGTGTCTTTGTTATCATTTTTTTATCAAAGAGTAACCTCTTTGTGGCAAATTTTCCTTTACTTATCAATTTTCTAGATAATGGTGTATAATATTCCTGTCTATTTCTATGTTAACACTTTTAGTCATATATTGAATTTTATTTCATTAAACAAAGGACTCTCTTTGTTCTTGGCTTAGGTCTCAGAATTTTATCAAATATTGTCATCTTTATGACGAATCTTCCTTGACTTATCAATCTTATTGATTGTGGTGTCTTTATTATCATTTTTTTTATCAAAGAGCCTCTTTGTGGCGAATCTTCCTTTACTTATCAATATGCTAGATAATGGTGTATAGTATTCATGTCTATTTCTATGTTCTTTATCTAATTTTCTTGTTTATATTTCAAAATAAATTCAAAGTAAAAAATAATCATAGTATTTCCTAGATAGGATCATATCACTTGGTATCTAAAGCAAGATTCTGGTTTAAATATCTTCTTTTATCTTTTTTTTTTTGTCATATGAAATAAAATAAAAACTAATTTTTTTTTAATGTTTGTGTTTTGTGCTTGTTTTGAAATTCTATTTAGTTCATTGTTTTTAGAATTTTGCAAGGCGTAAAACCCCCAAGGTTATACCAATTCCATTGAGTTTTTCATTTTTTTTTGTGTTCTTCGTTTAAATTGTGCATTTCTACATTTGATTCATGGAAATTATCTATTTTTGTGTTTTTCTATTAATTGTAGTTCCAATTGACAATTTACTTTCATTTTGCATAAGTTTTGGTGTTTGAAAGGCAATCTATTTAGTTTTCTTTGTTTGTGTGTTGAATTGCAAATTTGAAAAAAAAAAAGAATATGGTTTAACCTATCCTATTCCTCATAGGGATCATTTGGTTAGAAGAATTGAAAGTACCAACAAAGTTGCACAAAGAGATGCACCTAGTGCATGTGTGGTCTTAGAGGAGGAAATCAATGAAATTGTGTCATACATAGTACATCTAAATGACAAAATTGTGAGCTTAGAAGAAGGCATAAGCATGATAAAAAATCTTTGCCAACAAATAGAACAAGTATTCTATTGTGCACTAAATGTGAAGGCTATGGTCATGAAACTCATCAATGTCCTAATTGGAATGCAACTTTCGTGACCAATGAAGACCTCTAGAACAACATTCCATACTTGAAAGAAGAGTGAGAAATGACTTTGCAAAAGTTAGATGTGTTGAAAAGAAGACAACAACGGGAGCTTAAGAGAGCACCAAAAAAGGAAACACTTATAGAAAAGGAAGTAAAAGAAACAAGAGAAAAATAAGAGAAAGAAGAGAGAAAAAGAAGAGAAAGAAAAGAGAAAGAACGTGAAGAGGAAGAAAATAGAAAGAAAGAAGAGAAAGGAAAGAGAAAAGAGAGAGAGAGAGAGAGAGAGAGAGAATAAAGTAAAAGAAAGAGATAAGAACAAAAAGAGAGAAAAGGAAAAAGAAAGAAAAGAACATCCTGATTTGTCATTGAAAGGAAGTACTAATTATCTCGTTTTGTTTTGTTGCTTAGGGAATAATTGTTCACCAAGAAGTAGTGACACCAACAATTGGAAGGAGAAAGAATGATATTACCTAGGAAATATTTATTCATCAAGAAGCAATTACAACAACAATAGAAGGAAGAAAGGATGACAAAAAAAGGAAGACACAAGCTTGGAATTCATTGAATATGTGTTTGATACTTTATTAGCTTGTTTTTCAATTACTTTGGAAAGTCAAAGTCATTTTTTTAGTTTGGACACAAACTTAGAAAGGGATACATGAGTTTGTTTGTTTATCCATTCTCAACCAATCTATGGGCAAGGATGCAAGTTTGGGAATATATGCATATGAGTTAGATTACTTGTCCATCTCTAAGCAACCTAAAGACAATTAAAGTCACACTTATAGTTTAAGTGTTTATTTGGGTAATATTTGTAAGACCCGAGAAATTTAAATGATTAAATAAATAATTATTTAATAAATGCGGGTAGTACGAACCTTTATAACAGTTAATGCTGCGATTTATGACGTGGAATAGTACTAGTTCAAGTGGTTGAAAGTACTTGGTGATGTTGAGAGGATTTGGGTTTGAGTCTTGTGTATGCCATTTGTGTGTGATTTTAATTGCTGATTTATTTTAATAATAGGTTTGATCGTGATAAGTGATAATGTAATCCTAAATATATAGGAATTATCATGAAACATGAATAGGTTGGTTGGTTGTGCATTGGCTTGGTAATTGTGTGTTTATGTGTCCAAACCTTGTCTAGAGCAAAATCATAGTATTTTATTTTTGTTTTGGTGACGAATTTGAGTAGCGAAGAGTTGGAGGTGAGTTCTACGAATTTGGACACAAACAAAGGAATTATGAGGCTTTAAGGACAAAATTAAGGAGAGGATCCCAATTTAATTTCGTTTTAAATTTTTTTAATTATTTTTAGGGCTGAAAATTTAGGGGAACTAGGTTAATTTCGTGTGGTTGCCAACAAGGAAATTTTAGAACCCTAAGGAATCGAGTGAGGAGAGTGTAGACAATTGGGAGAAAGTCTCAAGAGTGGGGATCAACGTGGGAGCAAGGAAGAACATTAATGGAGCATTTTTGGCGGGATTTCCAGGTAGGGAAAGTTGTACTTGTTGCTTTTCTCTTTTTGTGGTTTGGTGCATGATTTTTGTTGATCGTTCCGATGTTTGAACATGACAAAATGCTTGAATGCCTCTTATTTTCTTTCCATTTGGTTTCTTTTGTTTTGGATATGTGAACTGTGATGGTTGGAGTTATGAGTTGTCATGACCTTTTCATGGTAGTGTTATGGCCACGTTTTCTCCACTTTCGTTGGATCCTTTAGGTTACATGTTTCCTTGTTTGTAGAAACAAAACCTTAGGCCTGTGTTGGTTTTGTTTTACTTTCCTTTACATTTGTGGGTTCTTTGGTGCGTTTTGGAGAGCTGGGTTCGTCTAGGTTGTGGATCTGCTGAAAGCATGGTTTAACATGCAGTCTACGTTCTGGGAGGTTGAACCGATTTTGCAGCGGTGAAGATGGGTTTTTGCTAGTATTCGTGGTGGCAGTGAAAACACTGGTTTGGTAGTTGTGCGGTTCCGTGATACGTGTTTTTGTTATCGTGTTCTGAAGATCTGCTACAACTGGTTGTGCTTCGTTAATGGAGGTGCACGTGGCTCTTGAGCGAGGTTGCTGACGGGGTTCCATGCGACATCTTCTCTGAGGGTGCAATGACTTCTTGGACATCCCTCGTGTGCTGTTGATTGCGTTTCCGTTCCAAGTTTCTAGGCGAAGGTGATGCGGCAAGTGTGTCGGTTCGCGTCGTAGCGGAGACACGATGGAGTAGTTCATTGAGGGGTGTTACGTGACACAAAGCTTGACAGGAATCCAATGATACCAGGGTTATAGTATGCAACGTCAAATTCATTCTTCTTGGGTAGGGGGAGCCATGGGATGATAGTCATTTTAGTGTAGTTGCAATCACGTGTGGTGTAGTTGGTTTAAGGATATTGGTGCACATTTGTTTTTCTCCAAGGCCATGCAACTTTTCTTTTTTTCCTTGTAGCTTAGTAGTGGTTGATTTGACAATTACCTTTTCTTTTCTCTCTACGGGCCAACCTTGTTTTCTTTCTCTTAGTTAACAACACATAAGTGTATTTTTGATGTTAATTCTCGTTGACTGTGAGTGATGCAGTGCATTAGTTCATTGGCCATCCATAATTATATGTTAAGGCAATCAATGTTGCATGTGGTGTTACTTTTAATTAAAGGAGTTGTTACAAATTTTAAATCATTGGTGGTGAGGTCGCGGTTTGGAGATAGTTCCCAATTTTCTTGCTGCAGCTTTAGCTAGTTTAGTTTTTATCTCTTTATTCCTTTTTACACATATTATAGTTGATTGAAGAAGGCATGGACCCACACGCAAATTCATATTCTTTTTCCTTAGCATTTGGGTAGTTCACGTGGTAATGCTTGGCCATGGGACCCACACGTGAATTTGATTGAAATAAACCTAAATAGAATAAGAAACATCTAACACACTAAACTTTTGTGTGAAGAAATCTTTTATCTTTGCAACATTCATAAAATACTTTTATGAAATTGATAGTGAAACCATTTTATGAAATGCAAGAAAATCTAATTCAATAAATACCTTTGTTAATAGAATTTATATATTTTCTTTTTCACAATTCAAGGCCTTATAAAGAAGAACAATATTTCCTTTTTGGATGTCGACCCATAAGCAACACAATATTTGTGCAAAAAGTAAATAAAAGTGATATCAAATTCGACAAAATTGTGCTTGAAGATTACTCAAAGTAATGATCCTATTCTTGAAAACCTTTCCAAATATGAAGTTCCTAGAAGTATAAAATACGACTTTATGGAGCTATAAAGTTGACTTAGAGGTAAAAGTTGAAAGGGATGGTGAGAGAGGTTGTAGGTTCAACTTCTCCACTAACATTTTCTTTCTTCGTGGGTGTTATTTCTCTCAATTTATTTTATTTATTTTCTTACTCTCGTCCCACGCCCTCCGCCACAACATTTTGTTCTTCTGTGTACATGCCGTTGTTCTTCGCCATTTTCACGTTGTTCCTTCGTATGCTGTAGTTGGGTTCTATGCTTTGCACACAAACACAAAGCGCATTTTTAGAACGAACGAAACTACCATTTCTGCAACAAAAACTAAGCACCCAACAAGCAAACTCGTATTTTTCTTCCTTCTTGCAGAGCTTAGATGCGCGCCCCGACCGCAAGAAACCTATGCACTCTCGCCGCCCTCTTCCGCTCTCGGTCAATCAGCAAACCCAACACCAAAGTTGAACCCTTTATAAAACCTTCTCCTGAATTTGATGTCGGTTTTAGTTCTGAACTGCAACACTTCTCAGAACACGATCTCGCTCGTGACTCTTCCCGAGGTACCCTTGTCAAGTTTCATTTTTTATGCCTGCCCATGTTTTCATCTATGTTAAGTTTTATAAAGGAGACGTATTGCGTTAATGAGTTTTGTGTATTTTGGAGCTAAGCGTGTTAAAAAATATTGGGCTGTGTGCTAGCGAATGCGTTGGTTTCAGTTGTTTTGTTTCTTGGGGGTTACTTTGGTGTGCTGTTAGGGTATTTGGGTGTGTAATGGTGTTGTTTTTTCCAATATTTTGGTGCAGGGGATTTTGTAGACGAAGATGGGGGTACTGCGGAGATGTCTGCTTTACTGTGCTGTAAGTGTTTGTTGAAATTACTGACAGAGTACTGGGCATGTGTTTTTACTTTGGGTGACGTGGTTACTTAGAGAATTGAAATGACTTATGCTCATGTTTTAGTTTTGTATCAATGTTGGGCATGTGCTGTTTTTTTCCTTTGCAGCTAAACAGGACAAAGGGTTTGGTTATGAGGAAGTCGATCACGAAGAAAAAAGGAAAAGTGCGGTAGAAATACCATGGATGCCAGACCTGTGTCATGGTAATTTATTGGTCAAACGAAAAGGGGTAGTGCGTGAGCGGAAGCATAAGTGGATTTTTAAATACTCTAGTGATGACCGTTTCGACAGGTTAATTAAAGTGTGTGCAGCTAAACTAGGAACAACAAAAACAGTTAATGTGTTTGGTCACTTGGGTCGAAAAACAGGCGTAAAGGAGTACAATGCATTGCTAAAAGTGTGCATAGAGAAGGCTAGGGCGACTGATGATGAACACATAGCTGTAAATGAAATGAGTAAGGCTTTTCACCTTCTCAAATCAATGAGGGATTCTGGATATCCGCTGGAAGAGCAAACATATGGTCAACTTCTCTGGTATATATCTGATATGGGTCTGGTTCAAGAATTTCAACTTTTCTCTGATGTTATCAAAGCTGAGAATCCTGGTTCAGCTTCACGATTGGGTTACTATGAAATGTTGCTGTGGTTAAGAGTTGACAATGAAGAAATGATCCGGGACATTTGCGAGTTTATTACTGTTGATGATAGAGAAAACACTTCTGCCTTACGAGGTTGGTTAATCAATTTTAATGATTTGTTTTATCCAATTTTGAACATCCACTGCAGGATTTTAAAAGCAATTTGTAAGAAATTTATGAGTTGCTTTATTTTTTTCATGTATGCTTTGGTTGATAATATGGTGAATGAAAATTGTTTGAGATATGATTTCATTATGTTAGAGATACACCATTCAATTATATTACATAGGGTGATATGATATAATTTGATAGGGAAATATCTTACCAAATATTTCCCATTATTAGATATTTATTTTATTTTTTATAATTGTATCTTTTCCTCGTTATAAACTGGAATACTCATATGTACACATTACACACAAAATTCATCTTATGTTTTTTCAATTTCTGTCTTCTCAACTTAGTATCAGAGCGGTACTATCCTCCACGTTTTGTTTTGTCACTAATCATTTAAATATGGTATCTAGAGTCTCTTGAGGACTGTTTGCCAGTTGAACCCATTGTCTATTTCCAAGTTCGCTTACTGTACTTTATTTTAAAGCAAGTTGTAAGAAATTTATGAATGCCAACCTCGGTGGTTGTGCATCCAAACTCCAACCAACGACCTGTTCAACCGTTGCATTGCTCTTCTGGTGGTTGGAATCTTCTTGGACTACCACGATTTGACTTGTTGGACCATTTTGAGCCCATTTATGCCCCTTTTTTTTCATTCTGGGAGCATTTGTTGCATTTCTGGACTGTCCTCCTGCCCTCTACCTTGCTCATCATGTCTTTAGGGACTATCTCCTCTGCCATAATTTTTACTTGTGAAAAAAGAGGCCATGGAATTAGAGGAGGGCATTCTTGCGGTAGAGGGTCTCCTCAATACACATTTAAAAGAATGGGTTACACCCAATAAAATTGTTACTCTTTATGTGTCTTCATTGACAAGGCAGCCAATATTTCCAAATTTGAAGTTTCTGAGCCAAAGTTCTCTAGTGAAGAATGTTAGGAATATCTCAAGTTAAAGTCCGGCAGCCATGCACAATCTTTGAATCATTTGGATAAGGGAAAAGATGCATGAATAAGTAAGACCCATATCAACAATGTGATGATTCTTACATTCAGCAACAAAAATTTTTTTTTGGGTGAGGGAAAACAAGTCTATGAACAATACCTTGAGATTTTAGAAAATAGCAAAAGGGAGAAATTCTCCACCCAAATAAGTTTGAATGACTTTAATAGGTTTGTTAAAATGTAATAACTTGTAGATTTAAACTGCTGTTATTATTATTTGGAGGATTTGGAGGATGAGAAATTTTGATAGATTTCAACAAGGTTTTCCTCTACAATTTGCAATTACTACTATTGAAAGGTGTGTGAGAATTAAGCTAAACCAACGTAGAATGATATGAATGATTTAGAAATATTTTGATATAAATACCAAATAGGGTAAAAATGCATCTTATATAAAGGTTCTTTGGAAATTCCCGAATGTTGGTTGGATTAAGGTTAACATATATGGTGCAACATGTGGCAATCTTTGTTTGGTGGCATGTGTTGGTTTGTTTAGGGGCAGTAGGTGATACTTTTGATTGTCTCAAAGCTCATCTTGCGGCCAAAGATTACACACAAATTTTTTGTTTAGATTATGGTGATATTTTTTCTTTAGTGACAAATATGACTTCTTTATAGCCATGATTGTTCTTTAACAATGACCTCTTTACCAATTGGATGTCAAAAATGTTTTTCTTAATGGTGATTAATATATGTAGCAACTTGTAGATTTGGTTGCTTAGGCGAAGTCTTCGAATTGGTATGTTGTCAATGCAAATCTTTATATGGTCTTAAACAGTCTCTTAGGGTTTGGTTTGAAAACTTTAGCAATGCTGTTCAACAATTTTGTATGACTTGAAGTGAGACAAATGATTTAGTCTTTTATCGTCACTCGAGTGCTGGGTGTATATCTATTTAATAATAATATATGTTGATGACATTGTTCCTACAAGCAGTAACCACCATGGCATCTCACATATGAAACAACACCTTTGTCACCATTTTTAGACCAAAGATCTTGACAACTCAGATGTTTCTTGGAGATTGAGGTAGACAATCAAAGGAAGTATGCATTGAATATTTTGGAGGAAACTGAGTTAATGAATTAAAAGTCGGTAGACAAACCCATGGATCCATGTGCTAAACTCTTACCCAATTGGGGGGAGCCATTCTCTGATTCGGAGAAATTAGAAGATTAGTTGGAGAATTGAATTATCTTATAGTTCCTCGTTTCTACAATCATTGTGGTGAGTCAATTTCTTAGTTCTCCATGTGTAGATCATTAGAATGCATTCATTTGAATATTAAAATACATTAAAGGATTTCCAGGAAAAGAACTTTGCTATATGGTTACAATAACCATACTAAAGTTTATGTTATTCAAATGCTGATTGATAACACAACACAACAATTACAAGAGTAACTAATTTTGTTTTATTAGTTACTCTTCCTTCCCTATATATTTATTCTTTCTATTTGTTGTAAGCACATTTAATTGATATTCATTGTAATAGATAACCTACAAATAATCAATATTCTTTCTATCTTCCCTCTGTTTCTTTCCTTTCTTACATGGTATCAAGAGCTACTGCCATGGCTCTGAAAGTTTTTCTTCTACTCAAAACTTTGACACCTGATTAGGCAAAACGTCCTTATGATAAAAGATCCACTTTCGGATATTGTGTCTCCATTGGTGATGACTTGATATCTTCGACGAACAAGAAAGATGTTGTAGCAAGATTTGGTGTAGTAGTATAATATAGAACTATGGCCTTAACCACTTGTGAACTGACTTGATAAAGATTTGGAATTTGGAAATATCACTCAAATGACACTTATATGTGACAATCAAATTGCTCTTCATATTGACTGTGATCCCAAATTTCGTGAAATAACCAAACACATTGAAATTGATTGTCATTTTATTCAAGAAGAGATTATATCTGGAGACATCAAGACTAAGTTTGTTAACTCAAATGATCTATTAACAAATATTTTTAATAAGTTCTTATGGGAACCTAGAATTGATTATATCTATAACAAACTTGGTACATATGATTTAAATGCTCCAACTTGAGAGAGTGTTATATATTGTTAAGATATCATTATATATTGTTAGTTATAATATATCATTTGTATGTGGACTTAGCTTATATTTTCTTTGTGATTTTTTATTATAAATACATGACCCTATGTGTATATTCTACACAAGGGAATTAATCATATACCTAGTTTTAATTATTTTTCAATTTGGTTAAAAGGTGAAGGGAAGTAGGAAAACCAAAAGAATGTATTGGAAGCAAGGTTGTTAAACTCAAGAGTTTACGGAAACTCGTGGTGGTATGGTAAACTCGAATTGTAAACTTGGATCGTAAACTCTTAACTCGTAAGAGTTTACTTCAGATAAATAAATATTAAAATATTTATAAAAATTATAATAGTTTATTATATAATATTATAAATAATTTTTATATTTATTTATTAAAATGTTATTATTTGTTCATCATATTATATTTTTAAACGTTTTTTTGTATTTTCCTAACTATTTTTTTATAATAATTTTAATTAATTATATAGACCATATTTAATATAATACAAAAAGTTTCTAAACTTTGACGTTAAGGCCTAAATGCTTTAAGGCCCAAATAGAAAGCATAAACCCTAAACTGAAACATCATCTTCTCTACCCTTACTAGCCACCACATCAGGAAGGGAATATAGGAAGATCCATAGAACAAACCACCGACAACAACAGATCGTGAGCAATGGTGACACCTAGGAATGTCAAAATGGGCCGGGCCCGACGGGCCGGCCCGCCAGCCCGACCAAAAATGCATGGGCCGAGTCAGAAAATTCAGCCCGCCAACCCGAGACAGCCCGACCCGTCCAACCCGATAACCCGTCGGGCCAGCCCGCGGGCCAAAACGGGCCAGCCCGCAGGCCAAATGAGTTACTAATAATACATAAAAAACACGTGCAGATGCAGTGCAGCGTTTTGGGAAACCAGAAAAGACTCTTTTCTTCTCTTCTCCTCCACTCCACTCCACTCCACCCGCGGCCAAACATCACACTCTCTTCTCTTCTCTTCTCCTCCACTCCACTCCACTCTCCACTCCACCCGCGTTTTGGGAAAGCAGAAACCACCCACTTTTCTTTCTCCTCCACCCACGTCGCCGGCGAGGAAACACGAAGGCAGAGTGCAGGCCATTCACGACGCCACCATCGGACTGCGATTCACGACGATTCCGACGGCCACCACCACCGCGAAGATAGGTTTGTTCGTAATTTGAGTTCTGGTTCTT